>Ga0209345_10002511_pt1 | contig 20134 bp, 19 predicted proteins | sample Cruoilmetagenom7_FD_187294 | JGI IMG/M metagenome (GOLD analysis project Ga0209345, IMG submission 187294) | Oil polluted marine microbial communities from Coal Oil Point, Santa Barbara, California, USA - Sample 7 (SPAdes) (version 2) | ecosystem: Environmental > Aquatic > Marine > Oil seeps ... | reverse complement strand
ACATGTTCGCCACCGGCACCGGCATCGCCCCCTTCGCCAGCCTGATCCGCGACCCCGAAACCTACGAGAAATTCGAACAGGTCATCCTCTGCCATACCTGCCGCGATGTGGCAGAGCTGACCTATGGGCATGATCTGGTCCGCGACCTGCGCGCCGACCCTCTGGTGGGCGAGATGGCAGACGGCCTCATCCACTACGCCACCACCACGCGCGAAGCGTCGGACCGCATGGGGCGGCAGACCGACCTCATGGGCTCGGGGCGGATGTTCACCGATCTGGGCCTGCCGCCCCTCGACCCCACCACGGATCGCGGCATGATCTGCGGCTCGATGGAGATGCTGCGCGACACCAAGACAGCCCTCGAAGGCTTCGGACTGATCGAGGGCGCGAACAACAACCCGGCAACATTCGTGGTCGAACGCGCTTTCGTGGGCTGATCCGCACATTTGATTTGACAGTCGGGCGCCTGCGGATTTCTTATTCGTGTGCAAACAATATCGAAACCGCTGCCAGAGGCGGTTCACAACGGGGAAGCTGCGATGGGATATCTTGTTGCCGCATCATTGTCCGAGGCGCTCGAGGCGCTGGACAAGGCAAACGCCGCCGTGGTCGCGGGCGGAACCGACTGGTTCCCCGCGCAGGGCACACGCCCCCTGACGGGTGATCTGGTCGATATCACCCGCGTGCCGGGGCTGCGCGGCATCACGCATGACGGTGCCGGCTGGCGCATCGGCGGGGCGACCACATGGACCGACGTGATCCGCGCCGATCTGCCGCCCGCCTTCGACGGGCTCAAATCAGCCGCGCGAGAGGTGGGCTCGATCCAGATCCAGAACGCGGGCACCATCGCGGGCAACTTGTGCAACGCTTCCCCCGCCGCCGATGGCGTGCCGCCGCTGCTGACGCTGGGCGCGGTGGTGGAACTCGCCTCGGTGAACGGCACCCGCCGGATGCCGCTTGACGCCTTCCTCAGGGGGCCGCGCCAGACCGCCCGCATGCCCGGCGAAGTGCTGACCGCCCTGATGATCCCCGATCAGCCTCAGGCCGCGCAGGGGGCCTTCCTCAAGCTCGGCGCGCGGCATTATCTGGTGATCTCCATCGCCATGGTCGCCGCCGTCGTCACCGTGGAACAGGGCCGGATCACGCAGGCGGCGCTGGCGGTCGGCTCCTGCTCGGCCACGGCGCAGCGCCTGCCCGCGCTGGAAGCGGCTCTCACAGGGCGCACCGCACAAGAGGTGCGGGCCGCAGGCGCGGCGCTCATCACGCCCGCCCATCTGGCCCCGCTTGCGCCCATCGCCGATGTGCGCGGCAGCGCGGAATACCGGATGGAGGCCGCCGCCACCCTCTGCGTCCGCGCGCTCGAGATGGCACTGACCCAAGGGGACCGGACCAATGGATAAGCACAGCGCACAGCACATCACCGCCTTTCACCTGAACGGCCGCGTGGTCGAGGTGGCGGGCAACCCCGGCGAACGCCTGTCCCACGCCCTGCGCGAAAGGCTGGGGGCAAAGGACGTCAAGATCGGCTGCAACGCGGGCGATTGCGGCGCCTGCACCGTGCTGGTCGATGGTGCTCCGGTCTGCGCCTGCCTCATGCCGGTGCAGCAGGCCGCAGGCACCACGGTCGAAACGCTGGCCGGTCTGGTCAAGGCCGACCCCCATGCCGCAAGGCTGGTGGACAGCTTTCAGGCACATCAGGCCGCGCAATGCGGCATCTGCACGCCGGGCATGATGGTCTCGGCCGTGGCGCTGCTGCGCGACACGCCCGCCCCAGATACCGCACAGGTGCAGGATGCGCTGGGCGGCGTGCTCTGCCGCTGCACCGGCTATCGCAAGATCATCGACGCGGTCGTGGGCGCAGGTTCGGCGCTGCCCGCCGAAGGCTCCGGCGATGTCGGCACCACGATCCGCCGCCTCGACGGCCTGCCCAAGGTCACGGGCACCGATACATTTGGCGATGACGTGGCCCCGGCAGGCGCGCTTGTCCTGCGCGTCATCCGCTCGCCCCATGCCCATGCAGGTTTCAGCTTCGGTGATCTTGACGCATGGCGCGCCGCCCATCCGGGCATCGTGGCGATCCTGACCGCCGCCGATGTGCCCGGCCTCAACGCCTTCGGCGTGATCCCCGGTTTCATCGACCAGCCCGTCTTCGCCGCGGATCACGCCCGCTTCCGGGGCGAGGCCGTGGCCGCCGTGGTGGGCGACGCCGCCACCATGGCGCAGCTTGATCTTGATGCCTTCCCCGTCACATGGGACCTGCGCGAGGCCGTGATGGACTGCGACACGGCCCTCGCCCCCGGTGCCCCGCAACTCCACCCGGACCGCGCGGGCAACATCATGTGCGGCGGCCATGTCTCCTGCGGCGATCCCGACACCGCCCTGACCCGCGCCGCCCATACCGTCACAGGCCGGTTTGCCACCGCCTTCGTGGAACATGCCTATATCGAACCCGAGGCCGGTTTCGCCGAAATGGACGGCGACCGCGTCGTGGTTCATGCCTGCACACAGGCCCCGGTGATGGACCAGGACGCGCTCATGCAGATCCTGTCCCTCCCGCGCGACCGGGTCCGCATCGTCCCCACCGCCGTGGGCGGCGGCTTCGGCTCGAAACTCGATGTCTCGATCCAGCCGTTTCTGGCGCTCGCCGCCATGAAGACAGGCCGTCCCGTCCGCATCACCTACGAGCGGACGGAATCCATGCAATCCACCACCAAACGCCACCCGGCCCAGATCACCATGCAGATCGGCGCCACCGCCGATGGTCGCCTGTCGGGCATGACCTTTGACGGCGATTTCAACACCGGCGCCTATGCCTCATGGGGCCCGACCGTCGCCAACCGCGTGCCGGTCCATGCCTCCGGCCCTTACCGCGTCCCCGATTACCGCGCCAGATCCCGCGCCGTGAACACCCATTGCATGCCCGCCGGGGCCTTCCGCGGCTTCGGCGTGCCGCAATCGGCCATCGCGCAGGAAAGCCTCTTCGACGAACTGGCCGACAAACTTGGCATGGACGCGCTCGAATTCCGTATCCTCAACGCGCTCGACAACGGCGTGCCCACCGTCTGCGGGCAGGTCTTCGACATGGGTGTCGGCGTCAAGCAATGTCTCGAGGCGCTGCGCCCCGCCTGGACCGCCGCCAAGGCCGACTGCGCCACCTTCAACGCCACGCACACCGCCCACAAACGCGGGGTCGGGGTCGCAGCGGGCTGGTATGGCTGCGGCAATACCTCCATGCCCAACCCCTCGACCATCCGCGCCGGGCTGCGCGCCGACGGCACGGTCGTGCTGCATCAGGGCGCGATGGACATCGGGCAGGGCGCCAATACGGTCATCGCGCAGATCTTTGCCCGCGCCCTCGGCGTGCCTGTCCAGCGCCTGATCCTGCGCGGCCCCGACACCGACATCACGCCGGACGCGGGCAAGACCTCGGCCAGCCGCCAGACCTTCGTGTCCGGCAATGCCGCAAGACTGGCGGGCGAGGCGCTGCGCAGCGCGATCCTGTCGCATGTCAACGCCGCCCCCGAGGCGACCATCACCCTCGACGCAGGCCAGGTCACCGTCACCGACGGCGCGCAGAGCTTCGCCCTCGACCTCGCCCGACTGACCCCGAACCCCGCAGGCTATGTGCTCGAAGTGGCCGAAACCTACGATCCCCCCACCAAACCGCTTGATGCGAACGGGCAGGGCGCGCCCTACGCCCAATACGGCTATGCCGCGCATCTGGTGGTGGTCGAGGTGGATATCGCCCTTGGCCGCGTCCGCCCGCTGCATTTCACCGCCGCCCATGACGTGGGTCAGGCGATCAACCCGCTGCTGGTCGAGGGGCAGGTGCAGGGCGGCATCGCGCAAGGCATGGGCATGGCCCTGATGGAGGAATACATCCCCCACCGGACCGAGAACCTGCACGACTACCTGATCCCCACCATCGGCGACGTGCCCCCCATCGACACCCTCATCATCGAGGTGCCCGATGCCCACGGACCCTACGGGGCCAAGGGCCTGGGCGAACATGTGCTGATCCCCACCGCCCCCGCGATCCTCAACGCGATCAAACACGCCACCGGCGCGCGGATCACCCGCGTGCCCGCCACGCCCGCGCGCGTCCGTGCCGCGCTCAAGGAGGCTGGACATGCCTGACGACAACGCCCCCAACGCCCTCAGCGAAAAGATCCGCTGCGATGCCTGCCCGGTCATGTGCTACATCGCCGATGGCAATACCGGCGCCTGCGACCGCTATGCCAACCACGGCGGCGAACTGGTCCGCCTCGATCCGCTGACGGTCATCCAGGGCGGCGCGCAGGCCGTGGCCTTCCTCGATCAGGGCGAGAATGCGCAGGACTGGGACGGCGATGTCATTCAGGGCAACCGCACCTTCGTGACCGCCGTGGGCGCGGGCACCACCTATCCCGACTACAAACCCGCCCCCTTCATCGTCAGCCAGCAGGTCGAGGGTGTCGATATGGTCACGGTGGTGACCGAGGGCATCTTCTCCTATTGCGGGGTCAAGGTGAAGATCGACACCGACCGTCACATCGGCCACGAGCGCGCGATCGTCCGCGTGGATGGCGAGGCGATCGGCCATGTCATGACCGCCGAATACGGCTCCAAGATGCTGTCGCTGGGCGGTGTCGAACACCTCACGGGCGGCTCCAAGAAAGAAGGCCGCGTGACCTGCGACGCGCTCATGCGCCTGTGCAACCGCGAAGCGGTGGAAATGCAGATCGACGAGGGCGTCACCATCGTGGTGCAGGCGGGCCATGCCCCGATCATCAACGGCACGCCGGAAAAACTGATGCGCGTGGGCTGCGGCTCGGCCACCATCGGCATGTTCGCCAAGCAATGGCAGGACCATGTGGACGAAGTGGTTGTCGTCGATGACCATATCACCGGCGTGCTGACGGAACATGAGGCAGGCAAGGGCCTCGACATGCGCCTCTCCGGCATCAAGGTGAAGGGCCGCAAATCCACACCGGGGCGCTATTTTCAGGTGGCCGAACCCGGCACCGGCTGGGGCGGCACCAATGTCGAAGACCCGCTGACCATCCTCAAACCCGCCGATCCGAAACTGGCATGGCCGGGCCTGCGCCTGCTGATGATCTCCACCACCGGGGAACAATGGGCCTATTACGTGCTGGACGACAACCTTGTCCCGCAACCCGCCCAGATCACGCCGCCGCTGCTGGCCACGGCTGAGCGCATTGCGGAAAACTGCGAACCCTCGCTCTGCTCGGTGCTCTTCATGGGCGGCGCGGGCGGCAGCTTGCGCGCGGGCGTCACCGAAAACCCGGTGCGCCTGACCCGCTCGGTCAAGGACGCGCTCACCTATGTCTCCTGCGGCGGGGCCGAGGCTTATGTCTGGCCCGGCGGCGGCATTACCGTCATGGCCGATGTGATGGATATGCCAACGAATTCCTTCGGCTACGTCCCCACGCCTGCGCTGGTGGCACCCATCGAATTCACCCTGCGGCTGGCCGATTACGCGGCGCTGGGCGGGCATGTGGATCACATCAAGCCGGTCGAGGATGTGCTGACCCCCGCCATCCGCAAGGTGCTGCCCAATATCAGCCAGCCCGACCCGCATGATCCGCAGAACTACCGCTGGCGACCTGATCGCAAGGGGCGGCGCTGATGGGGCCACAAGCCGCCCTTTTGCCGGATGGCCGCCTGCATCTGCACCACGGCCCCATTGATCTGGTGATCATGGCCGAGGCGCAGGGAGAGGCGGCGACCCGCACCGCCTTCCGCGCCGCCCGCGACCGCTTCGCCACCGTGCTCGATGAACTCGTGCCGGAACTGCCGCTGTTGCGTGCGCCGCTTGGCGCTTTGCCGGTGGGTCAGATTGCGCAGCGGATGCACCGCGCCTGCGGGACCGTGGCGCAGGGCGATTTCATCACCCCCATGGCCGCCGTCGCAGGCTCCGTCGCGGATGAGGTGCTCGCCGCCATGCTGGCCGCAACCCCGCTCGCCCGCGCCTATGTCAACAACGGCGGCGATATCGCCCTGCATCTGGCACCCGGCGCGGACTACCGCGCCGCAATCGCGGGGCTGGACGGGCAACTGGCGGGCCGGATCACGATCCGCGCAGGCGACGGGATCGGCGGCATCGCCACCTCGGGGCAGGGCGGGCGCAGCCTCAGCCTCGGCATCGCCTCCTCGGTCACTGTGCTGGCGCGCAATGCCGCCACCGCCGACGCCGCCGCCACGTTGATCGCCAACGCGGTCGATCTGCCGGACCACCCCGCGATCACGCGCCAACCCGCCTGCGATGTCTGGCCCGACAGCGATCTGGGCGCGCGGCCTGTGGTCACCCATGTCGCCCCGCTGCCCCCCGCCGACATCGCCCGCGCCCTGTTGCAGGGGGCCGCCCGCGCACAGGCGATGATCGCAACCGGCGCCATTGCCGCCGCCGCACTGGTCCTGCAAGGTCAGGGCGTCACGGTCGGACAATTCGAAGACGGGGCCACGGCCCCCAAGGAAAGGAGCCTCCAGCATGCCTGAGGTCGAGATACGCAAATTCGCCAGCGTGGTCGAAGAAGTCTTCCACGAAGGCGGCCCCCGCGCCACCACGCCGCTGCGCCGCGCCGCCGTGATCGCGGTGATCCGCAACCCTTTCGCGGGCGCCTATGTCGAGGATATCCAACCCTTCATGGAAGACCTCAAGCCACTGGGCCTGATGATGGCGAACCGGCTGGTGGACTTGCTGGGCGGTGACCCCTCGGTCGTCGAAGGCTACGGCAAGGGTGCCATCGTGGGCGCTGCGGGCGAGCTGGAACACGGCGCGCTCTGGCACGCACCGGGCGGCTACGCCATGCGCGAAGTGCTGGGCGACGCCATGGCCATCGTGCCCTCCACCAAGAAGGTCGGCGGGCCGGGCACCCGGCTGGATGTGCCGATCACTCACATCAACGCATCTTACGTGCGCAGCCATTTCGACGCCATGGAACTGGGCCTGAACGACGCGCCCCGCGCCGATGAAATGGCCCTGATGCTGGTCATGACCACCGGCCCCCGTGTCCACAACCGTGCAGGCGGTCTGGCCGCCGACAAGATCACCGGAAAGGACGGGCTGAGATGAGCGCCAATATCCGCAAACTCGCCGTCTGGGTCGAGGAAACCCATACCGAGATGGGCAAAACCATCACCCCCGCCACCCGCAAGGCCGTGGCCGTGGCGGTGATCGCCAACCCCTTCGCCGGCCGCTACGCCGAAGACCTGTCCGACCTGATCGAGATCGGCGCGGAACTCGGCGGCCTTCTGGGCGCCCGCTGCGTCGCCGCGCTCGGCATCGAACCGGGTCAGGCGCAAAGCTACGGCAAGGCCGCCATGGTCGGCGAGGGCGGAGAGCTGGAACACGCCGCCGCCATCCTGCACCCCAAACTGGGCGCCCCCCTGCGCGCCGCCGTGGAAAAAGGCGCGGCCCTCGTGCCCTCATCCAAGAAAATGGGCGGGCCGGGGCAGGTGCTCGACGTGCCGCTGGGCCACAAGGACGCAGCCTATGTGCGCAGCCATTTCGACGGCATCGAAGTGCGCCTGAACGATGCGCCACGTGCGGGAGAGATCATGGTGGCCGTCGCCGTCACCGATTCAGGCCGCCCCCTGCCACGCGTCGGCGGGCTGACCCATGCCGAGGCCGAGGGCAAGGACGGGCTGCGCTGATCCCGGCGGCAGCCGTCGGATTTTGAGTATTTATGGCAAGATGAACGGGGGCGCGGGCAACACTTGCGCCCCTTACAATTTGTCCAGCAGCTCCAGCAGCCGCTCCAATTCGCGTCGGGACAGGTTCTGCGCGGTGGCGGCCGAAATCTCGGCAGCGCTCTGCACGGCGCGGTCCGCAAAGGCGCGCCCCTCGGGGGTCAGCGAAATCTCGAGCCGCCGCATGTCGCTGGTGCTCTTGGTGCGCCGCACGAATCCCTTGGCGCGCAGCCGGTCCACCACGCCCTTGGTGGTGGCCGCGTCCATCCCCACCAGCCGGCCCAGCTGGTTCTGCGAGATCGTGTCCTCTTCCAGCAGCTTGGCCAGCACGGCGAATTGCGTGGGCGTCACATCGGGCATCATCCGGGCAAACACCTCAAGGTGTTTCTGGTTGGCCAGACGCAGCTTGAAGCCGATCTGGTCCTCCAACCGATAGGCCAGGCTGTCGCTGTTCTCGAAGGTCATCCGTTCGCTTTCCTGCGGTGCCGCCGGGGATGGCCCCCGCTCTGCCCATGATCCGGCCACCAGTCTTTCACGAAAGGCGGCCCCGGTCCATTTCCTGTTTGCACGCCAACATCCATGTGACGGCAGACGCGTCTTGACGCCGAAGCCGGCAAGGGTCAAGGGCCGCGCCTGTCTCACCCGATCCTCACCCCGGACGGAAACGGATCTTGTCCTCTCCCATGTTCCCCCGCCCTTGCCTCTCGGGATGGCTCCTCCTACTGCTGGGCGAACGGAGCTTCACATCATTCATCGGATCGAGCGCAGCACAGATGCCAACAGGCTCCCCCTCACACCTCACCGGCTACGCGGCCGCATGGACCATCGTTCTGGTCTGGTCCTTCTGGCTGATCGTCAGCCGGGTCGCCAATGACAGCGGGCTGACGGTCTATGACCTGGCCGCGATGCGCTATGGTCTGGCGTCGCTGGTGGCCTTGCCGCTCTGCCTTTACTACAAGCCCTGGCGCGGGCTGCGGCTGTCGCAGATCGCCGTGCTCTCGTTCATCCTGGGGCCTGTCTATATTCTCATCGTCTTTTCGGGCTTTCTCTATGCCCCCGCCGCCCATGGGGGCATCTTCATGAACGGGGTGCTGCCCCTGATCAGCATCCTTTTCGGGATCATTCTCTTCCGCAAACGCCCCGGCGCGCTGCAGGTTCTGGGCGCAGCGCTGATCCTTGTGTCCTCGGTCGTGCTGGCCTGGGATACCAGCGTTTCCAACATCCAGAACGCATGGATCGGCGATCTGATGTTCGTGGTCGGCGCGATCTTCTTCTCCTCCTACCTCATCCTGTCCGAGCGGTGGCAACTGCGCCCGATGCAGATCATCTTCTGCGGCACCATCGTCAACGCCGCGCTCTATCTGCCGGTCTGGGCGCTCTGGCTGCCCTCCGGCCTTGCCGACGCGCCCCTCGGCCCTCTGCTCTTGCAGGCGGTCTATCAGGGCTTTGTGCCCAACCTGATCGGCCTTCTTTTCGTGGCCCATGCCTCGCGCACCATCGGGAATGGAAATACCTCCTCCATCCTTGCGGCGGTGCCGGGCGGGGGCGCCCTTCTGGGACTGCTCATCCTGGGTGAGGGCCTGAGCCTGATCAGCGTCCTCGCGCTGGTCATCCTGACGATCGGCCTGTTGATGAGCGTGCAGCGCCGCCCCCCGCAGCTTGTCTGAACCACGGCCCCCGGCCAGCCTGCCTTGCCCGCCAAGCTGATGACCTATCCGTGGTCTTGCCGTTGCGCTACGGGCAACACCCGCCTCACGTCTTCGTCATCGCGGGCGGCGTAACAGTCTTCCCCCTGACGCGTAATGGCCCCTGACATCCGCACGCCGGGGGGAAAGCCATGTCACGACGTGGTAGCCCAGCCTTCCCCATGTGGAGCGTGGATTTGCGGCGGCGGATACCAGCCTGACGCCCGCCCGCCGGAAGACCGCCTTTTCTGATCTGACTGAAGCTGACTGACACTGACGGACGGAGACCCCCCGGATGACATCCCGATCACAAGGCAGACTTTCCCTCTGGGGCCTCGCGGCACTGATCGCGGTGGCGCTGTGCTGGTCCGCCACCGCGCGCGCCCAGACCGCAAGCACCCAGACGGCAAGCACACTGCCCGATCATGTGATCCGGGAGTTCGGCCAGCCGCCAGACGTCCCGACGGGTCCCGTGTCAGCCGAGCTGACAGCGGCGATGCAGGCAGCCTTCATCGACAGTTTCACCCGGTCGTCCTGGTCGGACGAACAGTCACGCGCTCTGGTCCAGATCGTGGACTCGGGTGATCCTCGCCTGGCATGGCTCATCAGTGACATGATGCGCTTCATCTCCAGCGGGCGTCTGAATGCGACCCTTGCAGGGGCCGCCGCCGATCTGCTCGGGATCGCGCCACCGGCCCGGAACGGGTGGGACGTCATCACCAACCACCTGATCGCATGGGACATCGCGGCCCCGCCTGACTATCTGCGCTTCAAGCGCGCCATCTTCACCACCGCGGTTCCCGGCTGGGACAGGATCTTTATTGAGGGCGATATCGACTGGCGTCTCGTCTCATGGGGCGGCGTGCTGATCGACGACCGCGCGTTCGGCCGAACAGACGAGCCTTGCAACTGCATTCCGGCGGCAGACAATCCCAGGGGCAGCACGGCCGACGCCGCCACATGGCTTGACGATGATGACATCGTGTTCGGCATCGTGGTAAACGGCGAGACCCGCGCCTATCCCCGCCGCATCATGGAAGTGCGCGAGATGGTCAACGACACGCTCGGCGGGCGTGACCTCGGCATCCCGTACTGCACCCTCTGCGGCGCGGCGCAGGCCTATTTCACCGACCGTCTGCCCGCCGGGATCAGCCGTCCGGTCCTGCGCACCTCCGGGCTGTTGAGCCGGTCGAACAAGGTCATGTACGACCTGCGGACCTATTCGGTCTTCGACACCTTTCTGGGCAAGGCCGTGACCGGGCCTTTGGCGCAGCGAGGTCTGCAACTGGAGCAGGCTACCGTGATCACCACCGACTGGGGCACATGGCGGCGCACCCATCCGGACACGACCGTTCTGGTCGAAGAGCTGGCGCTTGGGCGGGATTTTGATTTCCGCAACGGGCGTGACGCGGATGGCCCGATCTTTCCCGTGGGTGACGTCGATCCACGGCTTCCGGTCCATGAGGATATCATAGGGGCCATCACGGCCTCGGGACGGCCCGTCGCGTTCCAGCGCAGCGCGGCCATGATCGCCCTGAGACGGGGTGAGACGATCACGTTCGAGAACATCCGCCTCGTTCTGTCGGCAGGCGGCATACGCGCGGTCGGTGCGGATGGGTCTGATGTGGGCAGCCATCAGGCCTTCTGGTTCGCGTGGTCGCAATTCCATCCTGACACCGCCCTCTGGGCAGGTTGAAACCCTTGCCCGGTTTGCCCGCGCCGCGCGGCGGAAGGGGCGCACATTTCGGCCAAAGGGTTAAAATTGTCTGAATAGAGCCGGGCAAGTGTTTGAAAACATTGATCTCGGAAATTGTCCCATCGTGGGACATCCCGGATCAGCCCCGCATCAATACCGGCTGCGGGTTGGCGCGCAGGTTGGATTGCTTGTAGCTGGCCATCAGGTCGTTGAACTTGCCGCCCTGCACCGCCACATGGTCACGCAGGACCGCCTCGGCGGTAGCGCTGTCGGCCTCCTCCAGCGCGGTCAGGATCTGGCGATGCTCGGCGAGCGACTGAAGCATCCGCCCCCGCACCCGCAACTGCATCCGCCGGAAGGGTTGCAGCCGCTTGTGCAGCCGCTGCGATTCCTGGGCCAGAAAGTCGTTGCCGGATGCGGCATAGATCAACTGGTGGAAATGCTCGTTCTCGCGGTAATAGCCATCGCTGTCACCCGCCTCGACCGCCGCCTCGCAGGCGATGACGGTGGCGCGGACCTGCGCCAGCACCTCCGGCGTGACGCGGCGCGCGGCCAGACGGCCGCAGACGGCCTCCAGCTCGGCCATGACCTCGAACATCTCGACCATCTCGTGAAAGGCAGGGTGCCGCACAAAGGCCCCGCGCCGCGGCAGCAGTTCGACCAGACCCGAGGCCGCCAGCATCTGAAACGCCTCGCGCAGCGGCGTGCGGCTGACATGAAAGCGTTCGGCCAGCCGGTTCTCGTCCAGCCGCTCGCCATCGGCGAATTCGCCGGTGACGATCATCTGCTCGAGTGCTTCACGCACATTATCCGCCATACGGGTATTCATGTGCACCACAGTATCCCGCAGCCTGATATTGGGCAATCGAATTCTTGTATACAAAATGTTTGACATTGGATGCAGCGCCGCGCAGGATCGCTCCGATTGCGGGAGGGAGCCCGCAGCGCATCCATCTGGGAGGATACCATGACCATCAGAACTTTTGCCGCTGCTGCGGCGCTTGCCGTTTTCGGAATGGGCCTGACCGCGGCCAATGCCACGGAACTGCGCCTGTCGCACCAGTGGTCGACCGGCGATGTGCGCCACAAGGTCGCCGAGATGATCGCCACCGATGTCGCTGCGGCTGGCGTCGATCTGGACATCAAGATCTTTCCGTCCGAGTCGCTGCTGAAGGCGCGCGAGCAATACAACCCGCTGTCGCGCGGCCAGGTGGACATGATCGTCTATCCGCTGTCCTATTCCGGCGGTCAGCGCGGTGAATACAACCTGACCCTGATGCCGGGTCTGGTGAAGAACCACGACCATGCGGCGCGGCTGAACGAGAGCCCCCTCATGGCGGAAATCGAGAAGATCCTGGCCGAGGATGACATCATGGTTCTGGTCCATGGTTATCTGGCCGGCGGCTTTGCCAGCGTGGGCGATTGCATCACCCGCCCCGAGCATGTGAACGGTCTGAGCACGCGCGCGGCCGGAAAATCCTTCGAGGAAATGCTGGCCGCAGCCGGGGCCTCGATCTCGTCCATGGCCTCGTCCGAGGTCTATAACGCGATGCAGACCGGCGTGTTGCAGGCCGTGAACACCTCGTCCTCGTCCTTCGCCTCGTTCCGCCTGCAGGAGCAGGTGAAGTGCTACACCCCCGCAGGCGATGTGGCGCTGTGGTTCATGTATCAGCCCGTGCTGATGAACAAATCGACCTTCGACGGGTTGAGCGATGCGCAGAAGGCCGCGCTGACGGCAGCCGCCGAGAAAGCTGAAGCCTGGTATCTGGCCGAGGCCAAAGCCGAGGATGCGGCATCCGTCGAAGTCTTCAAGGCCGCCGGTGTCGAGATCGCCGAGATGACCCAGGACGATTTCAACGCATGGCTCGAGCTGGCCAAGACCAGTTCCTACAAGTCCTTCGTGGACAGCGTGCCGAACGGTCAGGCCCTGCTGGACATGGCCCTGTCGGTCGAGTGATCCGCAGCCTGTGAGACCATGACGGGCCGGGCGGTCCTTGGATTGCCCGGCCCCACCAAGAAAAACCCCAAGCACCGGAGCCTGTCCCATGGCAACCCTGCCCTCCACCCGTGCCGCCAGCACCGGTGGCTACCTTGTCCTGCGCCTGATCAAGGGCCTGTCCACCGTCTGCGGCTGGATCTCGGCGGTGATGATCCTTGCCTCGGTCCTGATCACCTGTCAGATGATTTTCGTCCGTTTCGTGATGGAGCAGTCCACGATCTGGCAGACCGAGGCGGTGATCTATCTGATGATCGGTGCCACGCTGCTGGGCCTGCCCTATGTGCAGAGCCTGCGTGGTCATGTGAATGTCGATCTGATCCCCATCCTTGTGAAAGGGCGCGCGCGCAAGATCCTGGCAGGAATCGTGCTGATCATGAGCATGGCCGTGATCGGTGTGATGCTGTTCTATGCCTATGAGAACTGGCTGTTCGCCTGGGAGCGGGGCTGGCGGTCCGAAACCGTCTGGGCGCCGAAACTGTGGATACCCTATCTGGCGCTGCCATTGGGATTTGGTCTGTATTTCCTGCAGCTTGGTGCCGATCTGGTGGCGCTGATCCTTGGCGTTGATCGTCCCTTTGGTCTGGAGGACAACTGATGGATCCGCTCTCATTGGGCCTTCTGGTCGCCCTGATGACCATTGTGGTGCTGTTCTCGGGCGTGTCCGTCGCCTCGGGCCTGTTGATCGTGTCGGCCGGTTTCCTGCTGGTGTTCGACGGGATGCGATCCCTTGAACTGATGCCCGAGATCTTTTTCGGCAAGCTCAATTCCTTTGCGCTGCTGTCCATTCCGATGTTCATCATCATGGGGGCAGCGATTTCGTCGACCCGCGCGGGGGCGGACCTTTACGAGGCGCTGGAGCGTTGGCTGACCCGCGTGCCGGGCGGTCTGGTGATGTCGAACCTTGGTGCCTGCGCGCTGTTTTCGGCCATGTCCGGGTCGAGCCCTGCGACCTGTGCGGCCATCGGCAAGATGGGCATCCCTGAGATGCGCAAGCGCGGCTATCCCGACGAGGTGGCGGCCGGGTCCATCGCGGCGGGGGGCACGCTGGGCATCCTGATCCCGCCATCGGTCACGATGATCGTCTATGGCATCGCCACGGAAACCTCGATCGGGCGGCTGTTCCTTGCGGGTGTGATGCCGGGGCTGATGCTGGTGGGGCTTTTCATGGCCTGGTCGATCTATCACACGTGGCGGCACGGCTCTGCCGAGGTTCTGGCGCAGCGCAGCTACACCCTGCGGCAGAAGCTGGAAATCCTGCCGCGCGTGATCCCCTTCATCATCATCATCGTGGGCGTGCTCTATGCGATGTATGGCGGGATCGCCACGCCGTCCGAGACCGCTGCCGTGGGCGCGCTTTTGTGCCTTGTGATCGCGATGATCATCTATCGGCTGTGGTCGCCCAAGGCGCTGTGGGGCATCCTGCGTGACAGCACGCGCGAGTCCGTGATGATCCTTTTCATCATCGGGGCGGCGGGCGTCTTTTCATACATGCTGTCCTCGCTCTACATCACGCAGTCTATCGCGGCGTGGATTTCCGATCTGGATGTCAATCGCTGGGTGCTGATGGGAATCGTCAACGTCTTCCTGCTGGTCGCGGGGTTCTTCCTGCCGCCGGTGGCCGTGATCCTGATGGCCGCGCCGATTCTGCTGCCGATCATTCTGGCGGCGGAGTTCGATCCCTACTGGTTCGCCGTGATCCTGACCATCAACATGGAGATCGGGCTGATATCGCCACCTGTCGGATTGAACCTCTATGTCATCAACTCGATCGCGCCTGATATTCCGCTCAAGAAGATCCTTGTCGGCTCCTTGCCCTATGTGGGCTGCATGGTGCTGGCCATCGTGATCCTGTGCTTCTTTCCGGGGATCGTGACATGGCTGCCGGATCTGGTGATGGGGCCGCTGTGATGAGGAGGGTCTGATGGGACGGGGCTGGGATCTGGGCGGCTGGGCGCTGGGTGACCTGCTGGGCACGCTGTTCGAGCGCAGGCGGACCGGGGATGTGACCGCCAGCGGCAAGCCGCTGCCTGCGCTGTGCCGTGCCCTGCTGTCGGGGCAGGGTGAAGTGTCGGGAATGAAGCGCGCGGCCGAGGTCCTCTTGCGCTATCGCATGGCCGGACCCGAGGAGAAGGCAGGCTTCTTCCGCTTTCTGGCCGATGAGATGGACCTTGACCCCGCTGCCGTGACCCTTGCGGCGCAGGCCTATGCCGAGGCGCCCGATGCGCGGACACTGTCGGCGCTGCTGAAAGTGGCCGAGCCGCCCCGGCAGGAGTTGCTGCGCCGCCTTAACCAGGCACCGGGTGGCACGGCTGATCTGGTGGCGATGCGCGTCGATCTGATGGCGGCGGCGCGGGAGACGCCGGATCTGGCGCGGGTCGATCTGGATTTCCGGCATCTTTTCGCCTCATGGTTCAACCGGGGCTTTCTGGTGCTGCGCCGGATCGGCTGGGAAAGCCCGGCCAATATCCTCGAGAAGATCATCGCCTATGAGGCGGTGCACGAGATCCACAGCTGGGACGATCTGCGCCGTCGGCTGGAACCGCCGGACCGGCGCTGTTTTGCCTTTTTCCACCCGGCCATGCCGGATGATCCGCTGATCTTCGTCGAGGTGGCGCTGACGCGGGGTATCCCCGGGGCTGTCGGGCCGCTGCTGGCCGAGGATCACCGGGCGCTTGGGCCGGCGGATGTGGATACGGCGGTGTTCTATTCCATCTCGAATTGTCAGGCGGGGTTGCGGGGGATTTCCTTTGGCAATTCGCTGATCAAGCAGGTCGTGGACGTGCTGGGGCGCGAGGTGACGGGGCTGAAGACCTTTGTCACCCTGTCGCCGATCCCCGGCCTGTCGCGCTGGATCGCGGCGCAGGAAGACAGCGTGCGGGCGATGCTGGGGGCTGATGCGGCGACGCCGGACCCCGAGGGGCTGCGCCGGCTTGCGGCGCGCTATCTGCTGGAGGCCAAGGCCGACGACGGCGGGCCGCTTGATCCGGTTGCGCGGTTCCATCTGGGCAACGGGGCCGAGGTGCATGAGATCCACGCGGGGGCGGACCTGTCTGCCAAGGGGCGGCAGCAATCCTGCGGGGCGATGGTGAATTACCTTTACGATCCGGCGCGGGTGGAACAAAACCACGAGGCGTTTGCCACCCATCAGACCATCGCCGCCGCGCGCGGGGTCAAGGCGCTGGCTGTCGCAGTGAAGGACCGGAAGGAAAAAGGACGGAAAGACCCATGAGCAACCTGCTTTTTGATGCATTCTTTGCCCCGCAGGCCGGGCGCGCGCGCGCCTTCCTGATCCTGCCGGACGGGACCGAGATCAGCGGTGCGGCGTTTCTGGCGATGGTCAAGCGCGTGGCCAATGCGCTGGTGGCCAGTGGCGTCGAGCCCGGTGACCGCATTGCCGTGCAGATCGAGAAGTCGCCCATGGCGCTGGCGATCTATGGCGGGGCTGTGGCGGCTGGTGCGATCTTTCTGCCGCTGAACACGGCCTATACGGCGGCCGAGATCGACTATTTCGTGGGCAATGCCACGCCGAAGCTGCTGCTGGCGGATGGCCGCCGCGCCGAGGCGTTGACCCCTGTGGCGCAGGCGCATGGCGCGAGGCTGATGGTCGTCAATGCCGATGGGTCGGGCAGCTTTGCCGATCTGGTGAATGCGCAATCCGATCAGTTCACACCTGTCGCGCGGGGCGCGGACGATCTGGCGGCATTTCTCTATACCTCGGGCACGACGGGCCGGTCCAAGGGGGCGATGCTGACCCATGGCAACCTGCTGTCCAACGCAAAGGTGCTGACCGAAGCGTGGCGGTTCACCGACAAGGACGTTCTGCTGCACGCCCTGCCGATCTTTCATACGCATGGCCTGTTCGTGGCGACCAATGTGTCGCTGATGGCGGGCGGGGCGATGATCTTTCTGCCCGGTCTGAACATGGACGAGATGATCCGGCTGATGCCGCGCGCGACCACGATGATGGGGGTGCCCACGTTCTATACGCGCCTGCTGGATGATGCGCGCTTCACGGCTGCGCTGACCGCACATATGCGGCTTTTCGTGTCGGGCTCGGCCCCGCTTCTGGCGGAAACCCATGTGCAGTTCGAAGAGCGGACCGGCCATCGCATCCTCGAGCGTTACGGGATGACCGAGACGAACATGAACACATCCAACCCCTATGAGGGCGATCGGCGCGCGGGCACTGTCGGGATGCCGTTGCCGGGGGTCGAGGTTGTCGTGACCGATCCGACCAGTGGTGCCGTGCTGCCGCAGGGCGAGGTCGGCATGATCGAGGTGCGCGGGCCCAATGTCTTCAAGGGCTATTGGCAGATGCCCGAAAAGACCAAGGAAGAGCTGCGCGACAACGGGTTTTTCATCACCGGCGATCTGGGGCAGTTCGACGCGGACGGCTATCTGTCCATCGTGGGGCGGCAGAAGGACCTGATCATCACGGGCGGTTTCAACGTCTATCCCAAGGAGGTCGAGCTGATCCTGGACGATCAACCCGGCGTTCTGGAAAGTGCCGTCGTGGGCGTGCCGCATCCCGATTTCGGCGAGGCGGTGCTGGGTGTGATCGTGGCTGAGCCGGGCCAGGCGCCCGATCTAGACGCGATCGACACGGTGCTGCGGGCCAGCCTTGCGCGGTTCAAGCAGCCCAAGGCGCTGAAGATCGTGGAGGCGCTGCCGCGTAACACGATGGGCAAGGTCCAGAAGAACGAATTGCGCGGCCAGTTCGGCACGCTGTTCACCTGAACCGCATCAGGCGGCGGGGTGATCCCCTGCCGCCCGTATCAGCGCAGCGGCGATCAGGGCCGGCACGTCCGCGTGCTGGCCGATGGGGGGCAGGATCGGGCCTTGAAATCCGGCCTCTTCCATCGCGTCGGGGATGTCGCCCACCACATGCCCGGCTTCCAGCGCAAAGAATGGCAGGCAGATGCCTGCGCCCAATGCGCGGGCCTGATCGGCCAGAAACGGCGTTTCCTCGACAAAGCCCGCAAGGATGCGGTTGAACCCGGTCAACGGGCCAAGGGCCGCGACCATGGCATGGGCGCTGTCGGCCGAAGTGCGCGAGACCTTGCTGCCATGGGCGGCGACAAGCAGAGCGCTGCTGGCGGGGGTGATCCCGGCCTCGTGCGCGGCCTCGAGTGCGACGCGGGCCATCAGGTCGGGCAGGGCAGGGTCCACGCCGAAAGGGGGTGTCTGCCGTGCATTGGCGATGCCCGCCTCGGCCAGACGGCGGGGCAGGAGGGTGCCGGTAAAGAACCCTTCGGCCATGAAGAACGGGTAGATCAGAGGATCGTGCAGCCCGTCAAGCGCCTGTTCCAGCGCGCCTTCTGCGGCCAGTGTCGCGCCGCGGATGCGCCAGCCCGCTGGCAGATGCGGTGCGGTGGCGGCAGCCAGCGCCTGCAAGACCGCCTCTTGCGGGGCGGGATCGGCGGGCGCGCCATGGGCCACGATCAGCGCATCGCGCGGGGTGGCGGTGACGCGTGAGGCGCTACTCATGCGCCGGGTGTGCTTTCGCCTTCCGCAACGCGCCGGGCCTCGTCACTTTCAAAGCCGGCCCAGGGGCGATCACCGACAGGCGGCGGCACGTCGGCGCGGTTCACATTGGTATGAAGGTTCGCCTTGGCCAGAAAATGCGCGGTGATCGGGGCTGTCAGGAAGAGGAACAGCGTGATCATCAGCTCGTGAAAGCTGATCTGGCCCTTTGCGAAGATGAAATAGAGCATCGAGGCGATCAGCACGCCGCCGACCCCCAGCGTGGTCGCCTTGGTCGGCGCATGGAGCCGTGTCATCGGGTCGGGCAGCTTGAGCAGCCCGAAGGACCCGACAAGGCCGAAGATGCCCGCGATCACCAGAAAGACCGAGACGGTGATTTCCTCCCAGAGTGCCATTTCATGACCCATACCCGTTTCCTCCGTCACTCGATGATGTTGCCGCGCAGCATGAAGCGCGCATAGGCCACGGTTGAGATGAAGCCGACCATGGCGATCAGGATCGACGCTTCGAAATAGACCGCCGTGCCCTCGATGATGCCGTAGAGCACGAGGATGGCGATGAAGTTGATCACCATCGTGTCCAGCGCAAGGATGCGGTCCGGCACGCCCGGTGCACTGACCACACGCCAGAGGTTCATCAGCAGGCCAAGGGCGAAACAGCCGGTCGTGAAGATCAGGGCATAGGTCAGGATCATTCGAAAATCTCCTTCAGGCGACGCTCGTAGCGGTGCTTGATCTCGTCGCGGACGGCATCGGGATCGGCCGCGTTCAGGCAATGCACCAGCAGGCTGCGGCCATCGGCGGCGATGTCGCTGCTGACAGTGCCGGGCGTCATGGTGATCGTGCCCGCCAGTACGGTGATCGCCTCGGGCGAGCGCAGGTCCAGCGGGATCGTGACCCAGGCCGGGTGCATGTTGCTTTTGCTGGTGAAGAGGATGGTCTTTGCGACGACGATATTGGCCACCACGATATCCCACAGGACGACCAGGATGAATTCGATGATCATCGCGGGGTTCTTCAGGCGCGGGCGGTCCGGCCAGTAGGGCGCGGTCAGCAGGGGGATCACGATGCCGAGGATCGTGCCGAAGACCAGCGTGCCCAGCGAGACATAGTTGACGAGCATTTGCCAGACCACGATGAGGGTCAGGGTCAGCAGAGGGTGGGGCAGGATACGGGCGATCATTTCTTCGAACCCTCCAGCGGCAGGTTTTCAGCCTCGATGGCGCGGGGCGTTTCGAGCACGGCGGTGATGTAGCCCTGTGTGTCGAAGATCTGCGCCGATGTGTCGGACAGGAAGGCGGTGACCGGGCCTGCAAAGACCGTCAGCGCCACGATCCCCGCGATCAGCCCGCCGGTGGCCACGAAAGGCAGGGCGGCGGGCGGCGTGTCGGGGGTTCCGGTCTCGGGCGCGGGGTCGACCTTCCAGAAGACCATGCTGCCCGCGCGGGCGAAGCCCACCACGGCGACCAGCGATGTGATCAGGATGGTGGCCCAGATTACCCAGACAAGGTCATGGTCCCGCAGCGCGTCCAGCACCAGCAGCTTGCCAAGGAAGCCCGACAGCGGCGGCATCCCCGCC
>Ga0209345_10002510_pt1 | contig 20144 bp, 22 predicted proteins | sample Cruoilmetagenom7_FD_187294 | JGI IMG/M metagenome (GOLD analysis project Ga0209345, IMG submission 187294) | Oil polluted marine microbial communities from Coal Oil Point, Santa Barbara, California, USA - Sample 7 (SPAdes) (version 2) | ecosystem: Environmental > Aquatic > Marine > Oil seeps ... | reverse complement strand
TATACGGAACAATGAGATTGCTATAGTGGCAACAATACCTAAACAATCTGGACCTGTCACGGTTTGGTTCCGCCCCTTTGATAGCATATTGTGCAACAAAGGAAATAAACTAAGAGGTGGTCGCGGGCTTTCGGACCAGTAGTTAAGGTGGATCGACTTATGAGAAAGACGATTCAAAATGACGAAACGAAAGAACCATTCTGCCCATTGCCCGGCAGTGGTTTGCTTTTGCAAACCATGAGAGCGGGATTTCAAAGCCAAAGTTGCGCTTGAAGCGATCCGCGAGGAAATGACGCTGGCTGAGTTATCGAAGAAGTATGGCGTGCACCCGACCCAGATTGGCACGTGGAAGCGCGCAGCGATCAAGAATATGGCCGCAGGGTTTTCCAAACGCGGTGGCGATCTGGGCCGGGTCAACGACGCCGAGATCGATAAATTGCATTCCAAGATTGGGCAGTTGGTGGTGGAGCGTGATTTTTTGAAACGCGCCTGGGATCGCTAAGCAAGGATCGCAGGCAAATGTGCATTGAACAAAATCACCCCAATATTAGCGTGCGGCGGCAATGCCAGATGTTATCGCTGACACGGTCGAACCTTTATTACACCCCAAAAGGTGAGAGTCCCGAGAACTTGCGTTTCATGGAACTAATCGACAAGCAGTTTCTGGACACACCTTGATATGGGTCGCGGCAAATGGCACGGTATATGCAACGTCAGGGCCACAAATGCGGCCGACACCGTGTACGCCGCTTGATGCGCCTGATGTGTTTGGTTCCAATCTACCAGACGCCAAACACCCGTTGCCCGGCAACACATGCTTGCATGTGTGAGAGGGGGCAAGAAGCACCCACAGCACAAGATTTATCCATATTTGCTTCGGAAGTTGGCGATTGATCGACCCAATCAAGTTTGGTGTGTCGACATCACGTACATTCCGATGCCGCGCGGTTTTTTGTATTTGGTCGCGATCATGGACTGGTACAGCCGCAAGGTTTTGAGCTGGCGATTGTCAAACAGCATGGAGGCGGATTTTTGTGTTGAAGCCCTGAAAGAGGCCTTTGCCAAGTATGGCAAGCCAGAGATCATGAACAGCGATCAGGGTAGCCAGTTCACTGGCTTTGAATGGACGCAGGCACTGAAAGATGCGGACGTGAAGATATCCATGGATGGTAAAGGTCGCTGGGTCGACAACCAGATGATTGAACGGCTCTGGCGCTCTGAACCGCCCCGGGTTTACTGGAGAGTAAAACTCTCCAAGGATGGCCCCTATGACACAAAGAAAACATACCCCGACTTACACGGCTGAATTTCGCGAGCGCGGCATTCGGCTTTTCAGAGAAAATCGCAGCAACTATTCCAGCGATAACGCTGCCTACAAGGCAATTGCATCCAAGCTTGGTTGCTCACCAGATAGCCTGCGGGCCTGGTGCCAGCAGGCCGAACGCGATGCTGGGTTGCGCAATGGTTTGAGCAGCGAAGAGAAAGCACACCTCAAAGCATTGGAGCGCGAGAACCGTGAACTGCGCCAAGCCAACGAGATTTTGAAGAAGGCATCCGCGTATTTTGCTCAGGCGGAGCTCGACCGCCCATTCAAACGATGACGGCTTTCATTGAAGAGAACCGCGAGGTTTTTGGTGTCGGGCCGATTTGCAGGGTTCTGCCGATTGCACCAGCAACGTTTTACGCGCGGGCAGCAATTGTGCTCGATCCTGATTTGGCTTCTAACCGTAAGCGGAACGTGATTTGATTGATTGCGAGGATATCAAGCGCATTTATAAGGCAAGCGGTCAGCGTTACGGTGTCCGCAAGGTCTGGCATGCCTTGCGACGCGAGGGCAAAGGTATTGCCCGATGCACTGTGGAGCGGCTTATGAAAGTCATCGAAATACAGGGTGTTGTGCGGGGTGGTAAGGTTATCACAACCAATCCTGATGCAGCCCAACCATGCCCTGATGACAAGGTAAACCGAGAGTTCTATGCACCGATGCCAAACCGGCCTTGGGTATCAGACTTTACCTATGTCTCAAGCTGGCAGGGCATGGTTTACGTGGCTTTCGTGATCGATGTATTCGCCCGCAAGATAGTTGGCTGGCGCGTATCCACCTCAATGACAACAAGCTTTGTGCTAGATGCTTTGAACCAGGCAATTTGTCAGCGGTGCCCATCTGAAGCAGACAACCTGATCCACCATTCGGATCGTGGTTCGCAATATCTGGCCATAAAATACACAGAACGACTGGCTGAATCCGGGATCGACCCTTCCGTTGGAAGCGTCGGCGATTCATATGATAACGCGCTAGCCGAAAGCACGATTGGCTTGTTCAAAACCGAAGTCATCAACTTCCTTGGCCCGTGGAAAACTGTGGGCCAGGTTGAATGGGAAACCCTGAAATGGGTGAACTGGTACAACTCTGAGCGCCTGCACAGCGCCATCGGATATGTCACGCCACAAGAAGCGGAGGAGGCCTTCTATGCAAACATGAACGAGCTTGATAAAGTAGCATAAGATTTGAACGAAAAAGGCTCCAGTAAACTCGGGGCGGTTCAGTCTCTGAAATATGAATGCATTTATCTCAACGCTTTTGAAGCCGGATCACTGGCACGCCAGGGGATTGGAAAATGGCTGACCTATTACAATAGCGAACGCCCGCATTCCAACCACGGAATATTGACGCCAGACGAAGCTTATGAAAGAAAAACAGAACCAATGAGATTGGCAGCCTAAATGAAACCCTGATCCATCTTAAAATGGCTGCTAACTGGTCGAAAAAGTAGGACCACTTCAAACCAAGGCTACGTGGTCACTCGGTTCACCACAAGTTGGTTTCTTCTGACACTGCCTAAGCGTGGCATACGAGGATAACGGAATTGATTTCTTAGCTGCTGAAGAAAGGTTGAATTGGAACGTCGTGACCGATAAACTCAAGATTAAACAGAACAGTAACAACTGATATTAGTAACCATGTTTTGATCGTTTTTGCAGATATCCGCACCTCTCCAACAAAAGGCGGAGGACTCCCATCTACGGCTGCACTGCATTGGAATGTACCGAGAGATCAACTCTGCAGGTGGAGAATTGAATAGCATGCAGCAGGGGTTTTGGGATGCTTGGAAATTAATAATAACATTCGATCGTGATCTTTACGAAATCGTCTTTCTGTCACTGAAGGTGACGGTATCAGCAGTGATCATCGCTTCGTTTATTGGCCTACCTATGGGTGCTTTTCTTGCGGTTTTCCGTTTCAAGTTTCGCCGATATGTTATTGCAAATCTAAATGCACTGATGGGGCTACCACCTGTGGTGGTGGGGCTGTTTGTGTACATGCTACTTTCACGCGCAGGACCGCTTGGAGGCTTCGGGATGTTGTTTTCCCCTAACGCGATGATTATCGCACAGGTGATAATCATCGTACCGCTGATCGCATCGATTAGTCACCAAGCCATCCGTGATCTCTGGTCCGAATACCATGATCTGTTAATCTCGATGAACGCCACGCGGTTTCAGCGGGTCAAGGCGTTGCTTTGGGATGGTAAGCGGGCCTTACTCACGGCCATTTTGGCAGGCTTTGGGCGCGCCATTGGCGAGGTGGGGGCGATTATGATTGTGGGCGGTAATATCGAACACGCTACCAGAGTGCTGACAACGGCTATCGCATTGGAGACCGGCAAGGGCAACCTTGCTTTCGCCATGGGATTAGGATTGGTGTTGATTACACTGGCGATACTTATAAATTTACTTATCCACATTGTGGGAAAAACAGAACGAGCCAGCACATGGTGATTTTTCCTCTAAACATGTACGGTGCCACGGCGCATTTTCGCAAAAAACGGTTGGTAGGGCCGGTTGATATAACCATCGAGGCGGAAGGCTTTACCATTGTTATGGGGCCAAACGGGGCTGGAAAGACGACATTACTGCGATTGATGCACGGTTTGCAGCGTTGCTCGGGCGGGGGTGTTGAGTGGGCGGTTCCACAAGCCAAAGCACGTGAAAAACAGGCCTATGTATTTCAATCTCCGATCATGATGCGGCGCAAAGTTATCGATAGTATCGCTTACCCGCTTAGGCTTCGCGGCCTTGGTGCATCGGCGGCGCGGACGAAAGCACAAGAATGCGCAGGGCGTTTCGGGCTTGAAAACCTTTTGGAGTCGTGGGCGCCGATGTTGTCTGGCGGCGAAAAACAAAAACTCTCGCTGGCGCGAGCGCTGGTGATCAGACCGGACATCCTGTTTCTCGACGAGCCATGCGCAAATCTGGACGGGCGCGCCACCCGAGAAATCGAAGAAATACTGCTGGATGCACAAGTTGCTGGTACACGGATTGTTATGTCCACGCACGACATGGGTCAGGCGCGGCGCTTGGCGCAGGATATTATATTTATGTATGACGGCAAAATCCATGAACAGACTCCCGTTGGTGCATTTTTCACGACCCCTACTACCAAAGAAGCACGGGCTTTTATCAAAGGAGATATCGTAGAATGAGACGGCTATTCGGCACCTTATTCGCAACCCTGTTAATCGCGTCGGCCAGCTCTGCTGAAACTCTGCGAATGGCGGTGACGACCTCGTTTTACAATTCTGGTTTGTCCGAAATTCTGTTACCAGAAATCAAATCCGATCTGGGATTGCAGATCCAACTGATCGTAGTGGGAACGGGCCAAGCCCTTCGCCTTGGCGAGGCCGGAGATGTAGACGCTATCCTTGTGCATTCACGCGCAGCAGAAGACCAGTTTATAAGCGCGGGGTATGGCACCCATCGGCGCGAAATCATGTATAATGATTTTGTTTTTATCGGCCCCTCCGATGATCCGGCAGGTATAAGCCAAGCCAGCAGCGCTGCGGATGCTTTCCTCGACATTGCCAACGCAATGGCGCCTTTCGTTAGCCGCGGGGATGACAGCGGCACCCACATAAAAGAACAAAATCTTTGGTCCGAAGCCGGGGTAAGCGTTGAGGGCGAATGGTATCGCGCGGCAGGGGCCGGTATGGGCGCTACATTGAATGTTGCCAGTGGAATGAACGCCTATGTGTTTTCCGATAGGGCTAGTTGGTTGAATTTCGGCAATAAGGGCGCGTTAGAGCTGTTGTATTCCGGTGACCCATCGTTGTTTAACCAATACGCCTACATTCCTGTGAATCCAGCTCGATGGCCCCACGTGCAAGAAGATTTGGCGTTGGCCTTAGAAAAGTGGCTAGTCAGCGAAAAAGCTGCCGACCTTATCAACGGTTACACAATCAACGGCGAGCATCTTTTTACATTTAACGCGACGCAACCATAGCAGCGGCGTTTAGCAATAGGTGCAAAACGGCGCGCAGAACTCGGGTGGCGTTTCGCCACTCGACATTTCTGCGCACGTTAGGTTCCTTGGCGCAAAGCTATTCTTCGGCAAGCGTCTGCGCGATCAGTTCGCTCAACCCGACAACCTCTAGATCCATGTCATATGCGTCGAGACCATCCTCGAACACCGTCCGGCAGTTACCGCAAGGAACAACAACTGCCTCAAGGTTTTCAACACCGTTAAGTTGTTCGACCTTAAGGCCGAACGCTGCGGTTTTCAATTCCTCGGCCCGCGGGTTAGCGGAAACGCCGCCGCCGCCGCCGCAACAGAAGTTGGTTATTCCGGCCCCCTTCATCTCGATGAAATCCGAGCAGGAATCGTCCAGCAGCGAGCGCGGCTCTTTCATCAAGCCGCCGCGGCGGATAATCTGGCAAGGGTCGTGCAACGTCATCCGCCGCCCGTCTTTCTTACCCGCAGGAATTTTTCCTTCGCGGCGCAACTGGTCCAGCAACTCGATGATATGAACCACCTCGAATTTGAATTGCCGTCCCATAAGGTTCGGGCCTGCCCAGCGGATCGCGCCGTACGCGTGACCACATTCCGGGCTGATGACGTGCTTGACTTCCAGCGCCTCGGCGGCATCCACAACCCGTTGCAAAATCTCTTTCGCCAGTGGGGCAGAACCGATCTGCACGCCAACGTTGGTCGCCTCGTAAGCCACCGAAGAAATCGTCCAGCTCACACCGGCTTTCTTGAATAGCTTGGCGTAGGCGCCCAGAACTTCGGGGTAGCCCATGATCTCCATCGACGAGAAGATCGCCATGTAATCGGCACCCTGCTTGTCCACCTCGATAGGAATACCGCAGGCTTTTTCCTGATGGGCAATCTGGGCCTTCAACGCCTTGATTGTCACCCCCATCGGCGAGCTGGTTTTCTTCACATACTCGGCCGCACTTTGCAGTCCCTCGGGCACCATCCCCGCCGCTGCGTACCCTTCGCGCATTTTGCGAATAGTTCCTGCAATGTCGATGCCCATCGGACAAACCAGCGTGCAGCGCGCACACATATTACAACTGTCGTAGACCAGCGGCTCCCACTCCAGCAATTCCTCCTCGGTGACCTTCGAGGGGGCCAAGCCGAGCATTTTTTTCAATGAGGAAAACGGTGCCTTGTCTCGGTTATACGCCCGTATCATCGGCTGCAACTTGTAGGTCGGCGTATATTTGGGATCACCGGTACTTAAGTAGAATTGGCATGCATCTGCACATTCACCGCAGTGCACACAAGCCTCGAAGAACGACGCTGCCTCGCTGTCGGTGTGCTCGAGGAACTTAGCAACAGCAATATCGGCTCTGGATTGATCGCTCATAGGTTCATCCCCTTACGGCCATAAGTCGCGCCGGTATTTCCGCGCGACAGGAAGAATGTGAAGGCGTGCATAAGCCGCCCGAACGGGAAGTATATCAACCAGATGTCGATCAACAGCATGTGCGTTGCGCGTAAGAATACACTCGATTCCCCCATAGCAAAACAGCCCGTAAGCATAGCCAAAAATGTCAGCCAAGTTCCAAGATGGTCATCCCAATCCGATATCAGGCGCATCACGGGGTCCGAAAAACGGCGGACCCACAGCACTATCAGCCCTAAAAAGGCCACCTCGGCGGTAATGATGAAACCCCAGCGTGGTAACGTTGGCCAGCTAAAGCCGGTGATCCGGTCACTGATAAACGCAACATGCGGCGCGGCAAATAGCAACAGACCAAATAGGCCGAGGTGAAATCCATAACCGCCAACGATGTGCAACCATGTGCGGCGCGCAAATATTCCGCGCGGGAAGAAATGGCGCAAGTTGCCTTTGACAAACCCCAATGCATCAGAGCCTTTAGGCGGCGAGATATCCTTCTTGCGGCCGATACGGATAATCCCGATCAAACGCCACAATGCGCCCAACACAAAGACCGTCGCAGCGACGTAGTAAAGCGGGCCTTCAACGAATTCGATAAAGCTCATGTCGTTTCTCCCGCTTCTTTGGCAGATTTTCCGGTTACCTCTTCGTACCACAGGTCGTGGTGTTCTTTGGCCCAGTTCTCGTCCACTTCGCCGATCAACATCGAGTCGATCGCGCCTTCAACCCCGATGGTGCCCATATAGATGTGGCCAATCGAAACACAGATCAGAGCGATCGCCCCGACACCGTGCAGGATTGTCGAAATCTGCAACCACCGAAGGTCCTCAAAGAACCAGGGAAATTCTAATGCCAAACCAGTAACGCTCATAACCGCGCCGACAATCATCAGCAGCCAGAACCACGACTTTTCGCCGAAATTAAACTGGCTGGAACTTACGTGCCCACCAAACAGCCCGCCAAGTTTCAGTATCCACTTGAAGTCCACAAGCTGGAAAAAGTTACCGCGAATGAACTTCACGAACATCCAGATCAGGCAGACAATAAACAATGGCCCGAACAAGTTATGCCCCTGCAAAGACGCACTGGTCAGGACCGAATTCACCTCGCGTCCGAACAAAGGGACGATGACAGGGCGGCCGAGCAGGATAATCAACCCTGACAAACCCAAAATCATGAAAACCCCGGCCGTTGTCCAATGCGCGATCCGGTGTATCAGCGTAAAGCGCGGAACTGTTTTGCCTGAACGCCCGCCCTTGATCGGCATTCTTCCCTTCACTAGGAAAAACAACGCCAGTATTCCAATAACCCCGGCCGGAAACCAGCCTGCATATTTGACGATAAACCGCTCGCGTATCACCCGCCATTGCTGGCCGGTGGTTGTCATCACTGTGCCTTCGGGCTGGGGTGCCAAAATATCCCTAGGGTTGCCACCGCGAAAGTCGTCCCAGATTTCAGCATCTGAGCGATCCCCCAGCGTGTTGGGCGCCCCGTCATCGGCGATCACGTTTACAGCGTCTCCCGGTGGTCTGACGTGCGAGTTAGCGTATGTCTCGCCGGTGGCGAACACGAGCGCCAGCGCGCAAAGAAGCATTATCGTAGCGATGCGAGCGGTCCACGTAGTGTTGCTCAAGCGTCCTGTCCCTGATTGTTGTTTCACAATTTCGGCCTTTCCTGATCTGCACGGAATTCTGGCATCGTGCAATCAATCACCCGCCTGCCTTGGCGAGTACAGTATTCAAGCGGTAACGGCGGGCCACACGAAGGCAGCCCGCTATTTTCAGCCATATCGGCGGCTATCAGCCACCCTTGCGGTTGTAGGCAGTGCCCCAACCCCAAGCGCCGGAACCGAAGCCGCGTGAAACCACACGCTCGCGGTAGATAGCGGAGACATCATCCCCGTCACCTGCTAACAAAGCCTTGGTTGCACACATCTCGGCACAGATCGGCAGCTTGCCTTCCGCAATACGGTTGCGACCGTATTTCTGGAACTCTTCGTGCGACATGTCCTCTTCGGGACCACCGGCGCAGAAGGTGCACTTGTCCATCTTGCCGCGCGAACCGAAGTTGCCAGCCTGCGGATACTGCGGCGCACCGAACGGGCACGCATAGAAGCAGTAGCCACAACCGATGCACAGATCCTTGTTGTGCAGCACGATGCCGTCGGCTGTTTGATAGAAACAGTCGGTTGGGCAAACGGCCATACAAGGCGCATCCGAACAGTGCATACACGCCATGGAGATCGAACGCTCGCCGGGCTGACCGTCACCGATGGTGACAACACGCCGACGATTGATGCCCCAAGGGACTTCATGCTCGTTCTTACAGGCAGTTACGCAAGCGTTACATTCGATGCAACGTTCAGCGTCGCAGAGGAACTTAACTCTAGCCATAATATATCCTCCTTATGCTGCTGTGATTTTGCAAAGAGACGCTTTTGTCTCTTGCATTTGGGTTACCGAGTCATACCCGTAGGTCATCGCGGTATTGGCGGCCTCGCCGAGCACATAAGGATCGGAACCTTCGGGGTACTTATCCCGCAAGTCCTTGCCCTGGAAATGCCCACCGAAGTGGAACGGCATGAATGCCACCCCTTCGCCAACGCGCTCCGTTACCATGGCCATAACCTTGACCTTGGCACCCTCGGCACCTTCGACCCAGACCTGTTGACCATCGCGAACACCCAGATTGTTGGCATCGCGGGTGCTGATCTCGACGAACATGTCTTGCTGAAGCTCGGCCAACCATTTGTTGGAACGGGATTCATCACCACCACCTTCGTACTCAACCAGACGACCCGTAGTCAGGATCATCGGATACTCTTTCGAGAAATCCTGTTTCTGGATCGAGGCATACAAAGTCGGCAGACGATAGAACTTCTTGTCCTCGTATGTCGGGTAATCCTCAACCAGATCGCGGCGGTTGGTATAGAGCGGCTCGCGGTGAACAGGCACCGGGTCCGGGAACGTCCAGACAACGGCACGCGCTTTAGCGTTACCAAACGGTGCACATTCATGCGCGATTGCCACACGCTGGATACCACCCGAAAGGTCGGTTTTCCAGTTCGTCTTATCACCGGCAACAGCTTCAATCGAAGCGCGTTCCTCGTCCGTTAGTTCGCTATCCCAGCCCAGCTCTTTAAGCATCGCCATGGTGAATTCAGGATAACCGTCCTGAATATCGGAACCTTCGGAATATACACCCTCGGCCAGCAGGTTAACCCCGTCCCGCTCAACGCCGAAGCGTGCACGGAATGTCAGGCCACCTTTGGAAACCGGCTTGGACATATCATAGAGGTTCGGCGTACCAGGATGGTTCATCTCGGGCGTGCCCCAACAAGGCCACGGCAGACCGTAGTATTCCCCGTCAACAGGGCCACCGATGGCCTGCAACGTGGTGCGGTCGAACGTATGCTGGTTGGCCATATGCGCCTTGATACGCTCTGGTGCCCAACCGGTATAACCAATTGTCCACATACCACCGTTGAACTCACGGGTGATATCCTCGACGTTTGGTTGATTTTCACCATCCATCGAGATGTTGCGGAAGAAGCGGTCAGCCCAGCCAAACTTGCTGGCAAACATCGCCATGATGTCGTGATCCGGTTTTGATTCAACAAATGGCTCGAACACTTTGTCACGCCACTGAACCGACCGGTTTGAAGCAGTAACAGAGCCACGGGTTTCAAACTGTGTCGAGGCAGGCAGTAGATATACACCATCGGTGCGGTCCTGCATAACCGCCGAAACAGTCGGATACGGATCAATCACAACCATAAGGTCGAGCTTCTCCATCGCCGTTTTCATCTCGACGCCACGTGTCTGCGAGTTGGGCGCGTGGCCCCACAAAATCATGCCGCGAACATTGTTCGGCTGATCGATGTTCTCCTTGTCTTCAAGAACACCGTCAATCCAACGCGATACCGGAATACCCGTCAGGTTCATCAGCGGCTTGTCAGAGCCATCTGCACCCTTGATGCTATCAAACCGGCTTTTCATCCAGTCCAGATCTTCGCCCCAGACACGGGACCAATGCGCCCATGCACCAGCCGACAGACCATAATAGCCCGGCAGAGTGTGCGACAGGATGCACATATCAGTCGCGCCCTGAACGTTGTCATGGCCACGGAAGATGTTCGTACCGCCACCGGCAGTACCCATATTACCCAGTGCAAGCTGCAAGATGCAGTAAGCACGAGTGTTATTGTTACCAGTGGAGTGCTGCGTGCCACCCATGCACCAAATCAATGTGCCGGGACGGTTATTTGCCAAAGTGCGCGCTACACGCTCCAACTGACTACCCGGAACGCCTGTTACACGTTCGACTTCTTCGGGGTTCCATTTTTTCACCTCGGCGCGGATTTCATCCATGCCATAAACACGGGTGCGGATGAACTCTTTATCCTCCCACTCGTTTTCAAAGATGTGATACAGAATACCCCAGATCAACGCCACGTCCGAACCCGGACGGATACGCACATACTCGTCGGCGTGAGCCGCAGTACGTGTGAAACGTGGATCACAAACGATGATCGGTGCGTTGTTCTGCTCTTTCGCTTTCATCAGGTGTAGCAGCGAAACAGGGTGTGCTTCTGCTGGGTTACCACCGATAATAAGGATCGATTTAGAACTATGGATATCGTTGTAGCTGTTCGTCATGGCGCCGTAGCCCCATGTGTTCGCTACACCAGCCACCGTAGTCGAGTGACAGATACGCGCCTGATGGTCCACGTTGTTTGTGCCCCAGTAGGCGGCAAACTTGCGGAACAGATAGGATTGTTCGTTGCTGAACTTCGCGGAACCCAGCCAATAAACTGAATCAGGCCCACTTTCCTCGCGGATGTCCATCAACTTGTCGCCGATTTCGTCGATCGCGGTTTCCCAGCTGATACGCTTCCACTCGCCGTTTTCTTTCTTCATCGGGTACTTCAAGCGCCGCTCGCCATGCGCATGTTCGCGCACTGCGGCCCCTTTGGCACAGTGGGCACCAAGGTTGAACGGGCTGTCCCAGCCGGGCTCTTGCCCGACCCACACACCATTATCGACTTCGGCCATAACGGTACAGCCGACCGAACAATGTGTACAAATTGTTTTGATAGAATCTACAGCACCGCTCATAGCGGTTGCTGCGGATGCTTGTGTCACGGTGCCACCTAATGCGCCAACCGAAGCAAGACCACCAATGGTCAGGCCGGAGGAACGCAAGAAAGAGCGGCGATCAACAGATTTTTCTGAAATCCGTGACAGGATCGAATCCGTACGGGAGCGTCGCGCAACCCCGTTGGTCTTTTTCCTGAGCATTTCAATCTCCTAAAGATTACCCCCCGTATGTCGGGGTTGTATTTGGTCTCGTCCGGGTCTGGGCGTCACGCAACCTCGCCGGATTTTTGTAAGTTCGTCCGGTTTAGAACCGGGCGCTCTCTAGGTAGGCCCGAGTGTGGGCAGTATCTTGCAAACCGCTGGTATCAACGGGCGCATCAGCTGCTACCTCTGTACCGGCAGTGACCGAAACGGCCGCCGCTGGAACCGCAGCCGTAGCGAGTTTTAGAAAATTACGGCGCTTGGTATCGACACCGGTCCCCTCTTTACGCATTGCTTTCTCCTCTCAAAATGACCCCGTTAGGGATCGACTAAGCCGAGCTCTCACCCGCCATTCTAAAACCTTCCTTTTCAATATTCATGAAGACACGCCCCACGGTCCCGACGGGCGCATAAAGAACCGAGTTCTTCGCCCCCTCAAGGTCTTTGAAAAAGTGGCTGGCCCATGGGCCAATATGCTTGTTGAAAAAATCTTTTTGTCGCGCCAGATCCGTCGGGCCGCCGAAACGCCCGCGGATCATTCCTGCCATCATCTCGCAAAGCGAGGCGATGTTGTCTTCCGGCTCGAAGGTATTCGCTGCGCGCTCAATCGCCAGCCCCAGCATATCCTTGCGAAGAATCGCCAGCGGTTTCTCGTTCAAAAACCCCGTCAGATAAAAACTTGCATATGGGAGCAATTCACCACGCGCCATGCCGATAAACAGCGCATTGAACTCGCGCTCGGCGCCAGAGGTTTTCGTGGCCTTGGCAAGGCGCGATAATGCATGGATAGCCTGACCAAGCTCGGACTCATCACCGGAAAGCTCTGCTGTTTCCCCCAACAATTTGCCGGTCGGCGGGCCGGACAACAGGGCCGCCAGATAATCGTAAAGATCGGCACGAAGAATATCTTCTTCCGGAATCGAAATGCTTTCCGCTGCGTCAGTCAATTTACCCTCCCAAGCGTATAGTCACAGGCAGAATACTTCATAAAGAGTTTTCGATAAAGTTTTTTCTTCTCATATCTCGAAACTTGGATGTAAAAGCAACGCGTTAAACCTGACTGTTTTACTTGAGGGGATCAAAAGGTAAAACGCATCCGTTTTCGTGGGATTTCGGCGGTCTTCAGTGAATCCTCGGCGATCACCATCGGTTTGCTTTCGATCGGCAACGGTGCCTGCACCTGCACATCCTCCGGTTTCCTGACATTTTCAATCGGTGCCGCAACGTCGATTTCCGCAGGATTGTCACCGTCGCTCAAATCATCCTCCGGTAAGACACCGGTTGATTTATCCGCAATTTCATCCTCCGCAACCAACTTATCGACGAACCCTTTACCAACCTTATACGCCGTCACAACATCCTCGACCAAACCGCCTTTGTTGGTGAAATCCTCGCCATAATCCAGAAGCTCATCAAGGTTCGCCAGCGCCGGATTGCTAAGCCACAATTTCCGCAAGGCCCGATTCCGCAACCGCTGCGGAATCGCCGAATTCATGAAAGCGCTGAAGTCATCGCCCGCCTGCATCTCGTCGGGGTCTTTCAGGTTGAATTCCACCAAAACCTCCGCCTCGGTCTGCTCCGGCGGCTCCTCCTCTTGCTCGTCCTCGGCAACCGGCTCCTCCGCCAGTTCTTCGTCCTTCACTGCCTGCTTGCGGCGCGACCACCTTGATGCAAAGGAATCTCCGGTCATTGCAAAGTCCGCTTTTTGGAGCGCGGCGAGCGGTACACATCCGCCGTCTGCCGGATACGCTCATCGCCAATCCCGTCCTCGGACATATCAATATTTTTCTTGTCCCGACGCCGCTTGACGAACTGTTCGTCAACATGATGGAATTCCACCCACTCGCGCACCCACGCGATCAGGCCCGCGGGCATCGGCACCGGTTCCACAATCTCTTCACCGCTGTCTTGATAGTCCTGCGCTTCGAACGCCGAGGCGGTAACCAGATGCAGTTTAATCGGAAATTCACCACCCTCGGCTTCGACCATAACTACATAAACGCTGGGTGGATCATTGGCCAAAGCGGTTATATATGCCTCCGTGTCCGTGCGGAAAAGTTCCAGCGGCAACGTCCCCGCATGATACTCCACCACATCCCTCTCCCGACGTAGTTCTCGCCAGTCAGCTGGGCCAGCGCCGGGCAGAACTGAAACTGCTTTCCAAGCCCACTTCGCCCATCGCGTAACCCCCGGAGTTTTGCGGACAACGATGCCAACCGGCATCGAAATTGATTTACGTTCCATGGGTGTGCGCTCTCGAATTTGTATAGTTGCCTTTTTCGCCAATACAGGGCAACTAAATTCAAGTCCAATGATAAAGCTGGAGAATTCAATGGCCAAGGCCCTGATGTTGTGCAATTGCGGCAATTCGCAAACCCTTGACACCGACGCCATCGGCGAGGCAACTGGCCTGAAATGTTCCGTTATTCACAATGGCTTATGCACTAGCGGCCTCGACACGCTGGCACAGGCGCTACCGGACGGAGACCTGATCATAGCCTGCGCACAAGAAGCCAGCGTTTTCGAGGACCTCGCCGCCGAGCTGGACGCCAACATACCACAATGCGTCGACATTCGCGACCGTGCCGGTTGGTCGGACGAAGATAAATCCGCGGCCCCGAAGATCGCCGCCCTGCTCGTCGAAGCCTCCCTACCCGTCCCCGTTGTCAAAACTTTCGACGTTGTATCCGAGGGGCTGTGCCTGATCATCGGTGCCTCCGATGTCGCCCTCACAGCCGCCGAACAGCTATCCGAGGCTATCGACGTAACAGCCGTGTTGACGGACACTCCCGAGATCATTCCAGGTGGCCTCGATGTATTGTCTGGCCATATCCGCTCCGCCTGCGGAACACTCGGTCGTTTCGAGGTAACCGTGGATAACTTTCGCACCCTTGATCCATCCGGGCGGGGTGCCCGAAAATTCACCGCGCCGCGCGATGGCGGCAAATCCGAATGCGACATTATCCTTGACCTGACAGGCAAGACTCCGCTGTTCTCCGCCCCTGAAAAACGCGATGGTTATTTGCGCGCCGACCCCAAAGATCCCTTGGCGGTAGCCCGCGCCGTTTATGACGCTGCGCAAATGCGAGGCACCTTCGAAAAACCCTTCTACGTCGCGTTTGAAGAACACCTCTGCGCCCATTCCCGCGCCACAAAAACCGGCTGCAACCGTTGTCTTGATGTCTGCCCCACAGGCGCGATCACCTCCAACGGCGACAGCGTGTCCATCGATCCCAACATCTGTGCCGGTTGTGGCGAATGCGCCGCAGTCTGCCCGTCCGGCGCGGTCACCTACGATGCGCCACCCGTGCAGTTCCTGTTCAACCGCATCCGCACCCTCGCCAGCACCTATCTGAATGCAGGCGGAAAAGCCCCGCGCCTTCTGGTCCACGATACGGATTATGGCTCCGAACTTATTTCCCTCGCCGCCCGCTTTTCCCGTGGCCTCCCCGCCGACGTCATCCCCTTGGCCGTACCCAACATCGCCGGCTTTGGTCATTCGGAAATGCTAGTGGCATTGGCCTGCGGTTTCACCTCGGTAGACATCCTTGCCAGTCCGAAAACCGAACGCGAGGCGCTGGACCCGCAATTGGAGCTGGCCCTCGCCATGGCTCCCGGCGAAGGCGTCCGTATCCGCATCATCGACCCAGTCGAACCAGACACCTTGTGCGCGGCCCTATACATCCCGGCCCTGCCCGCGATGGACATCCAGCCAATTCTGCCGTTGGGTGGCCGCCGCGAAGCGACACGCCTCGCCGCTTCCGCGTTGGCCACCGGAAGACCGGTCATTGCCCTGCCTGCAGACGCACCCTACGGCGCAGTTTTAGTCAACAACGACGCCTGCACGCTGTGCCTGTCCTGTGCCAGCCTCTGCCCTTCAGGTGCGCTTGGTGACAACCCTGATATGCCACAACTGCGCTTCAAGGAAGATGCCTGCCTGCAATGCGGCATCTGCGTCAGCACTTGTCCCGAAAATGCAATCTCGCTTATCCCGCAAATGGACCTAAGCGCAGCCGCCCTAACCGATCAGGTCGTTCACGAAGAAGAACCCTACGAGTGCATCGAGTGCGGCAAACCCTTCGGCGTGAAATCCACTGTCGAGCGTATTGTAGAGAAGCTGGAGGGCAAACATTCCATGTTCACCAACTCCGACAACGCCAAATTGATACGCATGTGTGACGACTGCCGGATTAGGTCCCAGTTCCACAGCGATGATGCTCCGATGTTCGCAGGGAAGCGAGCACCTACACGCACCACGCAGGACTATCTTGATGAACGGGCGAAGAAGGATGAAAAGCCAAATTAGCCTGTAGGGTGTTTGGTACCCATGCATCATTTCCTGAAAAGGTTAACGCCCACCACCGCAAAATCGTACATACGGGTTGTGCACACGAAAACTTGGCCATTTAGGGTAAAAGTTAACGCCATCCGTTGTAGGTAGCGCCCCTGTCCTATCCGGCTTGATTAGCACCCCTCACTCCCCCTCCAACATAGGTCCCAAATCCTTCGGCGTGATTGTCTGCGTATAAGCACTAATATCACGAACCTCTTCTAGCGTAAGAAAAATGGGATAAATATGCGGTGGATACGCGGGGTCGAATGGCTCAGTCACCCCCTCGATTTGCGTGAAGCTTGGGTGAGGATTTAGCGTCCAGAATACACGGAACCTCTCTTGCCAGTCGTCCAGCGTCCTAAGCGCCCCGAACGAGGGCGTTGAATCAATCCCCCCAAACTTGTTCCGCGCACTAATAACGTGGCACCGCCCACACTTAGTAATCGCAGTATCTTCCCCGGTCGGCACATTCCCCTTCAACGGGACAACCTCCTCGGTCATCTCAACCACAGAAGGGAAAAACACCTGCCGATCGCCCTGCCTAAACGCCGATATCGTGCGTTGCCCAACCTCTGACGTCAGCCATTCCATAAACCGGACTCCATGCGGTGACGGGCTGCTCAAAGTCGCGTGAAACTCCAGCCCATCCCCACGAACCATCACCGGCGTCGTGCCCTCTCGCGATAACATCATATCGCCATCGTTATCGTCCGTGCCGTAAATCACATGCACTTTGATCCCCGTCTTTAGCTTGAACCGAGGCAGCACATATGACCACAGACCGGAGGTCTCCAGTTCGAGGTCTGAAACCAGTGTGATTTTTCTATCCTGCGCCTGCACAGTTCCGGCCGTCAGAGCTATTGCCAAGATCACTAGAAAATGTCGCAAGTTTTTTCCTTCAGAATTTTCCGTTCGGCCCTTGCCTAACCTTCCCGAATGGGCATGGTAAGGTCAACTGAAACTATTCAACATATTGGGTTTCGAAATGAGCATTACGCGCGAACAAGTACTTGAAATTCTTCGTACAGTCGAAGACCCGCACAGCAAAAAAGACATTGTCGCAACCGAAATCGTCCGCGCGCTCACAGTAGACAACGGCAATATCCGCTTCATTATGGAAGTTGATGCCGCCCAAGGTGAAACCATGGAGGCCGTGCGCGGTATCGCTGTCGAGAAGCTCGAAGCGCTGGAAGGGGTTGGCAAGATATCGGTCCTGCTGACAGCCCATTCCACACCCAAACCCCCGCCGGATCTTGGCAGAGGTGGCACAAAACCTGCCCCGCAAGGACCCCAACCCATCCCCGGAGTGGCGAAGGTTATTGCCATTGCGTCTGGCAAAGGCGGCGTTGGGAAATCCACCGTTTCCACCAATCTCGCTGTAGCTTTGGCGGCCGAGGGTTTGAAGGTTGGCCTTCTCGATGCCGATATTTATGGCCCTTCGCAGCCACGGATGTTGGGAGTCTCCGGTCGCCCCGCCTCACCCGATGGCAAGATCATTCTGCCGCTTCGGAACCACGGCGTTACTCTGATGTCCATGGGCCTGATGATGAAAGAAGACGAGGCCGTCGTTTGGCGTGGCCCTATGCTTATGGGGGCCTTGCAACAAATGATTGCGCAGGTCCAATGGGGGCAACTTGATGTTCTGCTTATCGACCTGCCACCCGGCACGGGCGACGTGCAACTAAGCCTGGCGCAGAAAACTGAAATCGCAGGCGCAATCGTTGTTTCCACCCCTCAGGATATCGCCCTTTTAGATGCACGTAAGGCCATGGATATGTTCAAAAAAACCGGAACTCCGGTTTTGGGCATAATCGAAAATATGTCCACTCACATCTGTTCGGAATGCGGCTACGAGGAGCATATATTCGGGCATGGTGGCGCAAAAACCGAGGCTGAAAAACAGGGCCTCTCGTTCCTTGGTGAAATCCCGCTACACATCGACATCCGAACGGCCAGTGATGGTGGTGCACCAATTGTTGTCTCAGACCCCGAGAGCAAACCGGCAATCGCCTTTCGCGACATCACCCGCAAGCTGATCGCCGAGGAAATGGTCTGATGAACGAATTTGAGTTGGATGAACCCGCGACCTTCCCTCCGCTGTTTCATGAAGAGGTTGCAGGTGCAGGCGTTGACCCGTTTACCAAAGCAATATCTTCGGCAATAATAGGCTGTGACCCGGGGTTGATCATTCACCAGATTGAACCCCACCGCCTGAGGGCCGCTATCGTGCTGGCGCCGGAAACTTTACTGGAAGACGCTATGGCGATGGTCTTCGCTACCTCTCTGGGCTTTGCTGACGCGCTCGGGGCACTGGCCCCACCCGAAGTAGGCGTGCATTTTGACTGGCCTGCGGGCCTTCGTGTAAACGGTGCGCGCTGCGGGAAAATTCATGCTGCAACCTCGGACACAACGCCAGATCAGGAACCTGACTGGCTGGTGATCGGACTCGATTTGCCTATCTTCCCGATTACCGACGCAGGCGAACCTGGAGAAATCCCCGACAACACCACCCTAACCGAGGAAGGTTGCGGCGAAATTTCCTCTAACCGCTTGCTGGAAAGTTGGGCGCGCCATTCGCTAGTCTGGATCAACACATGGATGGCCGAGAGCATGGCTCCTTTGCACGCCGATTGGCGCTCCCGTGCATACAGCATGGGTGAGGAAATCACCGTGAACGTTCAAGACAAGACTCGCACCGGCACCTTTGTTGGGATCGACGAAAAAGGTGGGCTGTTGCTTCGTGTTGATGATGAAACCACCCTACTGCCACTTAGTCAAATGCTGGAGATGTGCTGATGCTGAAGCTCGCCCGAACCATTCATTTGGATGAATCCGATCAACAAGTTTTCACCCGCCCGGCCGTCACGGGCGAATGGGCCGTCAGCGGTGGTTTCGAGTTCTCGAATTGGACTGATGCCGATCTGACCGGCAAAGCACGCCAAGCCTTTGCTAACGGCTGGATGGGAGTTGGTTCGTTTGGTCGCGCTACTTTCGTTGCCGTGGCCCAAGTCGAGGAAGCCGAAATCACAGAGGCCACACAAGCCCTCGCAAATCACATGCTGGAAGTATATGGCGCCCCCTCGCCCGAGGTTGCCTATGTAGCCGCTTCCCATGAAATCGAATTCATGCAGGAACTATGCGAGGCCCAAGACACCAACACCCTATTGGCCATCAACCGCGAGCTAACCGAGGCGGGCGTGAAAGAACAATTCCGCGCCATCAAACCACAGGATGCAGACATCGCGCAGGTTGCTGTTCACGCTACCGAGGACTAGCATTTGGGAAAGCAATTGCTGCTCCTCGACCAAATACCGAAGACAATCCAAAAAATCCTTGCACCCTCCCTTTTTAACAGCCGACCGAGGGGACGAAGCAAACGCCGGTGCTCGTCTGACGATCTTGGTAAGGAGCTTGTCGTAAGATATGACGACTTCGAGGGAAAATGGATGCCAGCTCCAAGCCATTTCTAGAGTGGATAAAAACTAAACCACTACCGGCTGATGCCGGTAGGTTCCCGTTTGGAGTGAAGCTCTAAATACTGAAGTATGACATCGTCAGTAACATTTCCGCTGGTTGTTGAGAAATATCCTCGAGCCCAAATTCGGCCCGATCGACTGGATCACAGGTGTCTCCCACGCAGATGGCACAGTGCAAGCCCCCAGAAAGTCGGGATAAAACAGGGAAATGTCGGCTGTGCTGACAGAGACTGGGGTGGGTGGCGGAGGAGGTGGGATTCGAACCCACGGTAGACTTTCACCTACGTCGGTTTTCAAGACCGGTGCATTCAACCACTCTGCCACTCCTCCGACTGGGCTGTCATTACAG
>Ga0209345_10002509_pt1 | contig 20145 bp, 21 predicted proteins | sample Cruoilmetagenom7_FD_187294 | JGI IMG/M metagenome (GOLD analysis project Ga0209345, IMG submission 187294) | Oil polluted marine microbial communities from Coal Oil Point, Santa Barbara, California, USA - Sample 7 (SPAdes) (version 2) | ecosystem: Environmental > Aquatic > Marine > Oil seeps ... | reverse complement strand
AGTGGTGAGCCGTGATGGGTTCGAACCATCGACCTACTGATTAAAAGTCAGTTGCTCTACCAACTGAGCTAACGGCCCACTAGGCGGGTAACTAGAAATTACGGGCGGCAGGGTCAAGCCCTTAATCACGAAAATAATGCGAGATGCTGGATTAGTTTTCATGCCGGGGTTATATGCGCCGAATGTATAGCGCTCAGACCCCCGGATTGCCCTTCATGAAGATGCATGGGCTAGGCAATGACTTCGTCGTGCTTGATGCACGGACGGAGGCCATCGACGTGACACCCGCCATGGCGCAGGCCATCGGGCATCGGCAATTTGGTGTGGGTTTTGATCAGCTTGCGGTGATCACCCAAGGCACTGGCGATGCGCATCTGACCTTCTACAATTCCGACGGTTCGCTCTCTGCCGCCTGCGGCAATGCCACCCGCTGCATTGCCCGATTCTTGATGGACGAGACGGGTCGCGATTCGTTGCACCTGACCACCGCGCGCGGCGATCTGGCGGCCAAGGACGCAGGCAATGGGCTAACTTCGGTCAACATGGGCCATCCGCAGCTGAATTGGGACGAGGTACCGCTGGTCCGCGAAATGGACACGCTGCATCTGCCCATCGAAGGTGACCCAGTGGCCACCGGCATGGGCAACCCGCATTGTACCTTCTTTGTCGCGGATGCCGAAGCCGTGGACCTCACCGAGATCGGCCCCCGCGCCGAGCATGACCCGCTCTACCCTGAGCGGACCAATGTGCAAGTCGCGCAGATCGTCGGGCCAGACCACATCCGCATGCGGGTCTGGGAGCGCGGTGTCGGTGTGACGCTGGCCTCCGGCTCATCTTCCTGCGCGACTGCCGTCGCCGCTGCGCGCAGAGATCTCACGGGCCGGGCCGTGTGCATCGATCTGGACGGCGGCACGCTACATATCGACTGGCGCGAAGACGGGGTCTGGATGACCGGGCCGACGATGCATGTGTTCAGCGGTGTCTTCACCCCCGCGTTTCTGGAGAGCCTGACATGAGCGCCCCGATTTTCAGCACCATGGGCTGCCGCCTCAACGCCTATGAGACCGAAGCGATGAAGGAACTGGCCGAGCAGGCCGGGCTGGAGAACGCCGTGGTCGTGAACACCTGCGCTGTCACCGCCGAGGCCGTGCGCAAGGCCCGCCAAGACATTCGCAAGCTCCGCAAAGCCCATCCAGAAGCACGGCTGATCGTCACCGGTTGCGCGGCGCAAACCGAGCCCGAGACCTTCAACGCCATGCCCGAGGTCGATGCCGTAATCGGCAACACCGAAAAGATGCAGGGCGCGACCTGGCAGGGCATGGCAGCTGATTTCATTGGCGAGACCGAGACAGTGCAGGTCGATGACATCATGTCGGTGACCGAGACCGCAGGTCACCTGATCGACGGCTTCGGCACCCGCAGCCGCGCCTATGTGCAGGTGCAAAACGGCTGCGACCACCGCTGTACCTTTTGCATCATTCCTTACGGTCGTGGCAATTCGCGGTCTGTGCCTGCTGGTGTGGTGGTGGACCAAATCAGGCGGCTGGTCGACAAAGGCTTTAATGAAGTGGTGCTCACCGGGGTCGACCTGACCTCATGGGGCGCGGACCTGCCTGCGACTCCGAAGCTCGGCGATCTGGTGATGCGCATCCTGCGGCTGGTGCCGGATCTGCCACGGCTGCGGATTTCTTCGATCGATTCCATTGAGGTGGACGAAAACCTGATGCAGGCCATCGCGACCGAGCCGCGCTTGATGCCACATCTGCATCTCTCGTTACAGCACGGTGACGATATGATCCTCAAACGCATGAAGCGCCGCCACCTGCGCGACGATGCGATCCGTTTTGCGCAGGAGGCGCGTGCCCTGCGGCCCGACATGACCTTTGGTGCGGACATCATCGCCGGATTCCCGACTGAGACTGAGGCGATGTTTGAAAACTCACTGAAGCTGGTCGAGGAATGTGACCTGACATGGCTGCATGTCTTCCCCTACTCCGCCCGCCCCGGCACGCCCGCGGCGCGGATGCCTGCGGTGAACGGTGCTGCGATCAAGGAACGCGCAGCGCGGCTGCGTGCGGCGGGGGTCGAGCAGGTGCAACGCCACTTGCAGCAGCAGGTCGGCCGGACCCATCAGGTCTTGATGGAGAACCCGCAGATGGGGCGCACGGCGCAGTTTACGGAAGTGACATTCGCCGCGCCTCAGGCCGAGGGGCAGATTGTAAGCGCCGAGATCACCGGCATCGCGGGCGAGCAACTCACCGCCTGACACCGTCCGACATGAAACGCGAAGGGTATCGCCCTCCCTGGGGGGGCGATCCGGACGCATGCCGTGGGCCATGCAATTTTAAGAAGCGCTGGCCGACCCGTCTGGTGAAACGGTGCAAAATCGCCCTTCCGGAGGGACGGACGGCGATGCCCGGTGTGCCACCGGGCGGAACAGAAAAAAGGCGCCGGTTTCCCGACGCCTTTCTGATTTTACTTACATCGGAAAGGTTCGATCAGTCGTCCTTGCGGCGCTTCTTGATCGGTGCCCAGAGCTTCTTGTTGGTCAGATAGAGCAGCACCGACAGCAGACCCAGCAGCACAACACCGGTGAAACCAGCTTGCTTGCGCGCGCCCAGCTTGGGCTCGGCGGTCCACATCAGGAAGGCAGAGACATCCTCGGCCATGCTCTGGACGTCGTTTTCGTGACCGTCAGCAAATTCAACCAACTCGTCCGACAACGGTGGGCCCATCGCAATCCAGCCACCGGGGAAGACGGTGTTTTCATAAAGCACCGTACCCGCCTGTTCCTTTTCCTCGCCCGTGTAGCCGGTCAGCAGCGCGGTGATATATTCCGGTCCGCCGATCCCTTTTACGAACTGGTTGATCCCCAGACCGTAAGGGCCATGGAACGCGGCGCGTTTTTTGGCCATCAACGACAGGTCAGGCGCGTTTTCAAGGTTGGAACCGGGGAAGTGATCGACTGGCGTGGCGGGACGGGTGTCGTCCAGTTCCGCGTCATAGACGTCATAACCCTTGGCGTATTCGATCACCTGTTCTTCGGGCATGTTCGGGCCGGTTTCGTCGCTCAGCGTGCGCAGGGCAACATATTCCAGACCATGGCAAGCCGCGCAAACTTCGGTGTAGATTTGCAGACCGCGCTGAAGCTGGTTCACGTCATAGGCGCCAAAGGGACCATCGAAGGAAAAGTCGATGTTCTCGATATGCGGTGCCGCGTGAGAATCATCACCCTCATCACCGGCAGCATGGTCGTCTTCCGCCGCGCCGTGGTCTTCTTCTTCCATAACGCCGACTTCGGGCTCGTCGGTGCTGGCCTGACCCTCAGCGTCGCCTTCGACGATCGCCTCGGCTTCGGCATTCTCTTCGGCAGTGCTCTGGCCGTCATCAGCTGTGTTTTCTTCAGCAGCGTCTTCCTCAGCAGCAGGTTCCTCAGCCGTGGCCTCTTCAGTTGCGTCCTCAGCGGGCGCGTCTTCGGTGGTCACTTCTTCGGCAGGTGCCTCGTCCTCAGCAACAGGCGCCTCGGCCGCTTCTTCATCGGAAGCCGCTTCAGCCTCAGCTTCCGCTGGCGCTGCTTCTACGGCGGGCTCTTCAGCAGGCGCAGTCTCGGCCTCGGCCTCCGGCGTTTCCGCCGGAGTTGTCAGCAGTTCTTCTTCTGTCGCTGTGTCCTGCGCCAGCACTGCCGTTCCCGGCAGGGCGAGGCCCAGAGTGACCACGGCAGAAAGGAGGTTGGTCTTCATCATTGTCATGATCCTTATTTCGCCGGGTTCACAAGCGTCTTGGTGCCGCCAGCCTTGGGCGCGTAATGCGCGTCAAAGTCGGCTTCGATGGTCTCTGGCTGTGCCAGCGGCTTCTCGATCACACCCAAGAGCGGCAGGATCACCAAGAAGTAGGCGAACCAGTAAGCGGCAGCGATCAGCGAGAAGGTCGCATAGGGCTCTTCCGCTGGCATGGCGCCAAGCCACATCAGGGCAAAGAAGTCGATGACCAGCAGGGCGAACCACCATTTAAACATCGGACGGTACCGGCCCGAGCGAACGGAGGAGGTGTCCAGCCAAGGTACCAGCGCCATGACGGCAATCGCGCCAAACATCGCTAGCACGCCAAAGAACTTGGCGTCGATGATGCCACCGGTCACGAAGGACGCGATTTGCACAACCCAAACCTCAGAGGTGAAGGCCCGTAGGATCGCGTAGAAGGGCAGGAAGTACCATTCCGGCACGATGTGTGCAGGCGTCGCCAAAGCGTTGGCTTCGATGTAGTTGTCCGGGTGACCAAGGTAGTTCGGCATAAAGCCGACAACCGCGAAGAACACCGTCAGAATGACCGCCAGCGCGAACAGGTCCTTGATCACGAAGTAGGGCCAGAAAGGCAGCGTGTCTTTCTTAGCGTCTTCCTTCGTGGTGCGGCGCACTTCGACCCCGGTGGGGTTGTTGTTGCCTGTGGTGTGGAAGGCCCAGATGTGCAGGATCACAAGGCCCGCAATCACGAAAGGCAGCAGGTAGTGCAGCGAGAAGAAGCGGTTCAGCGTGGCATTGTCCACCGCAGGCCCGCCCAGCAGGAAGGTCTGCAGACCCTCTCCGATGAAGGGGATCGCGCCAAACAGCCCGGTGATCACGGTCGCACCCCAGAAGGACATCTGACCCCAGGGCAGAACGTAGCCCATGAAACCGGTCGCCATCATCAGCAGGTAGATCAGCATGCCGATGATCCATGTGATCTCACGCGGGGCTTTGTACGACCCGTAGTAGAGACCCCGGAAAATATGCGCATAAACCGCGATGAAGAACAGCGAAGCGCCGTTCATATGCAGGTAGCGGATCATATAGCCGCCGTTCACGTTGCGCATGATGTGCTCAACCGACGCAAAGGCCATGTCGACATGCGGTGTATAGTGCATCACCAGAACGATACCGGTGATGATCTGCAACGCGAGGCAGAACGTCAGCACGATGCCCCAGATCCACATCCAGTTGAGGTTCTTGGGCGTGGGGATCATCAATGTGTCGTAGAGCAAGCCAACGATGGGAAGGCGGCGGTGGAGCCACTTTTCACCGTTCGAATTCGGCTCGTAATGGTCGTGAGGAATTCCAGACATTCTTTTCCGCTCCCTTAACCCAGTTTAATCGTGGACTCGTCCACGAATTCGGCGACAGGCACCGGCAAGTTACGTGGCGCCGGCCCTTTGCGGATGCGGCCCGAGGTGTCGTAATGCGACCCGTGGCAGGGGCAGAACCAGCCGCCAAAGTCACCAGCATCGCCCAGAGGCACACAGCCAAGGTGCGTACAAACGCCCATCTGAACCAGCCACTCGCCGCTTTCATCCAACGCGCGGTTCTCGTCTGTGGCTGGCACATCGCCAGTCAGGTTCTCGTTCTGCGCGATCGGATCGGGCAGGGTTGAGACATCAACGGCCTTGGCCTCTTCGATCTCGGCTTCGGTGCGGCGGCGGATGAACACAGGCTTGCCCAGCCACTTCACAGTGAGCTGCGTCCCGACTTCAACGCCTGACACATCCACGCGGATGGACGACAACGCCTTTACATCGGCAGAGGGGTTCATCTGGTTGACCAAAGGCCAGACGGCGGCACCAACGGCGACGGCACCTGTACCGGCTGTCGCGTAATACAGGAAATCCCTCCGGGTGCCTGCGTGTTCTTCTGCTTGGGACACGGGTTTACTCCAATTCTTGGCCAAATCTGGCCGTCAGACATAGGGGTGGCGTCACCTTGCCACCTGACTTCTCGCCGCTATCTACCGGGATGGACCGCGCCCGTCCAGATGTCAAAGCCGCGCAATCGGGGCCAAGGCCGCCAGAGCGCGGCAAAAATACCGCGAATGTGGCAATATCATTACGTCTGGATTACTGAGGCGGCGCTGTATGAGTCATTGAGGAGCGCGAATCGAAAGCGTCGAACCAGGCGGCCAGTTCAGGGTTTCCGGCCCGCCAATCACGGACACCATGGCGAAAATCAATATAGCCCAAAGCACAGGCCAGCGCGATTTGGCCCATATTTAACGGGCCTGCGAGGTGGGCAGCCCAGCGAGCGTTCAGCGTCTTGCAAGCGCGTTCAACCTTGCCCCACTGACCTTCGACCCATTCTGGCATGCGTTTGTCTTCTGGGCGCAGCTTGCCCTCATAGACCATCGCCAGAGCCGCATCGAGCATCCCGTCCGCCGTTGCCTCCAGCGTCAAAGTGTCCCACCGCGCGGCGCCCGTGGGGTAAAGCCCGGCCCCGGCCCTATCATCAAGATAGGCGCAGATCACCCGGCTGTCATAGAGGGTACAGCCGTCTTCCCGCTCCAGTGCTGGCACTTTGGTCAGCGGATTTTGCGTGGCGAACCCTTCGGCCGGGGCCAGCGGCGTGCCTGATGTTGGCTCAAGTGCCACATCGTCCAACTGGCCGGTTTCGTGCAGCAGCACCATCACCTTGCGGACATAGGGTGAGGTCGGCGAGTAGAAAAGTTTCATGTGAAGTCCCCCTTGGTTGCCCGCACTATTCAATAGGGCCGCTGCAGACACAACGGCGATCACACGCCTCGCATCAACGCCGCCATCACGGCGGGTTCCGTGCCAAATCCATGCGCGGCCATCTGATCTGCCGCAGTCGCGCGCACGGCCTTGTCTTTGTTCTGGCCCAACTTCCACGTCCCATCGACCCCGGTGATCTCGATCCGGCAGGGCACGACCATCCGCAGCATCCTGTCGCGGGCCTCAGGCGTCATCTTGTCGAGGGACCAAGGCGTCTTAGGCGCCAGACGCGCCTCATAGGTGGCAGATTGACGTGCCAGCAGATCGGGCAGTTCCTCCGCCGGGCGACAGGACATCACGCCCATCAAATGCACAGCGACATAATTCCACGTCGGCACCTGATCGGGGATCCCGTACCAATCAGGCGAGATATAGCTGTCGGCCCCGGTCACCGCGAGGCGTACCGGCTGCGGTGTCTTGAGCACCCGCGCTATGGGGTTCGAGCGCACCAGATGCAATTCTGCCAAATCCCCGGCATCGTTCAGAATGAACGGCACATGCGCCATCAGTGGTCCGTCAGTCCCATTCACAGCCAACACACCAAAACCCGTTTCGCGGGCAAAGCCGAGGTTCCGGTCAAGGTCTTCACCACGGTAAATCGGATTGGGATGCATCGGCGGCTCCTGTGCTTTCTTTTCGGTATTGCAGAGCCATGCGCATCTTGGCAACCTAAGGCCATTCTCAGGGCGGGGCGAAATTCCCCACCGGCGGTAAGCGGGTCACCCGCAAGCCCGCGAGCGGCCTTTTCGGAGGTGTCAGCAGATCTGGTGCAATTCCAGGGCCGACGGTCATAGTCCGGATGGAAGAGAATGCGCGCATCTGCGGGGCCCTGGCCCGGCCTTTGCGCGTGATCGCCTTGGGTGGACGTGTCTGTACCTAAAGGAGATCACTATGACACATGAAAAATCCGCCCGTTTTGCCTTTGTCCGTGCCAGTTGGCATGCGGATATCGTCGACCGGGCCTATGACGGCTTTACCGAAATCATCGATCCCGCGCAGGTGGAGAGCTTTGCCGTACCCGGTGCGTTTGAATTGCCGCTCATGGCACAGCGCCTAGCCAAGACCGGGCGCTATGATGCCGTGATCTGCGCGGCCTTTGTCGTCGATGGCGGCATTTACCGCCATGACTTCGTGGCCCAGTCGGTGGTCGATGGACTGATGCGCGTGGGGTTGGACTGCGACCTGCCGGTGCTGTCGGTCTCGCTGACCCCGCATCATTATCAGGAAACGGACCACCACAACGCAATCTACCTCGACCACTTTGTTATCAAAGGGCGCGAGGCGGCTCAGGCTGCACTTGGCATGACCCAAGCGCTGGACACGTTTTCTTTAAAAGAAAACGTCCCGGAAATTTCAAAAATTTCCGCCGCCTAGCCGAGATAGGCGCGCAAAGCCGGGGGCGGGTTGTCCAGCAACTCCGCCGCCGGCCCCGGCGTATGGGCGCGACCGCCTTCGACAAAGATCACCTCATCCGCGATGCGGCGCACGTCGTCAGGCGCATGGGTCACCATGATCAGCCCCGCGCCGGTCTCTTGCGCGAGGTCCTGCACCAAGTCGAGCATCTCAACCCGAAGCGCAGGGCCGAGGGCGGCAAAGGGTTCGTCCAACAGCACCCAAGGCCGCGCCTGCACGAGCACACGCGCCAAGGCCACACGACTTTGCTGCCCGCCCGACAGCGCACCCGGGCGTTTAGCGGCATGATCACTCAGCCCCACACGTGCGAGCGCTGCGTCGATCTTCTCTTTATCCGCCGCCTTCAGCCGCAGGTCAGGGCGCAGGCCCAGCCCGACGTTCTGACGCACAGTAAGGTGGGGAAACAGGTTATTATCCTGAAACAGCATCGTCATGCCGCGCTGGCCGGGATGCTGTTCGGTAATGTCTACGCCATCCCGCAACAACCGCCCCGCGGCCACCGGCACGAAACCACAGATCGCCGCCAACAGGGTCGACTTTCCCGACCCAGAGGGGCCAATCACAGCATAACTGCGCCCCTGTGCGAGCGTCATATCGGCAGCGAGGCTGAAATCGCCCCGCACAATGCGCATCTCTTCAAGCGTCAGCATGCCAGCGCCCCCATTTGTCGCAGATGAAAAACACCGCCAGCGCCAAGACCAGCAGCAAAAGCGCCGCCCCCGCTGCGGCCTCCATCCGGTAAGCGCCCATCAGACGGTACATCTGCAACGGCAGTGTCGCACGCTCCTGATCGGCGAAAAGCGCTATTACGCCAAGGTCGCCCACCGACAGCGCCCCGGTCAATCCGGCGGCAAAACCCAGCTGCGGACGCAGGCGCGGCAGGACCAACAGACGCCACAGCGCCCAGCCTCTCATGCCGAGGGTTTGGGTCAGCGGCCCGTAATCCTGCAACGTCTCGCGTAGACGCGGCACGAGGATGCGCAGCACGAAGGGCAGCGCCATCAACGCATTGACCAGCGATGTGACCGGCAGGCTCAGCCGCGCCGGGTCAAGGACTGGATTGATCAATATGAACCACCCCGTGCCAATCATCAGCGGCGACGCCGCCAGCCCCATCAGGCCAATCGCCTCAGCCCCGCCGCGCCGCCGGGTGGCGATCCAACCTGCCAAAGGTAAGGCCAACACAGCCAAGACCAGCACGCTTAGGCCAGCGACCAAGATGCTGTTCATCGCGGCCTGCCAAACCGTCAGTGGCAGGTGAAAGACACCCCGAAGCCCGCGCAGCACCACGGCCCCAAGCGGCAGCAGCAAAAACAGCGCGGCGAGCACAATGGCAGTGACATCAATGCCCCGCTGCACACCGCCACGCGCATCCCAGCGGCGCAGGGGCCGGTCCAACCCACCGCCTAGGCCAATCGCCGGGATAAGCCAGAGCGCCGCAACCGCAGCGCCGCCTGCCAAAACGAGCTGCACAACGGACAGCAGCGCCGCCCGCCCTAAATCAAAATCAAACCGAAATGCCTGATAAATGGCCAGCTCGATCGTCGTCGCGCGTGGCCCACCGCCCAGCGTCAGCGCCACGGCAAAGCTGGTGAGGCAGATCACAAAGATCAGCGCCCCGACCCCCGGTAAAACCTGCCGCAGCATCGGCCATTCCAGCGCCAAAAACAGCGCTCGCGGGGTCATTTTCAACTGACCCGCCAGCCGAAAACGCTCGGACGGAATGCTTTGCCACCCCTGAAGCAGCAATCGTGTGGCGAGCGGAAGATTGAAAAACACATGCGCCAAGACCACGCCATGCAGCCCATAGATCGACACCGGCGGCAGACCCAACTGCCCACCGATTTGGTTTAACATGCCCGAGCGGCCAAAGACCGTCAGCAACCCCAGGACCGCCACAATTACCGGCAAGATAAAAGGCGCGCCAAGCAGCGTAATCAGTGCCCCGCGCCCCGCAAACCGCCGCCGCGCCAGCGCACGGGCGACCGGAACCGCCAGCAGCACTGAGATTAGCGCCGACAGCACTGCCTGCATCGCGGTAAAGCGCACCGCCGCCCAATCCGCAGCGCCAAGCCCCCCGCCCACATCCGCCGCCGCAAAAACGGCGACCAATGCAGCGAGGATCAGCGCTGCGACCAGAGCGGCGGCAATTAGCCCCGTTCTGTCGCTTAGCGCGACAGCGCGTTCAGCCATTCGTCCAAGGCCTCTTCACGCAGCGCCGGAACCTCATCGTTGGGCACCAAGAGCGCTTTGCCGGGCTGGATCATCCCGTCGAACCCTTCGGGCAGACCGGCCTTAGGCGTTACAGCAGGGTACATCCAGTTGGTCGTCGGCAGCACCGATTGCGCGGCATCCGAAACGAGGTACTGCAAGAATTGATCGGCCAGTTCGGGCTGATCTGAACCCGCGAGTTTCCCCGCAACTTCGATCTGCATATAGTGGCCTTCGTCGAACACGGCAGCGGTCTTGCTGTCGTCTTCTTCTGCGATCAGGTGATAGGCAGGCGATGTGGTATAGCTTAGCACCATGTCGGCCTCACCTTCGAGGAACAGGCCATAAGCCTCGGACCAACCCTTCGTGACCGTGACGATATTATCCGCCAGATCAGCCCAGATTTCCGGTGCATCGTCGCCATAGGCGGCCTTCACCCACATCAACAGGCCCAAACCCGGAGTTGAGGAACGCGGGTCTTGAATAACAATCTTTAGATCGCTTGCGGCCAGGGCTTTGAAATCGGTGGGGGCGGTGAGGTCTGTGCCGTGCACAAAGGCGAAATAGCCCCAGTCGTAAGGGACAAAGACGTCGTCTTCCCACGTGATCGGCAAGTCATAGTCCGCGTCCAAATCGCTTGGCGCAAAGAGGTCGGTTTCCTTTGCGGCGGCGACAAGGCTGGTGTCCAGCCCCAGCACAATGTCCGCGTCAGAGCGCGCGCCCTCAAGCTTGAGCCGGGCCAGCAATGCGGCGCCATCACCCATGCCGACAAAGTTCAAATCACAACCGCATTCGGCTTCGAAACCTTTTTCGATGGCCGGGCCGGGGCCCCATTCGGTGACAAAACTGTCATAGGTATAGACCGTCAGTTCAGGTGTCTCAGCCAGTGCGGCCGTGGCGCCCATGAGGCCCGCTGCAAGTGTAAGATACTTCATTGCATCCTCCTTTTGCGGCGAAAGGTAAAAGGTGGATGAATTTCCGGACCTTCCCTCCGCCGGTGTTAACCGGTTCAGGTTCAACGGGTCCGCGCGTCATGCACATCTCAGCCATATGGCCCCCCGAGGTACGCGCAGGCCTAGTACAAGTGAGACCGATAGGCAACAAAGCAAAAAACTATCCGCTATGCAGGAGGCAGATTGCCTGACCTGAGGTAATGTGCGGCAACCGATTGAACCCTACGGATACAAGCTATGAAAACTCTGATTGCCAGCCTCACTCTTGCGGGCGTTGTCGCTGCCGCCCCCCTCTCTGCTCAAACATTTGAATACGGCGGAACAGTCCTGACCCTGTCCTACGGCGAAAACGATTCGAGCTCGCCTAACGGAGAGCATCGCCAACTGTCGTCGACCACGGCTTTGTCCTATGGCAACTTCATGGGCGAAATTTACATCGCCATGACGGACGAGAACTTCGCCGGCAACGACTATGCGACCACACGGACGTTTGGTTTGGACGGGCTCTATAAATTCTCCGACAGCTTTGCCGCAGGCGCCTATGCGCGTTACAACGACTCAGATCTGTCTGGCGGCGGCGAGAATGGCCATAACTCTGCAGGCTTGCAAATGCGGGGCATGTCCGGGCCGATCAGCTATGAAGCCTATATCGGCACCAATTCCGACAAGAACGACTTTTACGAAGACTGGCGCAGCGCCGGTCTGCGCGGTGCCTATGACATCTCTTCCGCTGTCACCACCTATGTCGAAGCACAGTACGATGACATCTCGACCGGTGCTGGAGATTTCGATGTGAGCGCCATCAAATTGGGCCTGACCTACGATTTGGCAAGCAGCGCTCCTAGCCTTGGCCGCCCTGTCTATTTGACCGGCGAAGTGTCGCGTTGGGAAGGGTTTGGCATCGACTGGAACCAGTTCCTTGTCTCTGTCAGCGTGCCATTGGGCAACAACGCCGCCAAACCCGCAGGCTTCCGTGGCATGCGGTCTCTCTATACTGAATACGGCTACTGATCTTTCCTCCCCCGCGGCTGCTCTTGGCATCCGCGGGGCATCGCTTTATGCCAGTCCCTGAACGGGAGTAATGCGCATGAGCCTCAACAGTTTTGGTCATTTGTATCGGGTTACCACCTGGGGCGAGAGCCACGGGCCAGCCCTCGGTGCGACGATTGACGGCTGCCCCCCCGGTGTTCCGATTGACGAGGCAATGATCCAGCAGTGGTTGGACAAGCGCAAACCGGGTCAGAACAAATACACCACCCAGCGGCGCGAAGCTGACGAAGTACGGATTTTGTCCGGCACCTTTGAAGGGGTCACGACAGGCACGCCGATCCAACTGATGATCGAAAACACCGATCAGCGCTCCAAGGACTACGGCGATATCAAGGACAAGTTCCGCCCCGGCCACGCGGACATCACCTATTTCCAGAAATACGGCATCCGCGATTATCGCGGAGGTGGCCGCTCCTCGGCCCGTGAGACGGCTGCGCGGGTGGCGGCGGGTGGCTTGGCGCGCGAGGCGATAAAGGCGCTGGCGCCGGATCTACAGATCACCGGTTATATGGTGCAGATGGGTCCGCATAAGATCGACCGCGAGGCCTTTGACTGGGACCAGATCAACCAAAACCCCTTTTGGGTGCCGGATGCCAAGGCGGCGGACGACTGGGCCGATTACCTCGACGGGCTGCGCAAATCCGGTAGCAGCGTTGGCGCGATTATCGAAGTGACTGCGCGTGGTGTGCCTGCGGGCCTCGGCGCGCCGGTTTACGGCAAGCTCGACACCGATCTGGCCGCCGCAATGATGAGCATCAATGCTGTCAAAGGCGTAGAGATTGGCGAGGGCATGTCGGCGGCGATGCTGACGGGTGAGTTGAACGCCGACGAGATCACCATGGGGCCAGACGGGCCGGAGTACTCCTCCAACCATTCGGGCGGCATTTTGGGCGGGATCAGCACGGGGCAGGATGTGGTGCTGCGCTTTGCCGTCAAACCGACCTCCAGCATCCTGACCACGCGACGCACCATCACCAAACAGGGCGAAGAGACCGAGATCATCACCAAGGGCCGCCATGACCCCTGCGTCGGCATCCGCGCGGTGCCGGTGGGCGAGGCGATGATGGCCTGCGTGCTTCTCGATCACCTGCTGCTGCATCGCGGTCAGGTCGGCACCAACCAAGGGCGGATCGGCCCCGAAGCATGAGACATACAGTATGAAAGTCGATGATTTCTCGGCCCGCCCTGCCCTTGGCGTCGGGCTCAAGATCACGGCGATCTTGCTGTTTACCTGCATGTCCGCGCTGATCAAATCCCTCGCCGACGATGTACCGGCGGGCGAGGCCGTGTTCTTCCGCTCCTTCTTTGCGATCCCGGTGATCCTGATCTGGCTTGCGCAACGAGGCAAACTGAAAAGCGGCCTGAAGACACAAAACCCCATGGGACACGTCTGGCGCGGGCTGTTTGGGACGACGGCGATGGGGCTGACATTCACCGGCCTCGGCCTGCTGCCCCTGCCAGAGGTCACCGCAATCGGTTTCGCTACGCCGATCTTCACCGTGATCCTTGCCGCCGTGCTGCTGGGCGAGCAAATTCGCCTGATCCGGGTCACCGCCGTGGCAGTTGGCTTGATTGGCGTGATGATTATTCTTTGGCCCCGCTTCAGCAACATTGGTACGATGGAGCAAACCGCGACCATCGGCGCATTGCTGATCCTGATGGCCACAATGGTGCGCAGCCTTGTGCAAATTCATATTCGCCAGTTGGTCCAGAACGAAGACACCGCCGCGATCGTGTTTTACTTTTCCGTCACCGCTTCTCTGCTCGCACTCTGCACCCTTCCCTTTGGCTGGGTCATCCCGGATGCGAAGACCTTTGGCCTTCTAGTGCTCGCCGGGTTGATCGGCGGGGTGGCGCAGATCCTGATCACCTCGGCCTACCGCTTTGGCTCGGCCTCGATGCTGGCCCCTTATGACTACACCTCGATGATTTTCGCTATTGTGCTTGGCTATATCTTCTTTGCCGAACTGCCCACGATGATGATGCTGGCCGGGGCCGCGTTGGTCATTGCCGCCGGCGCGCTGGTGATCTGGCGCGAGCGGCAATTGGGCATGGAGCGCGGCAAGGCGCGCTCGGTCACCGACCCCAAGGCTTGAACCCTACAGACATTGGAGAACCAAATGAGCGACGCGCAAGACCATAAGCAGAAGATGCAGCAACAACAGGCCGAACAGCGCGCCAAAGTGTCCGAGCTGCGCGACCCGGAAAAGGGTCTGGTGCTGGTGCATACCGGGAATGGCAAAGGCAAGTCTTCCTCGGCCTTCGGCGTGGTGATCCGGGCGCTTGGCTGGAAGCAAAAGGTCGGTGTGGTGCAGTTCATCAAGGGCAAGTGGATCACCGGCGAGCGTCAGTTCTTTGACCGGCTGGGCGAGGTCACATGGCACACGATGGGCGAAGGTTTCACGTGGGACACCCAAGACCGCGACCGTGACATCGCCGCCGCCGAGGCCGCCTTTGGCAAGGCGCGCGATATGATGGCGAGCGGGGACTATGATCTGGTGGTGATGGACGAGATCAACATCGCGCTGCGCTATGACTATCTGAAGGTTGAGGATGTGATCGCCGGGCTTGAGGGGCGGGCCAAGGGCACCACTGCTGTGCTAACGGGCCGCGATGCCAAGCCGGAGTTGTGTGACTACGCCGATCTGGTGACCGAGATGACCGAAGTAAAGCATCCATTCCACTCCGGCATCAAAGCGCAGCGCGGCGTCGATTTCTGAACGTCCCGCCCGGTGGCACACCGGGCATCGCCCTCCCTCCCCCCCGGAGGGCGATTTTGCAACGTGGCGACAAACGCACCTTCTCTATTTGGACGAACCGGTCGAGATACAGACAGGCCAGATCGCCCCCCAGGGAGGGCGCTGCCCTCATCGCTTCACTAAAAGCGTTACCGAATATCGAACACCAACTTCAAATCGTAACATTTCAATTGAACCGAATCGCGCAAAAGGTTAAATTGCGCGGCAACAACAGGAGTACCCCCATGCAGGCATTCATCTGCGACGCGCAGCGCACCCCCATTGGCCGTTTCGGCGGCGCCCTCTCATCGGTTCGCGCCGATGATCTCGCGGCTGTGCCGCTGAAGGCACTGATGGAGCGAAACCCGTCGGTGGACTGGGCGCGTGTCGATGATGTCCTCATGGGCTGCGCCAACCAAGCGGGCGAAGACAACCGCAACGTCGCGCGCATGGCCGCCCTGCTGGCCGGTCTGCCCGTCGATGTGCCGGGCGCCACGATCAACCGTCTCTGCGCCAGCGGCATGGATGCCGTCGGTGCCGCCGCCCGCGCGATCCGCGCCGGAGACATGGACCTTGCCATCGCAGGCGGCATTGAGAGCATGTCCCGCGCGCCTTTCGTGATGCCCAAGGCCGAAACCGCCTTTTCGCGCAGTAATGTCGTCTATGACACCACCATCGGCTGGCGCTTCGTGAACCCCAAGATGAAAGCGCAGTTCGGCGTCGACTCGATGCCCGAAACTGCCGACAATGTCGCCGCAGACCATGACGTGTCCCGCGAAGACCAAGACGCCTTCGCCGCGCGCAGTCAAGAACGCTATGCCGCCGCCGCCGAGAAGGGTCTCTTTGCCGAGGAAATCGCCCCGGTCACCATCCCGCAGCGCAAGGGCGACGACGTGGTTGTGGACAGTGACGAACACCCCCGCCCCGGCTCTACGCTGGAAAAATTGGGCAAGCTGCGCGGTATTAATGGCGCGGACCTGACCGTGACAGCAGGCAATGCCTCGGGCGTCAACGACGGCGCCGCGGCGATGCTGCTGGCCTCGGAGGCAGGCGTGAAAGACCACGGCCTCACCCCCATCGCCCGCGTTGTTGCCATGTCGGCGGCAGGCGTCGAGCCGCGTGTCATGGGCATCGGCCCTATCCCCGCCGTGCGCAAAGTGCTGGACCGTGCGGGCCTCACCATCGAGCAGATGGATGTGATCGAACTCAACGAAGCCTTCGCCTCCCAAGGCCTCGCCACCCTGCGCGCCCTTGGCGTGCCAGATGACGCGCCCCATGTGAACGCCAACGGCGGCGCCATCGCGATCGGCCACCCCTTGGGCATGTCCGGCGCGCGTCTGGTGATGACGGCGGCGCTGCAACTCAAGCGGACAGGCGGCAAATACGCGCTATGTACGATGTGTGTGGGCGTGGGTCAGGGCGTTGCACTGATCCTCGAAAACGCAGGCTGAGACTTCTTTCCGAGAAAGGAACAGACCGATGTATGCACAGATGATCAAATCCACCGGCAAGGGCATCAAGTCCCTTGACGAGATGGACCCCGAAGAGCGCGCCTTTCAGGAGCGCATTGATGCGGGCGGCAAGATCGAGCCCAAGGACTGGATGCCCGACGGCTACCGCAAAAACCTGATCCGCCAGATCGGACAGCATGCACATAGCGAAATCGTTGGCCAGTTGCCCGAGGGCAACTGGATCACCCGCGCGCCCACGCTGGAGCGCAAGGCGATCCTGCTGGCCAAGGTGCAAGACGAGGCCGGACACGGGCTCTATCTCTACTGCGCGGCGGAAACGCTGGGCGTCACCCGCGACCAGATGACCCGCGACCTGCTGTCGGGCAAGATGAAGTATTCCTCGATCTTCAACTATCCGACCCTAACATGGGCCGATATGGGTGCGGTCGGCTGGCTGGTCGACGGGGCCGCGATCATGAACCAAGTGCCGCTGCAACGGACCTCTTATGGCCCCTACGCCCGCGCCATGGTGCGGATCTGCAAGGAAGAAAGCTTCCACCAGCGTCAAGGCTTCGACATCATGATGAAGATGGCCAATGGCACAAAAGCGCAGCGCAAGATGGCCCAAGACGCGCTGAACCGTTTCTGGTTCCCGGCGCTGATGATGTTTGGCCCATCGGACAAGGATTCAGTCCATTCCGCGCAGTCCATGGCTTGGAAGATCAAGATGAACACCAATGATGAGCTGCGCCAAAAGTTCGTCGACGAAACGGTGCCGCAGGCCGAATACCTTGGCCTGACGATCCCCGACGAGACCCTCAAGTTCAACGAGGAAACCGGCCACTACGACTTTGCCGAGCCGGATTGGGAAGAGTTCTTTCAGGTGCTCAAGGGCAATGGCCCCTGCAATACCGAACGGCTGGCGGCGCGCAACAAGGCTTGGGACGAAGGCCGCTGGGTGCGCGAGGGGCTTTTGGCCCACGCCGAGAAAAAGCGCAGCAGAAAAATGGCAGCGGAGTAAGCAATATGAGCAGCCCTGAATCCAGTGATTACGACTGCACCGAAGCCGCCCCCCATGGCAAGGCGCGCAGCACCGAATGGCCGCTGTGGGAGATCTTCATCCGCGGCCAGCACGGGCTGAGCCACCGCCACGTCGGCAGCCTGCACGCCGCAGACGCGAAAATGGCGATCAAGAACGCCCGCGACGTCTATACCCGCCGCAACGAAGGCGTCAGCATCTGGGCGGTTGAGGCCAGCGCCATCGCCGCCTCCTCGCCCGAGGAGAAGGGCGCGCTCTATGAGCCTGCCAACGACAAAGTCTACCGCCACCCGACCTTCTTCGACATTCCCGACGAAGTGGGGGCGATGTGAGCACCGATCCCAAGTTCGAATTCCTCTGCCGCATGGGCGACAACGCCCTGGTGCTGGGCCACCGCGTCTCCGAATGGTGCGGCGTGGCGCCGGTGTTGGAAGAGGACATCGCGCTGGCGAATGTGGCGCTTGATCTGATCGGCCAGACGCAGCTTTGGCTGGGGCTTGCAGGTGAGGTCGAAGGCGAAGGCCGGGACGCCGACAAGCTCGCTTTTCACCGCGACGTCTGGGATTTCCGCAACGTCCTGCTGGTGGAGCAGCCCAACGGCGACTTCGGCCAAACCATGATGCGGCAGTTCCTCTTTGACGCATGGCATCTGGCGCAACTGACCGCGCTGATCGATTCCAGCGACAAAGAAATCGCCGCCATCGCCGAGAAATCCGCCAAGGAGGTGACCTATCACCTCGAGCGCTCCTCGGACACGGTGATCGGCCTTGGCGACGGGACCGAGGAAAGTCATCGCCGGATGCAGGCGGCGCTCGATCTGCTCTGGCCCTATGTGGGCGAAATGTTCCTCGGTGATGACGTCGATGCGGCCATGATCGCGGCGGGCATCGCGCCTGATCCGGTCAGCTTGCGTGCCGGCTATGACCAGTTGGTCGGCGACACGCTGGCAGCAGCGACCCTGACCAAACCCGAAGACGATTTTGCACATAAGGGCGGGAAAAGCGGTGCGCGGCACAGTGAACATCTGGGCCATATGCTGACCCAGATGCAGTGGCTGCAGCGTGCCTACCCGGACGCCACATGGTGAAACCTGCCCCCCACAGCCGTCCGGCCCCCGCGCCGGTGCCGGGGGTGGTGCACGATACCGCCCGGCGCGGCCCTGCCCCAGGCGAAAAGCCCACGTTAGAGACGGTTTGGACATGGCTTTCGGCGATCCCGGACCCGGAAATTCCGGCAATTTACCTCGCCGATCTGGGGATCATCCGCGATGTCGCTTGGGAGGGTGAGACGCTCGTCGTCACAATCACGCCGACCTATTCTGGCTGCCCCGCCACCAGCATCATCAACCTTGATATTGAGATGGCGCTGCGCGACCACGGCATCGAAGAATTGGAATTGAAACGCCAGCTATCCCCGCCGTGGACCACCGACTGGATGACTGACACGGGCCGCGCCAAGCTCGAAGCCTACGGCATCGCCCCGCCGCGCCCGGCAGGCGGCCCGCAGCACTGTCCGCATTGCAAATCACAGGCGGTGGAGCGGATCAGCCAGTTCGGCTCGACCCCCTGCAAGGCGCAATGGCGCTGCCAAGACTGCCTTGAACCCTTTGACTATTTTAAATGTATCTGAGGCCCCAATGAGCCAGTTTCACCCGCTATTAGTGACTGATATTCACCACACCATCCGCGACGCGGTGGTGCTGACGCTAAAGCCAGAAAACCCCGACGCCTTTGCCTTTACCCAAGGCCAATACCTGACCTTTAAGCAGGATTTTGACGGCACCGAGTTGCGCCGCAACTATTCGATCTGCGCAGGTCTGGACGATGGCGAGTTGAAGGTCGGCATCAAACGCGTCGATGGCGGGGCTTTTTCGACCTATGCCAATACCGAGCTTAAGGTCGGCGACGTGCTCCACGCCATGCCGCCGCAGGGCAAGTTTTTCACCGCAATCGAGCCGGAGGTGGCGAAGAACTACCTCGGTTTTGCAGGCGGGTCCGGCATTACCCCGGTGCTGTCGATCCTGAAAACCGTTCTGAAACGCGAGCCGCAGTCGACCTTCACACTGGTCTATGCCAACCGCGCGGTGAACACGATCATGTTCCGCGAGGAGCTTGAGGACCTGAAAAATCGCTATATGGGGCGGCTGACGATCATTCACATCCTCGAGTCCGGGCAGGATATGGAACTGTTCGAAGGCCGCGTCGATCAGGCGAAATGCGACGCGCTGTTTGAACATTGGATACAGATCGACAATATCGACACCGCCTTTATCTGCGGCCCCGAGCCGATGATGCTGGCGATTGCCGAGGCGCTGAAGACCAATGGGCTGAGCGACAATCAGATCAAATTCGAACTCTTTAGCGAGAGCCAGCAAGGCCGCCTTGCCAAACAGGAGATGGCCAAGCGCAGCGAAGGCCAGAGCGGGACCGACGTCACCGTCATCATCGACGGCGCGCGGCGCAGCTTTACCATGCAGAAGGGCCAATCGGTGCTCGAAGCGGCGCTTGAAAACGGTCAAGAAGCGCCCTTTGCCTGCAAGGCGGGGGTCTGTTCGACCTGCATGGGCAAGGTGCTCGACGGCGAGGTCGAGATGCTCTCGAACCACGCGCTTGAGGACTATGAGGTCGAGCGCGGCTATGTGCTGACCTGCCAGAGCTACCCGCTCAGCGACACGCTCACCATCGACTACGACACGCACTAAAGGAGCCGACATGCGCGATATTCAAAGCTTTGCCGCGGGCGAATGGATGGCCCCGGG
>Ga0209345_10002507_pt1 | contig 20157 bp, 19 predicted proteins | sample Cruoilmetagenom7_FD_187294 | JGI IMG/M metagenome (GOLD analysis project Ga0209345, IMG submission 187294) | Oil polluted marine microbial communities from Coal Oil Point, Santa Barbara, California, USA - Sample 7 (SPAdes) (version 2) | ecosystem: Environmental > Aquatic > Marine > Oil seeps ... | reverse complement strand
TAAGGCTATAATCTCAATTTTGTATATACTATTGTTTTTCGTATATTAAATTTCTAGCGAATTATGTGTTAAGGGGTTAATAAGGAGAAACTAAAACCTAAAATAATTCTGAAAGTAATATTTAAAATAAATGGAATAGATTATCTAACTATTATCTCAAATTGATAAAAGGGAAAGATATGAGTTTTATTTCTGGACTAAAAGGATTGTTTAAAAAACCAATTTTTGTATTTATTATAAGCTTATTTATTTTTACTTGGATTTTGATAATATTTAATAGTTATTTGGGTAGTACATCGATTCAATGGTTTATATTCAGGTTCGGAGGAGGTTTATTATTATTTAATTTAATTTTTTTATTTATTTCCTTATTTAAAGAGCTCGATAAAATAAATAAATGGTATTACATAATCATTTATATAGTTGCGATAGCTTTAGCAATATTTTTCTCTGCTTCAATTTTCTTTCCCACATCTCATATTGTCTTTCTAATTCTTCTTAATGTTAATCTAATTTTTACAGCTTTCTTTGCCTTCAAATTATGTTTGGATTCATCTACTAAAGTCGATGATTATTTGTATAAATATAAGAGCTCTCGTAAAGTGACTCGAGTAATTGAATTTTTGGGTTTTTTTTTTTTAGTCTTATGGTTTTATAGAACGACAGCAATTTTTTTCAGTTTAACCGTTGTCTATAATATTTTAAACACGTTATTTTGGTTGAACGTAGTTTTAATGATATTTGTCCTACTTCGCTTGCTTATAACAAAAAAATTGTCAGCATATATTACTTTATTTTTTCTGCTTACTTTCTTCTACGCTTTATATATCCTTTTTGATTTATTATTTTTTCTCACAGGATCAGGAGACCCAACTCATGTTATCGTTTCGTTTGTAATAGATGCTGCATTATTTGCCTACATCCTAGGGACAGTCTATGATAAAACTGAATATATTCAAGACAAATTAAAGCTTTTTCGAGTTGATACAATAGCCTTATTTCTAATAACTATGAAGATTTATGTACAGATTTCAAGAATCGTGCCAATTCCTTTTCCAGGACTATTCCAATTCATACAAGCTGTATTGTTATTTATTATTTTTGTATTTTTCAATCTAATATTTGGAATATATTCAATTTTCGCTCATAAAAGCAAAAAGAGTAAACGATAAAGAGGAAATATTAAATTTATTAATTTTTAATTTAATATTTTTGAATTAAAATATCAACAATAGGTTTTGATATATTTAATTAAAAGGAAAAAGAAAATTTATCTAAAACTTTCTAAAACATCTCTTCTTTAGTAAATAGCAAACTGAAGCAACCGTAGAATACGCCGTTTACAGCTCCGCTCATCAAGAAGGAGATTAATGTTACGCTAGGATCTGCTACAAGGATACCATAATATAACAAGGTTGCAGGATTTATAAAGGCTAATATTCCCAAAGCTACAGCGCTTATCATAGCCGTAATCATCCACCCGCCAAAACTACCTCCCTTATTATCTCCAGTTCGTCCTGCGATTAATGACGCAACAAAGGGAGAAATAATGAATCCAATGCTTTGAATTAGCGAAGAACCAATCGTTCCCGAGGAAATTTGAAGATAAATAGAACTAAAAACAGACCCTGGCATATTAATAATGGGTCCGAAAAAAATCAGCAATATGATTAATGGATTGCTGCTTATATCGCTAAAAAGAAGGTTTAAATTACCACTTATAGTTTCAGCTATTATTATAAACAGAAAATTTAGACCTAAAAACGCAAGCAAACTAAATCCCAGAGCTTTTCCTAATCCCATATTTGTCAGATCCTTTTTTTGAAATTATATATCTTATTTACTTCTCTTATGTATAAAATAGATTGTAATAGCTATTTAAATTTATTTAACTTAAAACATTTATGTTTATGTTAATAAACATAAAAAATAATTGTGATAAAGACTTTCAATAAATTTCAATAACATATAAATTCTTATAAAGACAAGGTTATGAGAGAGAATCAAAATAAATTTCCAATTGGTAAGCTTAAACATAAATTTCTCTTAAAGATGTTAAAGAAATTTGTTTCTGACACTCATTTAGAAGATGATAGAGTCATCATGGGCTCGAACATCGGAGAGGATGCGGCTGTTATTGATATGGGCGATAATTACTTAGTTGCTAAAACCGACCCAATTACTTTTGCTACAGACGCTATAGGATACTACGCCGTAAATGTTAATGTAAACGACATTGTGTGCACTGGAGCTACTCCGAAGTGGTTTCAATCAACAATTTTACTACCTAAGAAACTTACAGATGAAGATTTAATTGAAAATATTTTCAAAAAAATTCATGATACTTGCAAATCTTTAGGGATTTCTGTAATAGGCGGTCATACTGAAATTACTTCAAACCTTACCAGACCAATTATTGTTGGCTCTCTTCTTGGCGAAGTTGAGAAAGACAAACTAGTTTTAACCTCTGGAGCAAAAGTGGGAGACTCAATTATACTAACCAAGGGGATTTTTATCGAAGGCACATCCATTATAGCACGAGAAAAAGAGAATATATTAAAGGATAGAGGGTATAGCGTCGAATTTATTGAAAAATGCAAAGATTACCTATATAATCCTGGTATCAGCGTCCTCAAAGAAGCCTTATTATCTAACGATAATTTTAAAATTAATTCCATGCACGACCCTACGGAAGGCGGTCTATTTTGCGGCATGGCAGAAATGGCAATTACCTCGAATTTAGGGCTTTTAATCAAAAAAAACAAAATAAATGTTTTACCAGAGCCAATGGAATTAAGTAAAGTCTTTGACTTAAATCCGTATAACACAATCTCTTCCGGTTCTCTTTTAATTTCAATTAAAGAAGAATTTTCTGCGGATTTAATTGATTTATTGACGAAAAACGGCATCCATTCTGAATTGATAGGTAATTTTACTTCGAACAAAGAAAAATATATTGTATTAGATGATAACAATAAAAAGACGCCAATGAAATATACCGAAATAGATGAAATCACTAAATTGTTTAATCAAGATTAAAAAATTATTTTGAAAATAAAGTCTATTATTCGATTAGCTAAGATTTTTAATATTGAATTTTCATTATATGTTTATATTTAAGGGTTGTTTACTAAATACATTTATTATTATTATAATTTAGATTATTATATTAATATTTGATTTAAAGTGGTTAAAGAATTACGAATAAAGAATTAAGTACCATTCTGAAATCCATAGGAGAAAAAGCGAAAGGGAAAGAATTAACTCTTAAGATGAATTCCCATTTCTTTTTTGATGTACTAAAAAGTAAAGGAGCTTTGTTTAGTGATTTTAAAGAAGAGATTAGAAAAGAATGGGAACAGTTCAAATTAAAAAATCAAAAAAGAATAATTAAAAAAACTTATAGTACATTTTTTTTTCAATATTTTGATCAATATTTTCACAATTATTTGCAAAACTTTTGTGGATTCGATACAAAATCAAATTTGAAATTAATTGCTAAGGAGAAGATTTCTGATGACCGCTTATTTTTAGAGTATTCTTATTACTTATCACCAGAAGAGATGGAATATTTTAGCGAATTTGCTGAAAATTTTAAGGACACTTCAGATTCAGATGGAATTATCTCCCCGTTCGGTTATTTATATTTAGTGGTCGCAATATTAGGGGTAATTCTGAGAAAGTTAACTGGAGAAAAGCTTTATATTCTTTTAGACGCAGCAGTTATAAAAAACGGCGATAATAACAATACTCTAAATTTTTTGATTGTAATTAAAAATAGCAAAGATAAACTTTTTGATAATTACTATTCTATGAATCTTTACTATTTTCTTAAATACTTTGAGAACGTTCCAGAAGCATATTCAGATAAATTATTAAAATGTAGAGATAAAGTATATGAAATTGCTTTAGAGGAATACTCTTTTGCTAAAGAAAAACTCGTTGATTTATTATATTATTTCTATAAGAAATGTAACCTTCTTGAAAACTTCTCACCTATATTAGATTTTTTAAATTTCGTAAATTCAAGAGTAGAAGACTCAATATTTCCTAAACTAGATATTATAAAAAAGGAGTTCCTACAGAATTTTGACTATACAAATGAGAAAAAGAACTCTTTTATTAGAATTTTCGATTACATTGATAAGAAAGCGACGCTATATGCCACATTTCAAGCTAATAATTTACCGTCTCAAAAATCTCAGTTTAATTTGTTTCTATTGTATATGAAATATTACTTTGGTAGCGGGAGTTTGGAATCTTTGGAGGTAAGCGATTTATTATTTTTACCAAGAGAGTTTAGGAACAGATTAAATAAACTTAATAAGACATTGGATAATGTAATTAGTGCTAAAAATATTAAAGACATCCAAGATTTTATGGACATTTTTTCAATTTTAACAAATGTAGAACATCCAAATGTATTTTTTGAAAAAATATTTAATAGAAATATTTCACAGATTAATTACGACTTTTTAAGAACATTTTTACGCAGTTTGAATATAAGCATTACTCGTTTAATCGCCCAAGAAAACAAGATTTTATCAGAAGATCCAAAAAACGAGCCTTTAACTTTTAAAATAGTTGTTGATCACATATGTCGGATGCTCTACACGTTAATCGATAAAATCTTTATTAGAAATATTCCCGATCAAGCATCCAAAAATTTTATCGACCCGAGAAGCAGATATGTGGGCAGTAACATTGCTTTAAGAGTTTTAGAATTATTTATTTTTAGCGATTTAAACGTATCAGATGATGTTTGGCCAGATTACATTATTAGCATAAATAAGGATGCTCTATTAAAGGAGTTAGAAAATTCTAAGGTAGTCATCCCGGAAAAATACTTTTATTGCTATGAAGACATAGTTAGGTTTGTTGTTACATATAACTTTCAATCAAAATTTGATATTATTTTCGAAGAGTGGTTAATCAACGAGATTATTATCCCATTAAACAACTTCATTTTAACAATTCGGAAGGAAATAAAAGATCTAACTAATAAAACTGAGATTTTCGAAAAATTAAAAGAATTTTTTGTTAAAGGTAGTAATGATGATGAAATTATTCAAGATATAGAATTTGTGTGCCAGCAACTCGCAATGTTTTGGAAAAAATCCAAGTAAAAAGTTATAACCTTAAATTTAATTATCTGATTTTTTAATTTCAAAAATTTTTAAAAACCTCTCGAAGTTTTCTTCTAAATCAACAATTGGCAACTTAATTTCGTTTTTTTGATTAGGTTTCCTTGTTGTAATTAGACCAGAGATTACTTTAACATTTTCGTTTAATTGGGGTTTTATCTCGCTTAATTCTTTTACGCATAAAATCGTTGGATAAGACAAATGCCTAAAGCCTTCGGTAAAGATTATTTCTACTTTAAATGGACCTTTTATAATCCATCTTATTAGCTCTTCAATATTGATTTTCTTTTTGAGAAATATCGCGTTTTCTTCAAATTTGTTTTTTATTATTGAATATACTGCTCCTGCTTCAGTAAATTTATGCGAATCTTTTCCTTCTTCGTCGATTTGATGCTGATGAATGTTTTTTATTACTACCACTTCAAAATTTAGTTCAGTCTTTAATTTTCTTATCGCCTTTTGTATTAAGTGAGTTTTACCCGACCCGGAATATCCAACAACGCTAATAATTATCATTCAGAATCACAGATTCTTAAATATATAAAAATGCTCAAGATTTAATATAATTAAATTATGTTAATGTTAAAAGAATTAACATTTATGACTAAAGAATAAGTTTTATGCAATTATGACTAAGAAAAACGAAATAATAGTGTTCGATGCTAATTTCTTTATTTGTATGAATTCTATCAGAGCCAGAGATATTCTTGAAAATCTTTATCGAGTGAGTTCAGATTTGGGCTTTGAATATTACATTAGCTTAATAGTTTTTAACGAAATTAAAGCGTCTCATACTTTCAAGGAAAAATTTCAAAAATTTATAAATATTGAAGAAATAGAGAATTTGGAAATTGAAACTATAAAAAATAACTTAAGTAAACAAGGTATTCGCTTTCCGGCTCAAGACCCGGACTTATCTTTGTTATCCTTGTCGCAGAAATTATTAGATAGTAAAGAAGAAATTTCTATTAGCTTAGTCTCTGATGACTTTAAACTCGTAAAAAACGCAAATTTATATTTTCGCGGGAAAATCAATATTTTATCTCTTTCAAGTTTTTTGCTAAAAATACACAGAACAATCTCCAATAAACAGTTGCGATATTATTTCAAAAATATTTGGAAAAAATCATTAAATTATACTCTTTCATATATGATTGAGCGCTCTAAAATTTATCCTGCCGAGGAAAAAATAACATGGTTAATTGAAAAGGCGATCAGCGTAACACAAGAATCTATAGTTCAAAAGGGACCTGTTAAATTTGAGATAGGCGCGAATAAATATGAAAATGAAATCACTATCTGTGAAAAATATATTGAAAACGAAAAGTTAGCTAAAAGCGAAGAAAAACTTGTATCTGAAATAATAAATTTCCTTGAAAATTTAAAAATATCTCGGGAATACGTTAAGCAAGCAAGAAAAGCCATTGTGAAGCACGATTCGAAAGATGCTGTAAAATTCTTAAAGAAAGGTAACGGTTTTCTAGTTTCATTATTACAAATAGCATCAGGCCAATTGACAAATTTAAAAGACTATGAAATTATTGAGCAATTAATTTGTAGTGAAATTTCAAAGATGGAATTTTTACGAGCATTTCTTTTAGTTTCATTAGGTCGAATAAATCCTGCTATTGATTCTTTAGAAAGAGCAGCATTGTTTTCTACGATTATACATAATCATCAAACATGTTTAACATTAAACTATGTAAAGGCATTAATACTTTTATTTCATGGGCTTTATAGAAACGCTATAATGGCTTATAACTTCACAGAGGAGCTCGCTGACATATATAACGATGAAAGACTTAAGCTAAAGTGTGCGATTGGGAAGTCTATTGCTCTTTATATCCAAGGCGATGATACCGCGACAGCTATGGCTATTATGGAAGAAATCTCTTCCATAAATATGGAGGAAAACTTTCTAGATGCAATAATTGTTTTTAGTGAGCTCGGAGATTATTTTTTAGCTTTAGGTCATTCACAATTGGCAGCAAACCTTTACAACGAAGCATTAGAAATTAGTATCGATTATAAACTTAAAATTAGAAGCGATATTCTAATAGAAAAATTAAAACGTGCATATATCGCGACTGTTCTAAATGGTTATTCTACCGAAGATATAATGATCGATAAATTAGATGTTTTACTTAATAAAGCGTATTCGGTTAAAGATGTAGAGAAATATAACGATCAAATTAAAAAAATTTCTAGTTTTAACATATTGTTTTACACTCCATTCCCTTACATCTCAGGAAAGAAAAAAATAATTCCTTACGTTAAACTTCCTAAAGAACTGCAAGAAGATTATTTGGAAGTTGTACATTTTGAAAAATTTAAGAATAAGAAAGGAGTAGTAGTAGCCCGGTATCTTTTCATAGTATACCATTACGAGCTAGGATTATTTGGTATTATCGTAAAAACTGATGATACAGTGATTGGTATAGCTGAAAATTACACTTTAAAATTTAAACCGACATCTAAAGTAAAGATATATAAACCTAGCGAAGATTTGAAGGACACTTATTTAATCCGGGCTATTATTGAAGTTACATCCAAAAATGAGGCCGAAATAATCTATTCTTTGCCTTCTTTCTTTAAAACATTAAATTTGTGAATTATCCTTTCCTTAAATTTTTATTTCTTTGGCTTATCTGATGGCTGTGGACCGCACAGGATATACAATAATACTTTTTTTTGCTAGGAGTTTGAATAATAGTTCCTGTTTTTTTTAGTTCAGCGTACATTCTTCCATCAACTAAAGAGACTCTTTGAGTCACCGCTTTGGCTTTACTTCGCGGTACAAATCTCCCGCACTTGGAGCACTGAACTTGACTGTAGTGTCCTTTTCTTGATCCCGATTTTCCACCGCTCTTTCTTTTTTTTGGCAATTTTTAATCAGCTTTTTTTTCTTAAACTCTCATTTCTTTGTATTTGAATAAGGCAAACCTTAAAAATTTTGTTTTTTCTCTTAGAAAGTTGGCAAACTTACGCTCTATTGTGATTTCCTTTTAAAAGATATTTTTCCTTCTTATTTTGCTCGTCTAACTTATTTAGAACTTTAAAAGAAAATATTAATCTTTGGACTATGGTTAAAATTAGTAGTCCTGTAAAAAATAGAATAAATATCGGAAAAAACAATTCGGAAATAAAGTGAAAATCGGGAAAAATAGTTCCAAAATAATTCATCCAAAATTCAGCTATAAAAGCAAACCATAAAATTATTAATCGGTCAGCTCTTTCCATAATTCCTATACCTTTCATGTCAATACCCTCGTTTTCCGCTCTAGCGCGAATGTAGGAAATCATAATTATTAAAAATAAAAGAATATACCCTAAAATGTAATGCAGAAAGTTTCCCAAAGTTAATCCTAAAATTAACGCCACATCAGAAAGTCTATCTAAATTAGAATCTAAAAAAGCTCCAGCTTTAGAATTTGAATTCGTTCTTCTGGCTACTTCTCCATCGAATACATCAAATGCACCCGCCCAAAACAATATAAAAGGTACCATCCAAGCTAAATAAATTGGAAAGTGTAACCCCCCAATTGAAAGTAAAAAAGCAACACTTATAGAACAAAAAAATCCTATATAGGATAAGATGGTTGGCGAGAATTTATGTTTGATTAAAAAATTAACGGGAAAATCAATAAACTTGTCTAGAATTCTTCTTTGGTTAATCCTTTTATTATTATTTTTATGTTCTGTTCCGCTCAATTTTTTTGCTGAAATGAGTATTTGAGATATTTTGTTTTAAATGTACTTTAAAATAAAAAAGTTTTCATATTAATAAGCTCAAGTTCAATTTGATTAATCGAATCGTGCTACTTGCTAAGTAAGATCGATTTCCAAGACTCAGATTTGTAAGTTTTAACTCCTTTAATTCTTTTGAATTTATTAATTCACCGCTTTGGTCTCCAACTATAAATAACAAATTCTTTTTTGGACTTATGTTCATTAATATTTTGCTATAACCTTCTCCACTTTCATTTAAAACAAATATTTGATAATTTTTCTTAATAAATTTTTTAATTGCTTCAAAAACATCCAAATTTGAACTCTTTATTGAGTCCAACGGATTTACTACGTATTTCTTATTTCCTTTCTTAATGAAATCTACAAAATAATCCGTCAACAGTATTTCGTTTTTAGGAAAAGTATTGTTATTAAATGTATTGGAATCAAAAATATACGTTCCATACTTATCTAGAAAAGCCCAAATTTGAATATTTTTTTCGAGCTTATTATCGTTTGTAAGTGCAGATAAAATGCATCGTGAAATTACATCTAATCTTCCAGAAGTACCTTGAATATCTTTAATATTATAATTTCCAAGATTTACAGTGCTCGATTTGATAAAAAATATTGTTTTCATAGGGTTTTAGATAGAGATTATAATTGATCAGTTATAGTATATATTGTATATCGTATAATAATAAAATAGATATCCTACATTATAGAGCTTTTTGGTTATGGATGAAATTGATTTTACAATTTGTATGCTATTAATGGCCAATTCAAGGACACCTTACAAAGAGTTCGCTGAACTATTCCATATAAGTGTCAATTCCATTCATAAGAGAATAAGATCATTAGTTGATAACAAAATAATTCAAAGTTTTAGCGCTCGACTTGGCTTCGCGAATTTTCCTAATGTTTCAAATATTATTATGTTTGGAATACCGAATACGAAGGATAAAAAAGATTTAATGGATAAATTAGGTCGTAATGAGAATATTTACAACGTAAAGAGGGCAAGTGGCAATTTATTCTATATTTACGCATATATACGGAACACAAGTGAGTTGGATTATTTAATTTCATTTATTCGCAAAGCAGGAGATATTAGAGAATTAACTGTAGGTATTGAGAGGAATATGCCATTTTTTTCTTTAGGAGAAAAGAAAAAGCTTTCAGATACGGATTACCTAATTATAGATTCTTTGAAAGATAATTCAAGAAAAAAAAGATCAGACATCTCTAATGAACTTAATATATCAACTAAAACTGTAAGTAGGAGGTTAGATAATCTAATCAATAATTTTTTAATCCAATTTCAAATTGATTGGCATCCCGATAATTCTGGTCAAGTTACTTCAATTATTATCTTAAAATTAAAGTCTGATTTGATTGTGGATGATAATGAATTTATCAAGAATCTTAGGAACCAGTATCGTTCAAAAATCCTATTTACATGGTCTTTCAGTAATTTACCTAATATTAAACTTGTTAGCGTTTGGACAAAAACGATGAAAGAATTACAAAACATTGAAACTTCATTTTTATCCGAAATAATATACGAATCGGTAGAAGTTACTGTACTTATAGAAGGGAAAATGTACTCTACATGGATTGACAAACAATTAGAAGATAAAATTAATAGTATTAAACAAAATTTAAGATAAAACCTTTTTGATCCAAATTTTACTTTTTTCTAACCCGATTAAGTCATAGGCAAGAATTAATATTTTTCAACTTAATTTTACTTAAGAATTGAAGGATGGGAAGACTATAATAAATACTAACTCTAGCGATGTTATCATCCTTAACCCAATTGGGTTAAAAAACACCCATTTTTCCATTACTTTTTATCTCTTTATTATATAACGGGTTATCATCAAATTTAAAAGCGCGTTTTAATATTTCAATATCAAATAATGGACTAAAAATGTTTTAAATTGATTTAGTAGTTAAATTAAGTAAAACAATATAAGTGAATAAAATGTCAAAATCTAAAACGAAAGAATATGAAAAACCTGAGAATATTATAAATCCTAATGGTAAATTCTCTATTGAAGTAAAAAACTTTAGAAAGGTTTTTAGAGCGAAAAAAGGGTTTGACGATGTAGTCGCTGTTGATGATATTTCCTTTAAAGTAAAATCTGGAGAATTATTTGGCTTTCTAGGTCCAAATGGAGCAGGAAAAACAACCACAATAAACATGCTGATTGGTTTATTAAAACCAACAAGTGGTACTGCAATTGTTAATGGTTACGATGTAAAAGATGGGCTTTATCATATTAAACAATTGATTGGAGTCTGTCCGCAAGAACCTTCGATTTTTAAACTTCTCACAGGGAAAGAAAACATCAAACTTTTTGGTGCACTTCACTCTATGAAAAAAGTTGAAATAGAGGAGAATGCGGATAAACTTTTAAAAATTCTAAATTTATCCAATGCGGTTAAACGAAAAACCAAAGGATATAGTGGTGGAATGTTAAGGCAGTTAAATATGATAATTTCTTTAATACATGACCCCAAAATAGCATTTTTAGATGAGCCCACAGTAGGCATGGATCCTAGAATCCGTAGAGCAACTTGGGAATTCATACGCTCCCTTAAAAAAAAAAATAAAACGATCTTCTTGACTACGCATTACATTGAAGAAGCTGAAAAACTTTGCGACAGAGTTGCTATTATAGATTATGGAAGAATTATAGAAATTGGAAACCCGAATGAATTGATCCAAAAATATATGGTTAATAACTTAGAGGATGTTTTTATGAAAATTACAGGAAGAAGAATAATGGAGGGAATGTAAATGAAATTTAAAAGAATCTTAGCTATGTTAAAGATGGAACTGTTAACTGCAATTCGAGAACCAGCTTTCCTTTTCTTGATTCTATTATTTCCCGCACTTCTTACAATAATGTTTGGATTCGTTTTTGGAGATCCCGAATTTGGAATGTCGATGAACACCACAGCTCCAGGATTATTTGCGTATGCCTGCATATTCATAATAATGACAGTAGCTCAATCCTTTACTGAAATGCGAGATCAAGGTCTTCTTAGAAGATTAAACACAACTCCAATGACATCAGCAGATTTTATTGTTAGCGAAATATTATCAAATATGATTATTGTTGTTCTTCAAGTAATCATTATATATATTTTGGCTATTCCATTTGGGTTTACTCCAAATACTAACGCTGTTGGAATGGTTTTAGCTTTTCTTTTAATGATAATATTTTCGCTAAGTTCAGTTGGCTTAGGCCTTATAACAGCTACGATATCTAAATCATCTGGAACCGCCACGGGACTTTCATTTGTCTTTATATTACCCCAAATGTTTTTTGGAACTTTTATACCGGTCACCGCAACAACTAAGCCTATAGCAATGTTCATGCCAAGCTATCACGCAACCCAGGCGTTATCTACGATTTTTAGTGGGAATTTAACTGATCCTTTGGTACTGACTGGTTTTACCTTTATCTCAATAGTAAGCGTAGTAATTGTAATTATTGGCATTCTGTTATTTAAGAAATCAGGGAATAAATAATTTAGAAATAATTAAACAAAATTTTTTTAATTTTCCTTTCTTAAGAAAATGACAACTAGGAGCTATCACTATTGTATAGAAGTGGAAAAAAAGAACTAAATAAAAGCTAAAAGAAAAAAAAATTTCCATCAAATCAAAAGGAAAAAAGTTTTCCTTTCCTCTTTTTTTTATTAAAAATTTCTATTGTTTCGTATCTCTTTTCTTTAAATATGTTATTAATTAAAAAACACTAGTCATGATAGCTATAGAAAGAACGACACCAATAATCCCTGCAACATAATCGATAGTAACCCAACTTAGGATAGGTGTCCAAGGAGAAATCAAATTCTCGAGCCACTCTTCGCAATTAATATCGATTAAAACTCTTTCTAAATCATCTGGGTTTTCTGAAAGAAATCCAAGTGTAAATCCTACTGCTATCACAAACATTAGTGCCGCAATTACGACTACTACCGTGATTAAAGGCCATTTATATCTACGAATTTCAACCATCCTTTATTTTACCCCCAAAATTGATTCAGTTAATAATTTATTTCATCTATTTTATTAATTTAGAACAAATATATATGGAAGTTTTCAAATTATTCCTCTTGTAGAAGTTAAAAATGTGAACTTTGAGTATAATTCAAATTTTTCCATAAACGATTTATCGTTAACCATAGAAGAAAATTCAATCTATGCTTTAACGGGGAACAATGGGTCTGGTAAAACTACGCTGCTAAGATTGTTGGTTGGTTTACTGAAGCCTAAATCTGGAACCATTAAAATATTTAACGAAATTTTAACCAGAAATAAAAATCAATTGTGGAAGCTTAGACAAAGAATTGGTTTTTTATTTCAAAACCCTGACGACCAATTATTTGCCCCATCAATTGAAGAAGATGTAGGTTTTGGAGCGAGAAATCTTGGTCTTGAAGAAGACGAAGTGAAAGAGAGAGTTGAATGGGCGCTAGAAGCAGTTAATTTAACAGAAAATAGAAACTTTTCTCCATATGATTTATCTTAGGGCCAAAAGAAACGAGCTGCTTTAGCAGGATTGCTGGTTATGAAGCCTAAATTGTTAATTTTAGACGAACCGTTCGCAAATCTCGATTTTAGATCGATTTATAACCACTTAAAAATATTAGAAACACTTAGAAAAGAAGAAAAGATGACAATCTTGTTCACTACGCACAATCTATTTTTTATAGAATATTGGGCGGATAAAATGCTTGTATTAAACGATGGAAAAGCGGTATTCGAAGGAAACACCGAAGAAGGATTAAATCATCCCAAAATTAAAAAGCTCTTAGGGTCTTACTAAGATGTTTTAAATCTTCTTAACCAAAAGTAAACTAAATAAAATTAAATAGAATAAATTTTTTAACTCGGGTTTTATATTATTACATGGGAAAAATGATGATGGAACATTAGCATATTCGAGGACACGTATGATAACCCGTGATTACGTGTGCAAACTTATGCAGACATCCTGAGTTTATTAATCAACAATTTACTGCATCAAAAATGGGCTCTTAATCAAGCTAAGGTAATACCGTGCGATGAGATTCGAGTCAGCACCCAGCGTGCAGATATGATTATGCCCCAAAAGGCATAGAAATTATCGCCTAGCACGAGAGAACTTATTTGATTTTATGGAATAACCATTAAATGATAAATTTGTGTTAGTGTTTACTAGGCAACAATATATGCTGATTTTAAAAGTAGTTTATTCTTACTTCAAAAAGAGAAAAGAATATTCATCATAAAAGGCTAATCGTGTCCGAATTAAAGAGTTCTTTCAACTCTTTATTGATTTCCCCTTCCTCTGCTTGAAGATATCGGTTCAAAATTATTGCAATCTTTGGTGAATACTTATTCATTATCGCTCTTACAAGCCCTATTTGAATATTTTTATCTGAAGCAACACATAACACTCCTTTGCCTGCTTTTATAGAAAAAATCATCCCTTTAAAGTATTCAGTGATTTGTAGATGAATATTTCCATAACCGAGGATGTAGCCTTGTTCTTCGCCTGCGGTGAACACTGCACCTCCAATTGCTCCAATTTTTTCGACGGAGATATCATCTTTAGAAGACTTTAGAATAAATTTAGACTCGCTCACAATAGTTATTCCCGTGTCATCTATGATTATAGCGTATTTTAAGCCTGGCGTACTATTAATAATATCGTTCAATATTTTTTTTAACATGCGTTCGTCCTGAGAATAACTCAATTGGTTCTACCTTTTATTTTTTAAGCAATATAAATATTATCCAACACGTTTTAGTATTTTAAAGAATTTATTTAAAGTAAACCCTAATCATTCTTTATTAAGTTTATAGTAAAAAAATAAGTTTCTATCTATAAAAATTTAATTCACTCTAAATAATTTTATGTTGAGCAACGAATTAAAATAACTCTTGCGACCTAATCATAGTTTTTAAGGGTTTTACTCTGTTTTTATTATTTTTCGATTTTTCTAACAAAATAAATAGTTTAAACTGCTTCCCTTTATCAATATCAAACTTCAATTGCACTAGGTTTGGATCGTTTAAGATATCCTTATTCTCCTTATTTTTGGAAATTGCCCATAAAGCTAGTTTATTCTCGTGAATCCAAAGTCTTTTTGAGATATCCGAGCCTATTGCGAATCCGTTTTTATCGGTTATTACGCCTGCTACAAAATTAGGGAAATTTTTCTTAATTCTGTGTAAGAAATAATTTACCTCAACTTGATTTATTAATCTTATATTCTCCTGTTTCATTTATACCTGACCTATCAATATCAAATAATCGATAGAATAAAATTAGAAAAAAAAAGTCTTAAATCAGTATATTATGAAGGTATTACAAAAAAGAGAGTTTGTATAAAATGATTTTTTATTTTTTCTTTGTACTAATTCCAAGTTCTAGATTTTCTATAAGTTCGGAGAAGCGATTTCGAACGGTCACCTCTGTGACTTGACTGACTTTGGCTATTTTTCTTTGAGTTCTTCGTTCTTTAGTAAGAATTGATGCAGTATAAATTGCTGCGGCGCATAATCCCGTTGGTCCACGACCAGAAGTTAGCCCCCTTAATTCAGCCATCTTAATAATTTTCTTTGCCGTTTTTTGGCAATCTGTAGATAGTTCTAATTCAGAAATAAATCGAGTAAGAAAATCTAATGCTTTAGTTGGGTTTAAATTTAATTCTAATTCTCTTGAGATAAATCTAAAGGAACGGCCTATTTCTTTTTTATCAACACGAGCAACTTCTGCTATTTCGTTTAATGTGCGCGGTACTTTAAACCTTCTACAAGCGGCATATAAACTTGCGGCGGCAACGCCTTCAATACTTCTTCCTCGAATAAGATGAGCTCCAACAGCGTCTCTATAAATTTTTGCAGAAGATTCTCGAAGATTTTTCTGCAGATCAAGGTTTGAAGCCATGCGATCTAATTCACTTAAGGCGAAAGTCAAATTTCTTTCAGTAGCATCTGATACTCTAATCCTGCTTTGCCACTTTCTCAAGCGATATATTTGGCCTCTACTCTTTGCAGAAATCTCTTTACCAAAGATATCCTTATTCTTCCAGTCTATCATAGTGCTTAAGCCCTTGTCGTGGATCATATATGTCATAGGTGCTCCTGTCCTAGTTCTTTTCTTTTTTTGATCTGCATCAAAAGCACGCCATTCAGGACCCTGATCTATATGCTTTTCTGAGTGTACTAAGCCACATTCTTGGCAAACTAATAGACCTCTATTTTCGTCAAATAGAATATGTTTACCGCATTCGCTACAATTACTATGACTTCTTTCCAAATTATTTTCTTCTAATGCGTTGCTTTGGTTCCAACTTGAAATAATTTACACCTTTTTAGATCTTTCTTATTTTTAAAAACTAATGTAAAATACTAATGTAATTTAGCGTAGATATTATCATTTGGATTAAATTTTTTGTTAGGCAAAATATTTATTGAAATAAAGGGTAAATTTATAGGACCAAAAATTTCTTTAATATAACCTATTTCATCGTATTTTTCCGAAAAAACAGGTTTATGAAAAATGTTTTCGAGGTTTTTATCCCATCTTTTAGCCCTAAATATGTGATGTTTCTTAGAATTCCCGAGATAGAATAGGTTTAGCTTAATATATTTTTGCAAACGACGACCCTAACTATTATTTAAAATATAGAATAGAAAATTGAAGAGTAATATTTAAATATACCCTTTATTTAAAAAGGGAAAACCTTTACTTAAAAAGGGCTTACAAAAATAATTAATTCATTATGAATGGACGTTATTTTTAAAATCTTAATTAACGGGAAATGGGTGGGATAGACAAATAAAATATTGATTTTCGACAAAAATACAAAAATTCTGTCAGTTTTTGATTACTTTCAAAAGTGAGTTCACGAATTTCTTTTACTTATCATCATAATTGTAGTTATTAAATGAAATTTTTCTGCAACTGATATTTTATCAGACAATCGCAAGAGAAGTTATCGTCTTTTTTTATTAAATAATCTATATTTTGAGACAATACAAAATTTTTGAGAGATTTTATCATAAATTCGTTACAATCTCTTTTTAAACAATTGTGAATTCCTCTTTTCGTGCCAGCTCCAGAGGGAGACGATATTATTCTAACTGAATCCAATATAGTATTGTCTTTACAAGCTTTAATTATACATTTAAATAAAGAATAAAACCAAGGTGGTCGAAATCGGTTCTGAAACCATAAATATTCCACTAGTGAATTTTTTTGAATGTTGAGAGGGTTGATTGAAATAGTATTAACCTTTAATTCAGCTAATTTTTGAACAGAACTAGCACAATCATCTATTGCTGTTTGTTCATTTAGGAATGGTGGTTTAAATAATAAATACACTCTCACACCTATATTATTTTCCTTACAAATTTGGACTGCCTTTAAAAAATCTTCGAATTTTAAGCCTTTATTTACATATATATTTCTAATATAGTCATTTACCGATTCTAATCCTATTGCTACTTCGATGTACTTATTTTCTAAAATGTTTTTTATTCTTTTAAGCTTTTCATGAGTTATATACTCAACTCGAGATTCTACAACGATTTCTTTTATTTTAGGGACTTCAGCGATTTTATTATATATATGTTCACGAACTTCTGCAGATATTTCGTCGTCATCGAAAAAACTTCCAGAATTAAAGATCTTGAGGATGAAATCATCTTTATCGGTAGAAATTTCCTTGATTTTTTTTTGGAAGGCATAATCAAATTGGTTGCTAATATGAATGTGGTCAATCTCTTCAATGGTAGAATCTTGAATATATCCGCACATGGAACACCCTCCAGTTTCTCCTAATGCCCAACTGCATCCCTTTGTTCTTAATATAATCGTGAATTCCTTTCCTTTTTCTTTGAGTAAACGATCTTCTTTTATCCAAAAACTTACTGGTTTATCTAATCGTTCGCCTTCAAATTTTGACTTTTTTCTAAAAGCCTTAAATCGAAGTGCTTTAATTTTTTCGACGAGGAAATTTTTTTCATTTAATTTTTTCGTAAACATTTGCAATTTTACCTGTTTTCGAATTCTTAATATAATTTGAACCAACTTCTAGGTTCCCTAATCCAATTAAATTCTTTTTGTCTTTATCGAAAATAACCGTAAAATCTTTTGGAGCGAGATTTGGACTATAACTTACTATCCCAGGACGAAATAAGGTGTTACCCTTAATTACTTGTCCATCAAAAACGATAAAATTCATATTTTCACTTAAAGGTAATAGTCTATTCGCTCCTGAAAGACTTAATTCGATTTGGCCCGTATTAAAATTGAGTTTTCCAAGAGTCTCATTATTTTCCAAGTCATAAAATTCTATTTGGTGCCTTCTATCATTTTTTCTAGTCCTAATTCCGTTAGAACATATTTTTTCTCCAGCTCCAGTTCCAAATTGATAATCCAATATTTTATTAAATTTACGAGTCCAACTCTTAGAGAAATTTTTATTTTTTGGTAAAGGTTTTAAGGGTTTAAACGAATCTTTTAGGGCCCTAATACTGTTTTCTAAAGATTGTAAGGATTCAATGGTAGTTAGATTATTTTTAACTCCAGTGAAGTAAAATTTATTCTTAAGTTTTAATCGAGCGTTATCGATAATTTTTAAGTATCCAGTTTCTTTTAAATAGCATATAATAGGTATGTCCTTATCATATTTCTCCAATAGTTTAATTAGCATATTTGAAGCAATTGTTATTTCTTCATTATCCCAATCCCCAGTTACCGAAATGTCATATGAATTTACGGGGTATATATTTTCAAGTTGTCTAGGAATAGCTCCTAAGGGAGAAGTTAAAACTATTTCTTGAAAATCAGGAAAATCACGAAATTTTCTAATTATGCTGTAAAATTTCTTGTGAGATTTTGACTCGGAGTACGGTTTTTTTGCTGAACAAGGAAGTATGATAATCAATTTTGTCCATGATTCAGGCGTAAAACTCTTCAATAATCTCACCCGAAATTCTTGGAAATCTGGTCTATAATATGAAGATGGACCAAAACAATTAATGTTTTTGTTCGCTTGAGTTATCGGTGTTTCAAGTTTCATCGCGTTAAAGTACTGTTTATCTAAGATTTTTAACATAGATATTATGTTCATGTCGTCAAACGAGGATTTTTCAACAAAACCTCGAAAATCCTCCATTCGCAAATACAACTTTATTTTATTCATGTATGTATATGCTGATATAATATTATGAAGAGTTAATTGTTCTATTTTTTCGGAAGAATATTTGTTTTCTAAGATATATCTTAATTTCCTTTTGCAAATAGAACACGGACAGGGTAAATATTTTAACTTATAAATGGGAAGCAAATGTTCTATTGTATCGTAGAAATTTTCAGAAGATAAATATAATAGATAGGAACAATCAATTAAATCTACTCCTAAATAGACTAAAATTGGATAAAATTTCGGAATTATTCTCCCAGAAGCCATTAAGACTAAATTATTGTCTAGCTCTTGCTTTATTTGAAAAATTACATTTAAAATATTTCTATATTTACTAAATACATCAAATAGATCGACTAAATTTAATATCCTAACGTTACTATTATCCTTAATTAAAGGAAGATATAGATCAAATAATTCGGGATACTCAAAAATCTTAATAGATAAACCAAAATCTAAATCCCGATATTGATTTAAGATTTGATTGGCATGAGTTATAAAATTGATAATTTCGTTTTTAGCAAATTCCTTATTTATGGTAGTTGTAGGAATATTAAACGAAATTAAAGGTATAATGTTATCCTCTGAAAAAATATCAATATTATTAGCTAAAATTTTTTTAAATTTTTCCATTGAACCATTGTGCTTATAAATAAAGCCGGTATGTTTAAATTTTTCTCGTAAAAACCCAATTTTCAAATAAAATTCTTTAAAGATCAAAAATACCTCGTGGTCTTCAAATTCCTCAAGAAAACTTATATGGTTCATTAAACTTTTTTTCATCGGAATAAGGATATTAGGTGTCGATATAAACCTTTTAGATTCCTTTGAACAAATAATTCTTCCTACTCTGGAAAATCCTATTCCTTTATTTAAAAGTTCAAAAAAATAATTCATGTTTTTCAATTAAAGATATCATTCAAAGGTATTTAAATTAATTTTTTTCTATTTTTTAAAATGTATCAAATTAAAATTAAAATATTTTAAAGTTTGTGTACGGTTTCAACTCATCAAGCACAAAATTAGTATAAGTATCCTCCATATCTTCTGATTCGTAGAGATT
>Ga0209345_10002506_pt1 | contig 20164 bp, 17 predicted proteins | sample Cruoilmetagenom7_FD_187294 | JGI IMG/M metagenome (GOLD analysis project Ga0209345, IMG submission 187294) | Oil polluted marine microbial communities from Coal Oil Point, Santa Barbara, California, USA - Sample 7 (SPAdes) (version 2) | ecosystem: Environmental > Aquatic > Marine > Oil seeps ... | reverse complement strand
CCCCCCCTTTTTTGTAAAAACGCAAAAAATTGCCTTTTGAAACTTTTAGTTAAGTATCAGCTAATGTTTTTATTTATCAAAATCAAATAAACACTACCGAAATGTAAGTATTAATTTGAAAATCTTAAAAATGCAGTTTTTTATAAAAGACAGCGCCTAACATATTTAAAGTGTTGATTAAATCACTTTTTTAATGCCATTGTGCCTTATTTGTGTACTTACTAAAATCAAAATATATGGCTGAATGAATTAAAAATCGAATTTAATGAATACTGTATTTTTTTTATCAGTTAAAAATGTTATAAAAGTCAAGTCTTTTTCATTAGACTCCAAATATTATGTTAAAATAACATATTAGATTTGTTTTACAATTTGCTTGAATTGTCTATTGCCAAACAACATATAACATGATTATATATAAATAAAAAATACAAAATAAATTATTGTAAAAAATAGAATAAATAAATTTGAGGTTTTAAGTCATGACAAAAGCAAAAAATGTTCAGGAATATATTGTGCAACAACAGGAAAGAATAGCTGCAAATCCAACATGCGGAACATCCCATTATAATCTTGCAGTTGCACTTATAGGATTGAAAAAATATGATGAAGCTGAAAAAGAACTTTTTAATTCCCTGGAGTGCAGCCCAACTTTAGTAGAAGCCTATGCACAGTTAGGTGGAATATGTATGCAAAATGGCGATTATGACGGATGTATGCATTACAATCAACAAGCAGTCAAGATAAGAAAAAATTTTGCTGAAGGATATGGAAATATTGGTTTTATATACCTGCAAAAAGGAAATGTTGAAGAGGCTATAAAATTTCTTGAAAAGGCGGTTTCAATAAACCCAAACTTTATTCAGGCATACGCCACACTTGCCAATGCATATCTAATGCAAGGATTGATTGACAAAAGCATACAAACCAATCTGCAAGTGCTTGAAATTGAGTCCAATTTTGCTGTTGCACATAACAATCTATCAATAGCATATTTAGAAAAAAAAGAATATGATTTGGCGCGGAAGCATTGTAACAAGGCAATAAGCCTTGGCTATAAAGTTCCTGATGAAATAATAGCAGAATTAAATTCAGTTGATTAGTATCTAAGTAAAAACCATACCCGATAACTTCTCAATGAATTCAGGGACATATATATTCGGGGACTATTTGCTGTATTGCTGACAAAAATGCATAAAGTATTATCCAGACTTGGTGAGAAATTACTATCCTCATTCCCAACACTTTGATTACACAACTATTTGTAATTTATATTCTTTATAGCAGCCAGGTAGCAGTCGTTATTCCAGTTTGATCTTTTTTTTAATACGGCTTTTTTTAGGTCTTTTATGGGTTTGAAAAAAAAGTGCCTGGCTCTATTTTATTGCCTTTCATAAAATCTTTAATCAATAGTCTTTTACCTGATGCTCCTTGGATTTCAAAAATGCTAACTGCCCCTTTGCCTGTGGCAACGCACAGCTCATCAGGAAAACTCTTAAGCACTGTACCTGGCATTTCATCAACATTTATGGCAAGAGCTTTTACATTAAATATTTTCAGCCTTTTTTCCCCATGAAAAGTAAAAGCACCAGGCCACGGACTCATTCCCCTAACAAATGCTTCAAGATTTTTAGCAGGACTGTCCCAATTAATTTGGCCATTTCTTTTTTTTAAAATAGGCGCATATGTTGAGTGGGCGTGATCTTGCCTAATAGGGGTGATATCATTATCTGCAAGTTTTTTTATTGTGCTCAGCAGCAGGCTGGAACCTAAAATTGCCAGACGTTCATGAAGTGTTGCAGATGTTTCATCTGAACTAATTTTAATTTTTGAGGATAAAAGGATATCACCTGTATCTATACCCTTGTCCATAAAAATTGTTGTAACCCCGGTTTCTTGCTCACCTTTAATTAATGCCCATTGTATTGGAGCAGCTCCTCGATATTTTGGTAACAAGGATGCATGGAGGTTTATTGATCCTATTTTAGGAATAGAAAGAAGTTCTTTTGAAATAATATGCCCAAATGCAATCACTACAAAAAAATCAGGCTCAAGATTTTTAATTTTATCAACAAACTTTTTTGTCCTAATTGATTCTGGCTGTATTATGTCACATCCTAATTGTATGGCAACTTTTTTAACCGGTGCTTGTGATAGCTTTCGCCCTCTCCCTTTAGGCCTGTCAGGTTGTGTGACAACCAGCATCAAATCATGGCAGCTTTGACAAACAGCTTTTAAAGAAGGTACAGCAAAATCAGGAGTACCCATAAATACAATTTTAAATCTTTTCTTCATTTCTCATCTTTTTCTTCAAACGTTTTTTATAAAAGTCACGTTTTAAAGGGCTTAGCCGGTCAATAAAAAGTATGCCATTTAAATGGTCAATTTCATGCTGAAAAACAACTGCTAATAATCCTTCAGCCTCAATATTGATCATTTGTCCCTCTTTGTTAAGGCCTTCAACTATAACAGAAGTTGCACGTTTTACATCTGCCCTGAAATCCGGAATACTAAGGCAACCTTCATTTTCAAAAATCTTGGGACATTTGCTGGATAATATTTTGGGATTTATTAAGGGTTCATATTTTTGTTCACTATCTTGTGAGGGGATATTATATATCATTATACTTTTGTCAATACCTATCTGGGTAGCTGCAAGCCCTGTACCTGATGCATCACGCATGGTTTGAGCCATATCTTTAATGATTTTATGAACTGTATCGTCTATTAATTGAACCTGCTTTGCTGTTTTTCTTAAAAAATTATCAGGATAAGTTAAAATGTTCATTATGGCCATTGAATTTTTCTCTCTTTTACAAAAATATAGGTTGGTTCTAATTCCAGCTAAAAAACCGGTAATGCCAAAAACAATTTTTCTCTTTAGCTTATGTGCAATTTATTTTATTTAGTCTTATAATGTTTAAGATAAATTATTTTTTTCAATGACTGTGATTTTCAATATGTTTATTCCTGCATATATGGCAGATATAATGCCTACGATAATTACCGGAAATAATTGAACAGCGTGATTTGCCAAAGTATAACCCATAGCATCTTTTTCTGATACTCCGAACAAAGACAGAGCAAATACACCTCCTGCTTCCCATATTCCCCAAAAACCAGGCGCAGATGGCAGCGCTATAAAAAAACTGATTATTACAAGTACAGCAGATATCTCAATAAATGATAATTCAATATTAGGACAGCCCATAGACATTGTGTAAAATGAAAAAGCTAAAAGCATCCATATTGCAATTGAAAGCGCAGTGCATATACACATTTTTTTAAAAGAATTAATAACTGTAAAGCCAGCGGCAATATTATCAATAAATCTTACAATAGGTTCAGATATTTTTTTTATAATTATATTTCTCAGAGAGATGCTGATAAAAAAAAGCAAACATGGAGCTTTTGTAACTATCTGTTTAATCAGACCTCTTGAGGTTTTCATACTTATCAAAAAAATTGATATAATGAGAAGCATGCACAATTTAAATATATTTATCCCTGTAGTTTCAAGGGTTTTTTTATTCAGGTGATATTCCCCAAAGGCAATGGAAAAATTCTGGTCTATTTGTATAATAGAAAGAACAACAGCAAGCAAAACAAAAAGCATACATCCATCAAAAACACGTTCAACAGTTATTGTTGCAAATCCTGAAGAAAATAAAACTCTCTTTTTTTGCTGCAAAATAACAGGCCTGACAATTTCACCTATTCGGCATGGCAAAATACAGTTTATCATAAATCCTATCATTAATGGATTAAAAGCGTCCCAAAAACTTATTTTATGAATCGAGTCTAGAATTATTTGCCACCTGACAGCTCTGAGCACTGAACTGACCAGGATAATCAAAACAGATGGTAATATCCATAAGTAATTTATTGATTTGATATAATCAAAAAGTTCTGCAACAGGAACATTTCTTAAAGCAAAATGCAATGCTACAGCCGATATGGATAATCCTATGATAAATGAAAAAATTGTTTTTTTTTTCATGTAATTATTTGATTGTATTGGTTAAAGTATGAACAGATAAATATTATTTAACTATGATCACAGTTTGTTTCTAAAGCAAGAACATTTCGTGCAGTTTTCACATCGTTGCTAATTTGTTCTGCTAATTTTTCAATACTTTCAAATTTAATTTCATCCCGAATACGTTTTACAAAATTAACACGAATTTTTTTCCCATAAAGATCACTATTAAAATCCAGTATATGTGCTTCCACAGTGTAAACATGGTCATCAAAAGTAGGGCTGTATCCAATATTTGCAACACCACAAAATTTTTCATTCTGATATTCAACAGTTACAGCATACACTCCGGTTTTAGGACACAATTCATCATCTAAATTTATGTTTGCGGTGGGAAACCCAAGAAGTTCTCCCCCCCTGTTTCGCCCCTTAACAACAGTACCTCTGATTTGATAATTGCGGCCTAACATTTCCTTTGCTTTGGTAATATGTCCAGATGTAACAAGTTCACGAATTTTTGTGCTGCTTATTCGCTCAGACATACCTGATGACAGATAAACCCAGTCAATAACTATAACTTCAAATCCTAATTTATTTGAACATTTTTGTAAAAATTCAAGATTGCCTTCACGATTTTTGCCGAATGAGTAATCCTTGCCAATAACAATTACTTTCATACCCATACGTTTAACCAGTATATCTTCTACAAATTGTCTGGCTGATATTGAAGCAAACTGTTTTGTAAATGGAATACAGATTAATACATCAATACCTGTATCTGCCATTAGTTCAAATTTCTGTTCAGAAATTGTAATTATCGAAGGGTATCCACTTGATTTAAGCAATTTGATTGGATGAGGTTCAAAAGTCATCGCAATTGATGTGCCGCCGATAGATTTGGCTTTTTTTATTACATCCCCAAAAAGCGCTCTATGCCCCAGATGCATGCCATCAAAATTGCCTATGGAAACGACTCCATTTATGTAGGGTTTTCTAATTTTATCAATATCTTCTATTAGTATCATTATATTATGAATCTGAAACCTTATATTATTAACCTGAAACCTTATGTAATTAACTTGACAAAAATATTAGGGTATAATATATAGCTCATTAATTTAAAAAAATCAATGGTTTTAGTAATATCTTATTATTCATGCCGAAGTGGCGGAATTGGTAGACGCGCTAGGTTCAGGGTCTAGTGAAGGTTTCTTCGTGGGAGTTCAAATCTCCCCTTCGGCACCAAACTCAAAACAATATTCATAAAAAAATGCAGCTTAATCTGATCTAATTAAAAATCTGTACATAAGCTTGAAAAAATATGGATCAGGATAAAATGATTCCCACAATCAGATGTATAAATTCAGGTTGTATTGTCAATCTAAAATTTTATAACCATTATTATAATCATTAAACTATACTGGAATTTTTCTTTAAATTGTAGCTTTTTTTTATGCTGCAAAGCAGTATCGGCCATTTTTTTATAAGAGGTATGAATTCATATTCAAGTAAATCAGCAAGTATTATCCACTCTTCTTTTTCCTGAGCAAAAACCATTTTATCGAGCAGTTTTTCCATTGATTTTATCATTATGTTTACTGATAACTCTTTTTGAATTATCTGATTCAGGTTAAGTTGAAAAAGATCATTGCTCTGCTCTATCATATTTATAAAATCCTGATAGGATGACAATAAGTCTATGTAGCTTTGCAAAATCTTTGGGACATCCTTTTGAGCAAACCGGAACAAATCGGCAATTTTTGCAGCACTTGCTTCCAACACCTTTATAATATGATTGCCCTGTTCTAAAAATTGAAGAAAAACTTCATGATTATCTGTTGTATGAATTTCAATAGTGTTAATTGAGCTGCTTAAAATTTTTTGTGCTTCATGGGGCGTTTTTTCACTATAGTATTGGCCGTTGAGTATTATTGTTTCTATATTTTTCCCTGGACATAAACAATTGATAGCAATATCACAAATAATTTCTTCAAGATTTGTATAATTTTTATCCAGGGACGTTGCAACAGAGTCGATTAAAATATTCATTTTATCATCCTATTTGTTACAGATATTGGGTTTATTTCCAAGTTTTAGCCATGTTGCATTTGTCTTTTGGTTTCAACCTAACCAATTTGACTGTAATGTGATGATTATTTTTTTTAATATGGAAATTTTATGATATTTTCTAAAAGCTCTATCTTAAAACTTTGTCTATTATTTTTATAAACACATCTTTTTTAACAGGTTTTGTTATGTAATCATCCATGCCGGCAGCCAGATACTTTTCTTTATCACCTTTCATTGCATTGGCAGTAAGAGCGATAATCGGAGTTTTTTTGTTTCCTTTTTTTTCCATTTCACGGATTACTTTAGTAGCCTCTATGCCGTCCATTACAGGCATCTGGCCATCCATAAAAATAAGATCATAGTTTTCTTTTTCACATGACTCAACAGCCTCTTTGCCGTTATTTGCGACAACCACGCTATGTCCCAGCCTTTTTAGCATTCTTACTGCTACCTTCTGGTTCATTTTATTGTCTTCGACAAGCAGAATAAAAAACTTATTTTGCCAGATTTCAGAAATTGTGTGTCTGGTGACCATGGGGGTACAAGTTTCGTTTTTTTTTGCTGTTTTAATTCCAAGAACTTTTCTTAAACAGTCATAAAGCTGAAACTGCCTGACCGGTTTATTAAGGTATCCGGAAAAACCTATTTTCTTCAGGCGTGCGACATCTCCACGCTGACCGGCTGATGTTAGCATAATAAGTATGGTGTTTTTGATTTCAGGAGCTTTTTTAATTCTACGACCTAAAGTTTCTCCATCCATTTCAGGCATCTGCATATCAAGAATTGCAATATCAAAAGGCTTGCCTTCATTTTTTGCATTAAAAAGAATATCCATTGCCTCAGCCCCGCCAGATGCCATAGAAAAATGGACATTCCATGATTTATGCATCTCTTCCAGCACCTGACGATTAATTTTATTGTCATCAACTCCCAGAATACGTTTTCCTGAAATATCCTCAAAATCAACCTTATGAGTGAGCTTAGCCTGTTGTTTTTCAAAAACAGCCGTAAACCAGAAAGTTGAACCTTTGCCTTCCCTGCTTTGAACACCTATCTTGCCGCCCATCATTTCTGCAAGATTTTTGGAAATAGTTAAACCCAGTCCTGTTCCTCCGTATTTTCTGGTAGTAGACGTATCTGCCTGGGAAAATGATTTAAACAGTTTTTGAATATTTTTTTCTGATATACCGATTCCTGTATCAATTATCTCAAAACGAACCGTTACCTGGGGTGTTGGTTCCTGATTGTTTGTTCTTGATTCCTGGCTATCTCCACTCTTTTGACTTCTAATTTCTGACTTTTTTTCCTTTTCCAGTAAAACATAAATTGTTATTTCTCCATTTTCAGTAAATTTTAGGGCGTTTCCTGCCAGATTCATTAATATCTGGCGAAGCCTTCCAGGGTCACCTTTAAGGGCAGAGGGGACGTCATGGCGAATCAGACATGCCAGTTCCATACCTTTTTTCTGAGCTTTCATAGCCAGAACATCTGCTACGTTTTCAACAGTAGTCCGCAAATCAAAATCAATGGTTTCGAAGTCAAGTTTTCCGGCTTCAATTTTGGAAAAATCAAGAATGTCATTAATTACTGCAAGAAGGTTATTGGCGCAAGTATCTATATTTTCCGTAATTCCCCGCTGTTCATCATTAAGCCCGGTATCAAGCAGCAGCTCCCCCATGCCGATTATGCCGTTCATAGGAGTTCTGATTTCGTGAGACATATTGGCAAGAAAATCGCTTTTGACCTGGCTTGCAATCTGTGCTTTTTTTGTTGTTTCTTGTAAAATATTTTGTTGTTGTTCAAGCTTTTCAGCCTGTTGTCGGGTTTTTTCTAACAATTCTTTCATCCTGTTTTGTGCTATGGAAGAATTTATTACAACTGCAATAGAGTTCATGGCAGTTTCCAGAAATTTCACCTGAATATCAGTAAATTTTTTACAAGTCCCTAACTCTATTACTCCAAGTGTTTGTCCTTCATAAACAAAAGGCACAGCAATCACATTTTTTAGAATTGTTTCACCTAAGCCTGATCTAATACGGATATAATTATCAGGAATGTCAACGCTTGAAATCAATTTTTTTAGATATGCAGCCTGACCAACCAGACCTTCGCGAAATGCTATTTTATCATTAATGCTTTTCTGCTTAACAAATGCAAAATATCCGGAAAGTTCTAATACTGCGTTTTTGTTATTCATTAAATATATTGCCCCAAACAGAGCTTTAATATACTCAGCCAGAAAAACAATAATAGCATCTGAAAGTTTTTTGAGATCAAATTCTCCACGCATTTTTTTGTTTAATTCATTTTGACCTTTTTCAAGCCATCTTCTCCTTTCATTTTTTTCCGATGCCTCCTTTAAAGACTGAGTCATCTCAAGTAAAGTCTCATTGGACCTGCGAAGATCCTCTTCTGATTTAATACGATTGTTTATTTCCTGATCAAGTTCATTTTTTGAAGCAGTTGTTTCCCTTAAATTCAATATCATCTGATCAAAAGCTATAGAAAGATCACCGATTTCATCTCTTGTTCTTATGTTGGAATATTTCTCATTATCACCCTTGCCAATCTTTTCAATTGTTTGTGATAACTTTTTTAATGGCTTTGTTATCTTCCTTGAAATCATTATTGCAATTATAGTTGAAAAAAAAATATACACCAGACTCAATTGAAGATTTGTTATAAGTATTCTTTGTTTTTCAAATTTAATTAAGGATAATGTTCTTCCAATTCTAACCCCGCCTATTTTAATTGTTCCAAGGTAAACAGGCTTAGTTATATCAAGAATGCCATTAGAAATTTGTTCTAAATCTTCTGTGGCCTCAACACTTTTAATACTTACCGGATCTTTAAAAATCTGATCTCGCAGTTCATTTTCAATGGTTCCATCGGTTAAAATTGCCCCTGACGCATCATAAATATAACAATATATAACTTCCGGATCGCGAGTAACATCTGCCAGCAAATTTCGTAATTGACCGATGTTAAATTCATTAATATTATTAGTTGAGCTTTCTTTTAGTAATGATGCGATGTTATGAGAATGGGCTAATAATTTTGTATAAATTATGTTCTGCTGCTGCTTCACATTTATAAACGTAGATACACCTGTAATTGTCACAATAAGAATTGTAATTATCACAACCATACGAGCTGTTAACCCAATATGGATTTTATGTTTTTGAAATAAATTCATTTTTTTTATGATTGGGTTTTGCCGTCTGTACATTTCAAGGTGTTATACATTTTTTTATATTCCAAACTCAGCCTCTATATATTTATAAAACTTGTAAATATCTCCCAATTCTTTTTTCTCAAAACTTTCAAATTTTTTGGTTTTGCTAAATTTTTTTAAAACAGACCGGCCTTTATCATTTTTATCCATGTCGATTAAAACAGTGCTGATCTTTTTGATCAGGGAAAAAGGCAATCTCTTTTGATAAACAACTATCTGTCTTGGAACATAAATTGTTTCCTTTAAAATCTTTAACTGGGATATCTTATTCTTTGCGAGTTTAATATAGTCAGTTTTGTTTATTGCACCGGCTGCTACTTTTCTTCTTAAAACCCAGACCATGGTGGTTTCATCATCCCGTGAAAAAACATACCCGATTTTTTTTCCGCAAACAAAATCTGTCTTCCTGGGTTTTTCAATTAATATTAAATTCTCCTTCAGCATTGCAGCTTTTGGTAAAAAATAACTTGATGTGGAAAACTCCTCTTCAAAAGAAATCATTTTTCCCTTTAAATCATGAATAGAATTGATCCCACTGTCTTTTCGGACAAATATAACGCTGTTATATTCCCTTACTTCCTTTTTCCATCGACGCAAAAACGGCACGCATCCTGTTTGCTCAATCAAACAGATTATCGGAAAAGGGCTGTCAAGATAAATATCAACACTGCCTTTGTCAATCAAATCCCTCATTTTCTTCAATGAATTAGCCACAAGAACACGGGCATTTGAGTATTTCGAATCATTTATATTTAAGACCAGATAGTCAATAAAAGGTTGAAATTTGGCGACTTCCTGCTTAGGTGTATTGGAGATTGACCCAATAGTTAAATATTTAATATCCCTGCTGTTTTTTGAATTCCCAAACACCGAACCAGAAGTTGCTCCAATTAAAAAACATACGGCAATTAAAAAAAGGAATTTTTTATTCACTATTTTATCCCCCTTTATTGATTTTTATATTTTATCATGGATAAATTAAAACATTCAGCCAAAGGGCCTATAAATCAGGAGTCAGCTTAAATGGCAATGGAAATCATCGTATTAAGTGTGAAAGTTATTATAATTATATCATATAGTTTTCGTTTTTACGACAGGTTTTTCGTAAATATCGTCAATCTGGTGGTATCCCTTTGTGTCAGTATAGATGGGATGATGAGCATAAAAATAACAGTAGTTGAAGCATTGTTGACAAAGTTCAGCGGATTTTAACAAAATTACAGTGAATAGAGAATTTGCAATAAAAATTTCTTCAAATTCAAGGCGGAAATTGAAGAAATTGCGTTTTGCATGCAGGCTGTCGAAAACTATTCTTGAAATATCCTTCTCAAAACTATATGTAAAGAACAAGTTTTGATAAAATTAAAATGTCGGCAGGCTGCTTAATGAATGTTTAGGCTCACAACAAATTGTAAAATATTTAAAAACTTTTATTTTTATCCTTATTTAGTATAATTATTAAATAAACTATACTAAACAATTTTATGTGGAGGAAATATCATGATTGAAAAAGTCAAAAAAGCACTGGAAAAAATACGGCCGATGCTTCAGCAAGATGGTGGTGATGTTGAGCTTGTTGACATAAATGACGGAGTTGTACAAGTTCGCCTTCAAGGTGCATGTGCAGGTTGTCCAATGTCTCAGATGACTTTGAAAAATGGAATAGAAAAATTATTAAAAAAAGAAATCCCAGAGGTCAAATCTGTTGAATCTGTTTAACAAATATGTTCATCTATCGCAGGTTTTGTAATTTTTATATATAACCTGTTTTAAAAACATAAAAACACATTTTCAAACCGGGTTTAAAAATATGACAATTTCTAAAAACATTGAAAGCATAATGACAAGATCCTCATGGATTCGCAGGATGTTTGAGCAGGGAGCTGTTTTAAAAGCAAAATATGGAGCTGAAGAAATATTTGATTTCAGTTTGGGCAATCCGAACATTAAACCTCCTGACAAATTCTTAAATGCCCTGAAAAACATTGTAAATCAGGCAGATAAGCTTGAGCACAGCTATATGCCAAATACAGGTTATCCGCATGTACGCAAGGCAGTGGGCGAATATCTTTCAAAAGAGTTAGAAGTCAAACTATCAGAAAATGAAGTTATTATGACATGTGGTGCAGCAGGTGCCCTTAATGTAATATTTAAAACCATAATAAATTCAGGTGATGAGATTGTTACCCCTGCTCCATATTTTATGGAATATAACTTTTACGCTGACAACCATGGCGGGATTTTAAAAGCAGTACCAACAAAATGTGACTTTACTCTGGATATTGATGCTATTTCTTCTGGTATTACAAACAGAACTAAAGCTGTTTTGATAAACTCTCCAAATAATCCTACAGGTCAGGTATATTCCGAGGAAAGTTTAATAAAACTTGGAAATTTACTAAAAAAAAAGGGTAAAGCCCTTGGTAAAACATTGTATCTTTTGTCTGACGAGCCCTATAGAAAAATTATTTATGATGGATGCAATGTGCCAAGTATATTAAAATGTTATAAAGAAAGTATAATTGCCAGTTCATATTCCAAAGATATCTCTATTCCAGGAGAACGTATTGGCTATATTGCTGTTAATCCGGAAGCTACTTATAAAGAAGATCTTTTAAACGGCATGGCTCTTGCCAACAGAATTCTTGGATTTGTAAATGCCCCTGCCTTGATGCAAAAGGTTGTTTCATCTGTACAGGGATCAACTGTTGATATTGATCAATATGCCAGGAAAAAAGATCTTTTGTGTGACGGTCTTTCCGATTGCGGGTATAAATTTACCAAACCGTTAGGTGCTTTTTACCTTTTTCCTGAAACTCCTATAAAAGATGACGTACAATTTATAAAAATGCTTCAGGATGAATTTATTCTTGCTGTACCTGGAAGTGGTTTTGGCTATCCAGGTTACTTTAGAATAGCATTTTGTGTTGATGATAATACTATAATCAATGCGATGCCGGGATTTAAAAGAGCAATAGATAAAGTAAAAACATAATTTGCTGCTATCTGTATAATATAAAATACTGTTTTTATATTGTAAAACAAGACAATTATTTGTTAAATAAAAAACAAATAATTTATAAATAGAATATTTTTTTTAAAAAGGAGTCTTTGCATAAATGAAAATTCTCAAAATAGACCACCTTGGAATTGCTGTAAAAAGTATTGAAGATGGAAAAAAATTTTGGACGCAAATTCTTGGACTTGAGGTGGAAGGTACTGAAACTGTTGAAGCTCAAAAAGTTACTACAGCTTTTTTGCCAGTGGGAGGAAGTGAAGTAGAACTTTTAGAATCAACTGCCAGTGATGGCCCCATTGCAAAATATATTGAAAAAAAAGGTGAAGGGATACAACATGTAGCCTTTCGCGTTGAAAATATTGAAGAAGCTCTCAAAGAATTAAAAGAAAAAGGTATAAGACTGATTGATGAAAAGCCCCGACAAGGAGCAGGAGGAGCTAAAATAGCATTTTTGCATCCAAAAGCGACAAATGGGGTATTAGTTGAACTTTCTGAAAGATAAAAACCTGTCAGGCAAATCGTATAAACTCTGTTTTTTATTTTCAAATATGCTTTGTAAATAAATCAAACAGAGTTTAATATTGGAAAATAAGGAGTAAAATATGACAAAACATACTGATACACAAAAATGGGAAGAGCTTGCTACAAAGGAATTAAGGGGCAAACCTCTTGAATCCCTTGACTGGAATACCCCTGAAGGTATTAAGGTAAAGCCTTTGTATACTGCTAAAGATCTCGAAGAAATGGAACATATAAATTCTTTGCCAGGATTTGAGCCTTTTGTCAGAGGCCCCAAAGCGACAATGTATGCTGGAAGGCCATGGACCATTCGTCAGTATGCAGGATTTTCAACTGCAAAAGAATCAAATGCTTTTTACAGAAGAAATCTGGCAGCAGGCCAAAAAGGGCTTTCTGTGGCTTTTGATCTTGCAACACACAGAGGTTATGACTCTGACCATCCAAGGGTTGAAGGTGATATCGGTAAAGCAGGGGTTGCTGTTGATTCTGTGGAAGATATGAAGATACTGTTTGATCAGATACCTTTAGATAAAATGTCTGTATCCATGACTATGAACGGAGCTGTTCTTCCCATTCTTGCAGGATATATCGTTGCAGCTGAAGAGCAGTCAGTACCCCAGGAAAAACTGGCAGGTACAATTCAAAATGATATTTTAAAAGAGTATCTTACAAGAAATACATATATATATCCTCCTACACCTTCCATGCGCATTGTTTCAGATATCATAGGATTCTGCTCAAATAATATGCCAAAATACAATACTGTCAGTATCAGCGGATATCACATTATGGAAGCAGGGGCAAATTCTGTTCTTCAGACTGCATTTACTCTGGCAGACGGGCTTGAATATGTCAATGCGGCAATAAACGCCGGACTTGATATTGATACTTTTGCGCCAAGGCTTTCCTTTTTCTTTGGTATTGGAATGAATTTTTTCATGGATATTGCTATGTTAAGAGCTGCGCGTTTTTTGTGGGCAGAGATCATCAGCCGTTTTAATCCTAAAAATATAAAATCCAAAATGTTAAGAACCCACTGTCAGACTTCGGGCTGGAGCCTGACTGAACAGGATCCATATAACAATGTTATTCGCACAACCCTTGAATGTCTTTCAGCAACTCTGGGCGGCACACAGTCTCTTCATACAAATTCCTTTGATGAAGCTGTTGGACTGCCTACAGATTTTTCCGCAAGAATTGCAAGAAACACACAATTGATAGTACAGGAAGAATCTCAAATGTGTAAAGTTATAGATCCTCTTGGGGGTTCGTATTATATTGAAGCATTGACAGATGGAATAATACGGGAATCCAGGAAAATCATTAAAGAAGTTGAAAATCTGGGTGGAATGGCCAAAGCTATTGAATCAGGAATGCCCAAAATGCGAATTGAAGAATCTGCTGCCAGAAAACAAGCTAGAATTGATATGGGCAAAGATGTTATAGTTGGTGTTAATAAATTTCAACTGGAAAAAGAAGAACCCTTAGAGGTGCTTCAGGTTTCTGGCACTGTCCGTGATGAACAAATAGCCAGGCTTAAGCAAATTAAGGAAAAACGCGACTGTTCAGCTGTTAAAAAAGCTCTTGAAAATATTACAAACTGTGCGCAGTCAGATGGAAATCTTCTTGAAGTATGTGTTCAGGCAACCAGGCTAAGAGCTACAATCGGAGAAATTTCTGATGCCATGGAAAAAGTATTTGGCAGATACACAGCTACCACACAGTGCATATCCGGAGCATTTGCTTCAGAATATGGTGATAGTGAAGTCATAGCTTCTTTGTGTAAAAGAACAAAAGATTTTATGGAAAAAGAAGGAAGACGGCCAAGAATTCTTTTGACTAAAATGGGGCAGGATGGCCATGACAGAGGAATTAAAGTTATTGCAACAGCTTATGCTGATCTTGGATTTGATGTGGATATAAGTCCCATGTTCCAAACACCTGAAGAAGCAGCTAAAATGGCTGTTGAAAACGATGTCCATGTTGTAGGTGCTTCAAGTCTTGCTGCAGGGCATAAAACGCTTATTCCGCAACTTATCAAATCCCTTCAAGATGAAGGTAGTGAGAGCATCAAAGTTGTTGCAGGAGGGGTTATACCTCCGGCTGATTATAATTTTCTTTACGATGCCGGAGTGGCTCGTATTTTTGGGCCTGGTACGGTAGTTACAGACTCTGCAAACCAAGTACTGCTTGAATTAGAGACAAGATAAATGACAGGTAATGATTATCAATATTATATTGAAGGCGTCCTAAAAGGTGACAGGCGTATTATTGCTAAAACCATCACTTTAATTGAAAGTGCACTCCCCAGGCATCATGAGTTAGGCAGGAAAATTATTGACAGGCTGCTGCCATATACTGGCAATTCTATTCGTATTGGAATAACCGGAGTTCCTGGAGTTGGCAAAAGTACATTTATTGAAAGTTTTGGTTTAATGCTTTTAAATAAAAAGCACAAGGTGGCTGTTTTAGCTGTAGATCCAAGCAGCACAAAAAGCGGAGGAAGTATTTTAGCTGATAAAACTAGAATGGAAAAACTTTCCATTGAAAAAATGGCCTATATACGCCCATCACCTTCAGGGGGCACTCTTGGAGGAGTAGCAAGAAAAACCAGGGAAGCTATGCTTATATGTGAAGCTGCCGGGTTTGATGTTCTTATAATTGAAACAGTTGGAGTAGGACAGTCTGAAACAACAGTTTCTTCAATGGTCGATTTTTTTCTTGTGCTAATGCTTGCTGGAGCAGGAGATCAACTGCAAGGAATAAAAAAAGGAATTTTAGAGTTAGCTGATGCTATTGTTATAAACAAAGCAGATGGAGATAACCTGGAAAAAGCAAAAATGGCTCAAAAAGAGTACCAGGCAGCCGTGCACCTTTTTACATCCATGAAAGCAAAATGGAAATCCCCTGTTTTAACCTGTAGTGCATTAAAAACAACTGGAATAGAAAAAATTTGGGACACTGTTTTAGAACATAAAGCAAAGCTTACAAATATCGGGGAATTAGAATTAAAACGGAAAAAGCAGGCTGTGGACTGGATGTGGTTTTTAATAGAAGATGGGCTAAGAAAACGATTTTATTCAAATCCTGATGTGGTTAAACAACTTTCTAAAGTAAAGATGAATGTGGAAAATGGTATTATTACGCCAACTATAGCTGCCATGGATTTACTTTTTTTGCTTGACAATACTAAATTGGTTTAGCAAAATTCAAATTTGTATTTTTAAAAGTTATTTTTTGCAAAAAAGAAAAAAATTATATCATTTTTATAGAATGACAAATAAATAAACATATCCAGCCAATGCAACTGATTAAAATAAATAAAATTAATCAATTTGAAGCATTCTTGATCTATCCGAATAAATTAGTAAAATCTGGAAGAGGTGAAAGGAATTTAATAATGGGTATTGTGCAAGATAAAATTAAAGATTTAAAATTGAAAAAAGCAAAAATCCTGGAAATGGGAGGCGAAAAAGCTGTTGCAAAAAGAAAGGAAAAGGGAAAATTGACCGCTCGTGAACGCCTTGATTTGCTTTTCGATCCTGGCACATTTAGAGAAATTGACATGTTTGTTAAACATAGATGTGTAAATTTCAACATGGAAAAGGTTGATGTACCATCAGATGGAGTAATTACAGGCCATGGTCTTGTAAATGGCAGACCTGTTTTTGCCTTTTCCCAGGATTTTACCTCAAGAGCCGGAAGTTTAGGTGAAATGCATGCTAAAAAAATCTGTAAGATAATGGATCAGGCACTTAAGGCAGGAGTTCCTGTTGTGGGACTTAATGACTCAGGTGGAGCTAGAATACAAGAAGGGGTTGATGCTCTATCTGGATATGGACAAATATTTTATAGAAATTCTATATCTTCAGGAACAATACCGCAGATATCTGCCATTATGGGTCCAACTGCTGGCGGTGCTGTTTATTCACCTGCCATGACAGATTTTGTTTTTATGGTTAAAAAGTCAAGTTACATGTTTATAACAGGACCTGCTGTAATTAAATCTGTTACTGGTGAAGAAATATCATTTGAAGACCTTGGCGGAGCTGTAACCCACAATGAAAAAAGCGGGGTTGCTCATTTTGCCTGTGAAAATGATGAGGAGACCATCAATCAGATAAAACAGCTTCTTTCATATTTACCATCCAATAATATGGAAGAGCCACCTACGATTGACACAGGTGATGACCCGAATCGCACAGATCCTGCCTTAGATGAGATTATCCCTGACAGTCCTAATCAAAGCTATGATATGAAAGAGGTGATAACATCTATTGTTGACAATGGCGAAATCTTTGAGCCCCATGAGTTCTATGCAACCAACATAATTGTCTGTTTGGCACGACTAAACGGAAGAGTTATAGGCATTATTGCGAACCAGCCAAAATCCATGGCAGGATGTCTTGATATTAATGCATCAGACAAAGCATCAAGATTTATCCGTTTTTGTGATGCTTTTAATATTCCCTTGCTCACCATTGCAGATGTTCCAGGATATTTGCCTGGAAGTGATCAGGAATGGGGCGGAATAATCCGTCATGGCGCAAAACTATTATGGTGCTATTCAGAAGCAACTGTTCCGAAATTGCTTCTTGTTACCCGCAAGGACTATGGAGGATCATATCTTGCAATGTGTTCAAGAGATCTGGGAGCAGACATGTCTTTTGCCTGGCCCACTGCTGAAATAGCAGTTATGGGAGCAGATGGCGCAGCAAATATTATTCACATAAAAGAAATTAAAGCATCTGACGATCCTGAGGCAAAACGAAAGGAAAAAGTCAAGGAATACGAAGAACTTTTTGCAAATCCTTACTGCGCTGCAAACAGAGGCTATATTGATGATGTAATCCAACCAAGTGAAACAAGACCGCGATTGATTGATGCTCTGGAAATTATGTGTGGTAAACGAGAAATAAGACCTCCAAAAAAACATGGTAATATTCCTTTATAATTTCTAACATATTGCATACGGTGATCAAATGGAAAATAAAAAAATAGTGGCAGCAATATCTGCTGTTGTTAATTATATCAAGACAGAAGAAACTGCTGAAATGCCAACGCCTTTGGCAGAAAAAGTATCAGTTGGACAGATGGCTTCTATAAAATTATGGGCATTAAGTGGTAGGCAGGCACAGATGCAGATGCGCAGCCTGATGGAAATGAAAGCCTTTCAGAGGCCAAAATTTTAAAATATAATAAATAGTTTATGATGGAGTTATTTTTATGAAGGACCATAGCCAAGTATCATTGACATCTATAAATTATGATAAAGAAAGGCCATCAACTGAAAATCCAATAAAAATAATGGATTTAACTTTGAGAGACGGGCATCAGTCTTTATTTGCCACAAGGGGAAAAACAAAAGATATGATCCCCATAGCAGAACTGATGGATGAAATAGGTTTCTGGGCTTTAGAAACCTGGGGAGGTGCAACTTTTGATACAATGCATCGTTTTTTAAACGAGGATCCATGGGAAAGACTTCGTATATTAAAACGATATATTAAAAAAACTCCTTTTTCAATGTTGCTTAGGGCACAGAATCTTGTAGGATACAGAAATTATGCTGATGATGTTGCAAAAGCTTTTGTAGATCGTGCAGCAGCAAATGGTGTTGATATTTTTCGAACATTTGATGCATTAAATGATTACAGAAACTTTGAAACAGTTGTCCCAGTTATCAAAAAATGTGGAAAACATTTTCAGGGCTGCATCTGTTACACAATGACAGAGCCAAGAATGGGAGGAGAGGTTTACAATCTTGAATATTACGTAGATAAAGCTAAAGCTCTGGAAAAAATGGGAGCAGATAGTATTTGCATTAAGGATATGGCAGGTTTGATAGCTCCTTACGATGCTTATGTACTTATAACTTCTATAAAAGAAGTAGTTTCAGCTCCGATTAATCTTCACAGCCATTTTACTTCGGGTATGGCATCTATGACCCAATTAAAAGCAATTGAAGCTGGAGTCGACATTATTGACACATGCATGTCTCCATATGCTTACCGCACTTCTCACCCGGCAATAGAGCCCCTTGTGATCTCACTTTTAGGAACTAATAGAGATACAGGTTTTGATATTAATAAGCTTGCTGATATTAATGATATTATCGAAAAAAAGATTATTCCTAATTATAAAGAACTATTAGATGATACTAAAATGTCTATTATAGATATAAATGTGCTTTTACATCAAACACCTGGTGGTATGCTCTCGAACCTGGTCAATCAACTTAAAGAAATGGACGCACTTGATAAGTTAGATCAGGTTTTCATTGAACTTCCCAAAGTTAGAAAAGATCTGGGCCAAATTCCTTTAGTCACTCCAACAAGCCAGATTGTAGGCATTCAAACGGTAAACAATGTATTATTTGACAGTGAAGATGAAAGATACAAGATGATTACAGCTCAGGTAAAGGATTTGTGCTACGGGTTGTACGGAAAAACTGCTGTAGCTATTAATCCTGAAGTACAAAAAAAAGCTCTTAAAGGATATGAAAAGGGCAATAAACCTATTACTTGCAGACCAGCTGAAATTCTTGGATATGAGCTTGAAAAAGCTAAAGAGGAAATTAAAGATCTTGCAGTTGACTTGGACGATGAGATACTTTACACACTTTTCCCTGTAACCGGGAGACAATTTTTAAAACGGAAATATGGCAAGGAGGAACCACCTGTGGAAGTTAAACAAAACATTGATAGCAAAAGCAAAAAACCCGCTCCAACCAAAAGCTCAAACCTCCGAAAATTTAACGTTTTTGTGGATGGTGAATATTACGAAGTTGAAGTTGATGAGGTTGGAGGCACCCCTGTCATAAGACAAATGTCTGGTCAGGTGATGCCACCCCCTAAAGCTGCACCGGCTATGCCGCCAGCTCCGCCAAAACCAGCTGGTGCAATGGGACAACCACATAGAGCTGCAGCAGGCCCAATGTTATCTAAACCTGCAGCACCTATAGCAGCACCTGTAGCACCGAAATCAGATGCATCAGGGGGCAGTGTAATTGTGGCTCCCATGCCTGGTACTATTGTGAAGCATGCCAAAAAAGTTGGGGATAGTGTAAGCGAAGGTGAAACTGTAATAGTGCTGGAAGCTATGAAAATGGAAAATCCACTTCCATCCCCGGTAAGTGGGACGATCAAGGCCATAAACGTTGAAGTTGGAAATTCAGTTCAGAGAAACGAAGTTATTTGTGTCATAGAATAAACCGACATAAAATTTATATTAACCTTTAATTCACTATAAAGGTTTTTAATTTTGGTTTCATAATTTGTTGTGATTTTTTAAGTTTATAAATAATATAATGAATTTTTAAAATCTGTGGCATAATAGAGTT
>Ga0209345_10002505_pt1 | contig 20164 bp, 22 predicted proteins | sample Cruoilmetagenom7_FD_187294 | JGI IMG/M metagenome (GOLD analysis project Ga0209345, IMG submission 187294) | Oil polluted marine microbial communities from Coal Oil Point, Santa Barbara, California, USA - Sample 7 (SPAdes) (version 2) | ecosystem: Environmental > Aquatic > Marine > Oil seeps ... | reverse complement strand
GGCTGCCACATGGTGCGCGGCACAGAGGCCCAAGGGCAGGTGGGGCCGGATCTGACCCATGTCGGCAGCCGCAAGAGCATTGGCGCAGGTATTTTGCAGATGACCGAGGACGATCTCAGTCGTTTTATCGCCCATACTGAAGAGATCAAACCCGAGGTCGCCATGCCCGGCTATGACCACTTGCCCCCCGAAGACCTGCGTTCCCTCGCGGCCTACCTGAAAGGGCTGACATGACCCGACCGCATCTGCTGCCCACCGCCGAAGGTCCGTATCCGCCGACCGAGGGCATGCTGAACGCGCCCGTGTCCGAGGCCGAGCAGGAACGCGGAACCAAGGAGCTGCGCGCCGCGTGGAAGACGCCTGAGGGCTGGCGCTATGTCACCGCCGTGAACAACTCCGAGGTGGGCAAGTGGTACTCGCTGACCGCGCTGGCCTTTATGCTGGTCGCGGGCCTACTGGCGCTAGCGATGCGAGTGCAACTGGCCTTTCCGGGCATGACCTTTTTGGACGCTGATCGGTTCAACCAGTTCTTCACCATGCATGGCTCCGCGATGATGTTTCTCTTCGCCGTGCCGATGTTCGAGGCGATCTCGATCTTGATCCTTCCTGCGTTCTTGGGCGCGCGCGACATGCCGTTTCCGAGGCTATCCGCCTATGGCTATTGGTGTTTCCTGATTGGCGGCATCTTCGTGATGGGCTCGCTCTTGTTCGACGCAGGACCAAAAGCGGGTTGGTTCATGTATCCGCCGCTGGCCACCAAGGACGAAGGCATCGGCCCCGACATCTGGCTCTTGGGCCTCAGTTTCATTGAGGTCGCTTCGATTGCCGCTGCGGTGGAACTGATCGTCGGCGCGCTGAAGTGCCGCCCGCCGGGGATGCGCGTGAACATCATGCCGCTCTATGCGTGGTATGTGCTGGTCGTCGGCGGCATGATCCTCTTTGCCTTCCCGCCGCTGATTGCAGGCGATTTCCTGTTCGAGTTGGAACGCTCCTTCGATTGGCCGTTCTTTGACCCCACGCGGGGCGGTGATCCGATCCTCTGGCAACACCTGTTCTGGATTTTCGGCCACCCGGAAGTCTACATCGTCTTTCTGCCCTCCATCGCCATCGCCGCCATGATCGTGCCCACGGTCGCGCAGCGTCCCATCGTGGGCTATTCCTGGATCGTGCTGAGTGCTGTCGGCACGGGGTTTCTCAGCTTTGGCCTGTGGGTGCACCATATGTTCACCACGGGATTGCCGCAGATTAGCCTAGGCTTCTTCTCAGCAGCCTCTGAGGCTGTGGTGATCCCCACCGGTATCCAGATTTTTGCCTTTGTCGCCACGCTCATGGTCGGCCGGGTCAAACTGACCCTGCCGATGCTCTGGATCGCGGGCGCGCTGGCGATCTTTGTGGCGGGCGGTCTGACGGGCGTCATGCTGGCGATCGTGCCGTTCAACTGGCAGGTGCATGACACTTATTTCATTGTCGCACATCTGCACTACACGCTTTTTGGGGGCATGGTCTTTCCGCTGATCGCAGGGGTTTATTACTTTTATCCGTTCTTCACCAAAAAGCTGATGAGCGAAAAGCTGGGCCTTTGGGCCTTCTGGCTGATCTTTTCGGGCTTTAACATCACCTTCCTGCCAATGCACCTAACCGGGTTGATGGGAATGCCGCGTCGGGTCTTCACTTATCCCGAAAGCTCCGGCTGGGGCTGGCTCAACCTGATCTCGACACTGGGCGCTTTCATCGTCGCGGCGGGCTTTGCGGTCTTCCTTTTCGATCTGCTGCGGCCCAAAAAGGCGCAAGGCCAGATCGCGCGGAACCCTTGGGGCGCGGGGACACTCGAGTTCTCCCATGACATTCCCGAAGAGGCTTGGGGCGCGCGGTCAGTGCCGCATATCACCTCGCGTTATCCGTTGTGGGACCAGCCGGGACTGGTGGCGCGCATGGACGCCGGGCGTTACTATCTGGCCGACGCGCCTGACCACCAGCGTGAAACCATCGTGACCAGTGTGATCGACGCCAAGCCGGTGCATGTGCAGCGTGTGACCGGGCCTGCGTGGATCACCATTCTCGCCGCGATCTTCACCGGCGGCGCGTTTATCTTTCCGACCTTCCACATCTACACCCCCGCGATCATCTGCGGGGCCTTTGCCATCGTCAGCGTGATGTACTGGCTCTGGACCAGCACGGCGCGGCCGCCGAAAGACGACATGCGCGAGGCAGGGCTGGGCTTACGCCTGCCAACCTATGCCTCGGGGCCGGATTCCGTGGGATGGTGGGGGATGTGGATCACCATGCTGGGCGATGCCACGGCGTTTGCCAGTGTGGTCTTCGGGTTCTTCTTTTACTGGACCGCACGGTCCGACTTTCCGCCCGAAGGCGCGGCGCATCCTGTGGGCCTTTGGGTCGCTGTGGCCGCACTGGCCGGGGTTGCCGCTTGGGCGCTGACCGTTGCGGCGCGGGAGACCAATGCACGGGGGCAGGTGGCGCTGGCGCGGCTGGCCTTGGTGTTGGCACCGCTGGCGGCTGGGGCGGCAGGCGTGGCGGCTTGGGCCGCCGTACGCGATTTGGACCCGACAAGCCATGTCTATCCCGCGATCCTTTGGGCGTTGATGGTCTGGCTGGTGGTCCATCTGAGCGCGGGCGTGTTGATGCAGGGCTACTGCCTTGCCGGAAGCATCTTTGGCAAAATGACCCCGCGGCATGATGCGGACCTGCGCAATGTGACGCTTTACTGGCATTTCATGGCGGTCAAAGCGTTAGTGACGACCGCCGTGCTGGGCCTCGCGCCGGGGTGGCTGACATGAGCGATATTCGAGACCAACAAGATGCCCATGAGTTTCGGGCCGAGGCGTTGAGCCTTTGGCGGATCATCTTTGGCCCGCTGATCTGGGCGCTGCACTTCGTTGCCTCCTATGGCGCCGCGGCGCTGGTCTGTGCCAAGGCCGCGCCCGGCGCAGTGGCGGGGCTGCGGATGGGCATCGGCTTGGGCACGCTGCTGGCGCTGGCGCTGATCTTTTGGCTGGGGCTGCAGGCCTGGCGGCAATGGGATTTACGGCGCGACCGAGAATGGGAGAACGACGCTGGCACCAGTGAGGACCGGCACCAGTTTCTGGGGCACGCAGGGTTCTTGCTGGCTGTGATCTCTTTCATCGGCGTGGTCTATGTGGTCTTGCCAGCGCTGTTGATCGGCAGCTGCGCATGACAGGGCGGCTGGGATATCTCGGTCTCGGGCTCTTAGCGGCGCTCTGGCTTTTGCCGCTGGGGCGCTGGCTGGGGGCGGATTTTCCGCATCACATGCTCCGTCATATGGGGCTGGTCACTGTGGTTGCACCGCTCTTGGTTCTTGGCTTTCCAACGGCCACAGCGCCTTTCGCGCTCTCGCCGCTGTTGGGGGCGGTTGTTGAGTTCGCCGTGGTCTGGGGGTGGCATCTGCCCGCTCTGCACGGCTGGGCCGATGGCGGCTGGCTGGGGCTGGTCTTGGAGCAAGGCAGCTTTGCGCTCGCGGGGCTACTGGTCTGGGCGGGCTGCCTACGTGGTGATGCCTTGGCGGGTGCGGGGGGGCTGCTGTTGACCTCGATGCATATGACGCTGCTCGGCGCGCTGATCATTCTCGCTCCGCGGGACCTCTATGCGGAGATCTGTGGCCGTGCGGCGGACCTCAGCGCGCAGCAGCTTGGCGGGTTGTTGATGCTGGGGATTGGCACGCCGATTTACCTCATCGCAGGGCTGGGTCTGGTGGCGCGTGCGCTGAACCGTCAGGAGGATATGGCATGAAACGGGTGATCCAAACCTTGACTGTCTTGGCGGTGTGCGGGACTGTGATGGCCACGCTTGTCGTCGGGGTCGGCCTTTATAATGTGTCGGCCCGCGAGGGGCATCTGCCGGGGGTCCGTTGGCTGCTTCATGCGACCTACAAGCAGTCTGTTAATCTGCGCGCGCCAGAGGCAAAGATGGTGCCTGAAGATTTCCAAGACCCTGATCGGGTCGCGCTCGGCGCTTTGCATTTCAAAACCGCCTGCGCCTTTTGCCACGCCCTGCCGGGCCAAGCCCAAAGCGCTACCGCCCATTCAATGGAGCCGCCGCCACCCCATATCACCGATGCGGTTTCCGGCTGGGAGGCGGAGGAGCTGTTCTGGATCGTAAACGAGGGGGTCAAGATGACCGGGATGCCCCATTGGCCCGCGCCGGGGCGTGAGGATGAAGTCTGGTCCGTTGTCGCCTATCTGAACGCGCTGCCGGATGCACAAGCACAGGTCGCTTTGGCCGGAGCGGGGCGCGAGCGGGCCAGCTGCACGCAATGTCATGGTGAGGACGGCAACAGCCGCAACAGCTATATCCCCCGCCTTGATCTGCTGACCCCCGGCCAGATCGCCGAGGCGCTGCGCCAGTATCGCGATGGGCGGCGGGAAAGCGGCATCATGCAGGAGGCCGCAGGCCTGCTGTCAGACAGCCAGATTGCGGCCATGGCGCAAAAGTATGGATCACCCAAAGCGCCCCAACGGCAGGGCGAGGAACCTCCTGATGCCGAGACGCCAGGCGCGCTGCTGGCACAGCGCGGCAATGGGGATGTGCCAGCTTGCACCGCTTGCCACGGGCCGGGGCGGCGGGCCGATGCGCCCATCGCACCTCTGATTGCGGGCCAGAGCAAAGCCTATCTGGAGGCGCAGTTGAAGCTTTGGCGGAAGGGTCACAGAGGCGGCGGCGAGCGGGCCAAGCTGATGCGCAAAGCGGCGCAGGACCTGACGGATGATGAAATTGCTACTCTCGCCGATTGGTATGGTGATCTCGTTCCCCCATAGGCCAAACCTTCACCGCGCAATCGTGGGAGGGTAACAGATGGGGCTGATACTGTAACCAAACTTATGGGTAACTGCAAGCTTGGTGGAGGGCTTACGATATTTGGACAGGATTCGAATCCAATCGCGCGCGGGCTTCTGAAGCCCCTTGGGGGGCTCTGAGCCCGTGTCGTCTAACATATGTGGTCCTGCTTCGAGTATTTGTTTATGAGTACATTATTCTCATTTTTCGCAAAGCGTGCAATCCTCTGTGAGACTTATCACCAGGAAGATGACCAGAACGCTTAAGATGGCCCGTGGGCTCTATATAGGTGAGAGGCACCACTTGGGGTTATCACCCCGGAACTGCGAGTGGCGGTTTGATAATTTCGCCCCCTCTCCAGGGTCCTTCGCTGCGGTAATATGTTGGCGCCGCGGGATCGTTTGTCCATGTATAGGCGCAAAGGATAGGCGTAGCTCTTGTACGAAGGTCATGTCGCTGATCCGCGGCCGTATGCACCACTGAGCCTGGCCCGAGCACTTGGCGGTTGTCTTTCTTGTCAAACCCCCAATCCGCATCACCAGCGAATACATAGTAGATCTCGTCCAGACTGTGAGCGTGCTCGCGATAGGTTGCCTGCGGACCAAACAGGAATAAGCCCAGTGCCACATCATTGGACCGAACGATCCCACTCGGCCCCACAAGTGAAGCACAGGCGATTTCATTAATGAACGGTCGAGACCAGGCACAATCTTCGTAGAATGTTTGCCATGGGGCGAGGCCGATTACGGATCGCATAACGTCTTGTTCTTCCGCTGTGGCATCTTTGGTCATCTCGTCGAGCGCAGCTGGGAGATGACGCAGCGCTTGCACTGGCTCTATGGGCGGGGCCAGTTCGTCGCTTGCAGTCCAATCAACACATTCGAGAAGATTGGCAGCTGTAAGCAGAGCATTAGAAGACCTTAAACCCTCACCGGCTTTCACACGGAAATGGCGGGACACCAGGCTGGCGAGGGATTTGATCGGTGTCGTATGCAGGCTCATAGGGCTTGAATGCACGGGCAAACGAAAAGTTCCGGGCTCGTACAGGGTCCAGACGTGCCCCTGTATCCACCTATAAGTTCGGATGGATGCCTTGATCAGGTCAACTGAAATCCATCGACATGTCGTCCCGGTCGGCTTTGCTCTCAAGGTAGAGGTCGAGCTCATCCATCAGCCGCGCGCTGATGTCTTTGATCGGGTGTTTAGACCAATCATGCATTGAGCGCATGGTGATTTCCCCCTCCTCATGAATGTCCACCTCAAAGGCGGCACGCTCATCATCGCCAAAACCTTTGCTGATATGGGCATAGAGTTTTGCGACAGCCTCCATTGGTGAGCGCGCCCAGGCCGTCAGAAGACGGCTGGCGGGGTTCAAATCACCATTACGCCCGAAGACATAAGCTTCGGAATCGCCGCGCTTTTGTTGCTCCGGGACAATCGCTTCGACGATATCGAGGCCTTTTAGCACCACGTGGAACGCTTCGGTGTTCAGGCTTGCAGGCTTCAGCCCACCGAAAGATGCAGACAGGGTGCCATCATTTTCCTTGTTGAAGCTGGTCGGAACGGCCGCCTCAGGCAGGTTGTTGATCAAGACATTGAGGCCATTGATTGCGTCCGGGCGCCCCTCAAAGAAGCTCTCATCACTGCAGATCATCATTTCGGAAGTGACATGGATGTAAAATCCAGGCCGTGCCTGGGCAACAGTATCCATGAGATGTTTGGCGGCGCGGGCAAGGTCGACTGTATCGGGCATGTTGATCTATCTCCAATTGGTTGGGATGAAGATAAGTCCGGCATGCGAAAGTTCATAAGGCTGTCATCTTTAGAACAGGGTCAGCGATCGGATGGATGTCACCCAGTTCTGGTGCAGAGCCGCCCGAAAGCCGCTCTGCTATTGCGCTGTTTCTTAGAGGGCAATCCCCTGGCTGACCCGCATCTCCCGTGCTGCCCAAAGCCGGGATTTCACGAAGTCATGGCGCCCTTCGGGAGCAAGTGCTGCATATTGCATGCGGCGCCCCTCATCCTCATCGATCAGGTAAAGCAGGGCTGCATAGAAAGATTTCGCCTCCTCCGTCCAGCCGCGGCCGTGGCGCGCCGCAAACCTGCGGACTGAGCCCGGGTCTGCATTCCCAGTCAGGATTTCATTGACCTGGTCCCAGCAGTCAGCACCAAGCAGTTCATCGAAGCCCTGTAAACTCTCGGCCAGCTGATAGACCATTGAGCAAAAGCAGGGATAGAGGACATGATCCGACAGCATGGCATTCAGTACCATGTTGGCCGGAGTGTCCTGGGTCACAAGTTTTGGGGTGTTTGGCATTGCGTCTCTCCATCAAGCAGTCATTTGCTAGAAGACGGCCGTTGGAATAGCTCAGTGTTACCTATGTCGCTGGAATCCGACAAGATTTATTTTGTGAAAATCTGGAATGTGACTCGAAAGACTCACCAGCATCTCGGCGCCCGATGCATGCAGCGGATCCCCCTGCTCAAGGGAATACCTCAAATCAGGGAAATGCGCTATGATTGCCTCGATTTTACATAAGGGGTTAGCTCATGCGTAAATTTCAGTACATCTTACCGACAATTGTTCTACTCATCGCGCAGGCGGCCTACGGCGAGCCCAACCTTGCGTCCTATTACACTTTCATAGGCCGGGAAGACTTCTACAACTCCTCAGGCACGCCCCTCATGGATGTCGGTGCCGTGGTCCAGCAGGACCGGGCAAACTTCCATCGCTTTGGACGTCGTCATGATGGCGATCAGGCCGATCCCTATTTTCGGAATCCAGAGATGCGGGCGAAGATACCGGCACTGGTGCGCGCTGGCGGCGTGGATCGCTACCTCAAGTTACAGCTGGGACAAGGATGGCAGGGCTACAGCCAAACCTGGCTTATCCAGATCTGCGGCCGCTCAGGCAGGATCACCCACCTGCGGATCGACCCCGCAGATGGAGATGGTTATTCGGACTGCTGACAGGCATCACCCTGACAGGCATCATCGGCGCAATGCCTCTATGTGAGCGACGCGTTTACGCTGCTGACATCGCCCGGCAGGATCTGCGCCTGGCGCCTCTTCACATCGAAAATGGCGCCGCCAAAGCGTCCGTCATCGGTGTAGAAAACACGGGTCTCAAGCCCGCCCGAGGTGGAGAACTCGACGAACTCCTGACCACCGATGTCGACGCGGCGCTCGCGTTGCGTTGCCATCTTGAGCAGTTCGCCGTTGTCGCTGTTAATCCAGATCTTCCTGTCCAGAAGGTCCTGAGAGAAGTAAGAGCTGGTCCCAGATGTGCTTGGGGCTTCGCCGGTGAATTTCTCGCTCTGCACCAGAAGCTTCTTTCCCACGCGACCAACCTCAACGCGCTGGGTCTTGGACCCCTTGCGTACATCGGAGGCCATCAACTGCAAGAGACCGCCCTTCCAGATCTCCTTGGAGCTCAGCGCATAGGTATAGAGCGGGATGCCAGCAAAGCCGCGCAAAGAAATATCGATGTCCACTTCAGCACGCAGCTCGCCGGCGGACCGCGTAAGCGCAATGCCGAAGGCGCCGACCTGTTTGCCATCGAGGTAGATGTTCAATGCCGTAGGCCCGCTTGCCTCCGCCTGGGCAAATCCCGGCAATAGGGAGCCAGCTGCCATGCCAATCGTAAATGCGCGTCTCGATACCATCCTTGGTTTCCTTTATCTTTGCAGATCAGATATTCCGCGTTTTTCGCACATTCAAGGCAGCTCCTCGGGAGATCGGCTCGATGTGAACCGCAGGGCAACTCAGTGCTTTGATAGTTATCCACAATATGAAGATAGATATTTTTCGCAATGCTCTTGCGAGATCCCTAGACCGTCCCCATTTCTGGATCACCGGACGCCACAACGGGTTCGGTAACCCTGAAACAGGCCTTCGTCGATATCGAGGGGGCCGCAACATTGCTCTGAAAGAGGATGGATACGATGACGACACCACAGAACGACTTCAATGCCCTGCTGACCCGCACAGTCGGTTTTGACCGCATTGCTGAAATGCTGGACCGCACCCTGAATACTGATGTCCAGACCGCAGGATTTCCGCCCTACAACATCGAGAAGACCGATGAAGATGCCTACCGCATCACCCTCGCCGTGGCTGGCTTCAGCGAAGATGAGCTGGAGATCGAACAGCGCGAGACTGAGCTCTTTGTCATGGGCAACAAGACAAATAAGGACGCGCATATCTACCTGCACCGCGGTATCTCCGCGCGCTCGTTCCGCCGCAAATTCCACATCGCTGATCACGTGAAGGTCATGGGTGCCTAGCTGAAGAATGGCCTGCTGCACATCAACTTGATCCGTGAGGTACCCGAAGAGAGCCGCCCGCGCCGCATCGAGATTGGCAAGCCCGTCGCCAGTGAGGCGGACAAGAACAGCTCTGCCAAGAAGACCAAGAAGTCTGGCGGCAAAGACAGCACGGAAACAAAAGCTGCCTGATCAGGATGTCATGTCAGTGACATTCAGCACGCCCTTCGGGGCGTGCTTTTTTATGGCTCGCACCAGGTACTGAAATCCTCGACAGTGAGATCCCTGCCCCGCGCATTCCTGGCGATGGTTTCCAGTGAATTATAGGCGCAGTCTTGAGCCCTGATCAGATCGTCTGCCCAAGATTCGAAGGCCGGCAGTGAGATATCGTCGATCGAGTCGACCTTGAGGTGTCGGATCAGCTTATCCCAGCTGGTCGCTTCCTGATCGAGATCTTCGATGAGGCCCTTCAACCCGGCCATCGACATCTCTGTTAGTTCAGGATGATCGCAGACCTCAGCGGGGGTCTTCCATTTCAGGTTCTTCCAGAAGGGCGAGACCGCGACGGGCATCTCCACCCCGCGCCAGATTTTGTCGGCCGTGGCCGCCTCGCGTCCCATGTGCTTGCCGTTGAACCCGTAGACTTTGTGATCCGCCACAAGGCAAAGTCTCAGGGTGTCGCTGTCCGGATAGACATGAAAGAGGCGCAGATCCTTGGGGAGGTTGAGATGCATGATGCCCTTCAGGCGGGGGTTCGAGAACCCTCTTTCCCGGACGGGATTGCCTGCGGCCAGGTCTGTAACGAAGTTCGAGATCGCCCTGCGCAGGTCAGGATACCATTTTTCCTTACGCAGCGGCTCGAGGTCGTTCCAGAAGCCAACCGAGGCTTCAACCTTGGTGATCTGTCTGTTCATCTCCTGCCATGGCGTCGTCCTCGTCGTTCAGGCGCCCGAGAAAAAGGCTGACGCTAGTTGCCGCTTCAGTTTCGGTCTGTTCAACTTCATCCTGAAGAAGCTCGGCCAGACACTGCTCGTTTTTCGCATGGCGTTCCGCCATTTTTTGTCGTGTACGCGAAGCAATGTCGTTGTAGCGATCCATTTGGTTTCCGTTTCTTATCAAGGCCCCCACCTCGATGGTTAACGAATACACAAGGCCGTCAGACATCACAATACGCGATACCATCAGTTTGTCTCTTTTTTCGCAAATAATTGAGGTAATTCTGACCCTATTCGCCTTGATCATCAGGCCGAAATATAGATTTCCCTTATTTTTAAGGTCAGGGGAGATGTTGTATCTGCTTTTTGGCCGCTTTTTTCTACTCAGAGGAATGCCGCGAGCCCAAGACCTTCTATATTTTTTTCGATTAACAAACGAATTTTAAGGTGGGCCTGATTTACCGAAAGAAATCCTTGAGCGTGCCCAGAACGCCTTCCTTGGCACCTTCCGCCCGCGCGGCCTCGGCGATTTCCTCGGGCATCATGGCGCGGTCGCGCTCACCCTTGCCGCCGATGCCGCATGACGCCATGGCGTTCACCAGGGGCGCAGATGCCTCTTTGAAGCGCGCCGTGTAATTAGCATGTTCTCCAGGCATGAGATCAAAGAAGGCCTTATCAAATCTGTAAGCCGAGGGGCCCTGCCCGATGCTCCGAACAATCCCTGTGCCGCGCTGATGGATAGACCAGGCATCCTTACGCAGCGCCTGGGCGAGCGGATCGTTGCGTGTAAACCAATCGTCGTCCTCCGGCACCATGGCCATGTCATTCATATGCTGCTCATAGCGGCGCAGGTCCAAAAGCAGCTTCCCGATGTCCTCATTTCGGTGCCAGCTTGGCAGATGGGTCACCATGATCGTACCGACACGCGGCACGGACCACAGGATGTTGCGCCGGGCGCGGGAGAACATCGGCCGGCGGCGGGCCGGGATGCCAAAGCCATATTGGTCAAGCTTGAGGATAATCTGGCGCAGCTTTGAAATGATGATCAGCTCATCATGGGTATAGCGTTTCAGAACTGGATCGGCCTTGATCCGTAATGCGGTCTCCTCACGCTCTTCTTGCGAGAGATCCGCCGAGACGTAATCCGAGAAAAGCGCGCCACCAATGTCTTCGCTCAGCTCTGGCTGGATCTCTTCAGGCAGGCTGTGCCCCATACGCGACAGGAAGGCCGAAACAGCGCGCTGCGGATCGATGCGCGCCTCTGTCAGCCCGAGGTCTACTCCGGGCTCAATGCGGATCATGTCGATTTCCTGGAGAGCGTTGAGAGCCGCGTCCAACGCCGCCGCCCGGCTCGCCACCAGCCCGCGGATGTCGCTCATATCCGCCGGTGTAACACCACTCTGGGTCAGGCCCAGCACATGCTTCAGCAAGGTGATCGTTTCAGGAATAGAGACCAGCTCGTGACGGCGCAGCGATACCGGCATGCCGAGCCCATCCATCAAGCGTAGCCCGAGCCGGGCCGCGGAGCCGCTGAACGTTTCGATTTCCGAGGTGGCCACGGTGATCTTGGGAGCTAAAGCGCGGAGTTCGACGATACCTGCTGATAGGCGGTCCAGTCGTTCTTGCCGCTCGGAAGCTGTCATCGCACGTTTCCCATGAATAATTATATGTAAGACTTATTCGCAAGGATGTTCCCGTTCAAGAGATTAGCATTTCATTTTGAGGTTCTGGGTTTCGTTTTTCGTTCTGTGTAGCTTTTCTGGCGTCTGGCTGCCGGGGCAAAGCGATGTTTTTCGCATGTCCTGATATGCTGGAGGGGAAAGGAGAACAGACATGTTCCATATCCCAGACCCCACCCTCTCCTCAAAGCACCAGCCGCACCTGCGCATGGCGCGCTACAATGGCACGGAGACCCTTGTGAAGCGTTTTGCCAATCATGAGGTTGGAGATATTCGCGAGCACCTTGAGGCTTCCGGCATTGACCCCAAGCTTCTCGATGATTTTGAAAAGCGGGCCAAAACATTGATGGTGCGCGCCATTCATCATTCCCCCGATGAGCTGCGTGAGGAGGTCGATGTGATCGCCAAACGTATGTCGCGGTCCACTTTGTCTGGGTCGCGTCGTGCGGATATCGAAGATCGGGTGTCTCGTCAGTTGATGAGCGGCCTGTCTCGGGTGCATGACAAGGCTATGCCTGCTGAACCGAAAGACCCATTCCAAGCGGCCCCCGCCCGAGAGAATAATGTCACCCCTGAATTTGCGTGATGATCTTATGGTCTGATGGGCAATCTTGATTTTCCAGGTGAAGCCGGTGCTCTGATGGGTGCCGGTTTTTCTGTATCTGAGGGTCGGAAGGGCTCTGAAGTGCTTGGGTTGGCGCACCGCATCTCATCGAGATGAGAGGTGGTGCTGATGTGTCAGGATGATCTGAATTGGCATCGTTTATCTACATGCATTCTTTGCTTTGCCTTATTAAACGATGGTGCATATCGATTTAAGGTCCTTGAGGCACAGCGCAGGGATATCCACAAACAAGGTCAATAATTTGCGAAGAATGAACCCTTAGTTGTTGCGCCTCCCACCCGAACTCTGATACCTCTTAACCGTGCAGTAAACGTCAGGCAAAATGGCGAAGCACAGAGGCAAGGACGCAGGCAGGCGTCATCGTGCAGGCGGCGAGCAGTATAAGTCGCCTGCACATTAAGTTAGAGACTTAAGCAACTGCAATCCAATAAAATTCAGCGCTTCAGGAATAATCGGTTAACTTGCTGAGATTATCGTTTATCTTCATGCAGGTTACGTGGAGACTACGGGCTCAACCGAATGATTTGCACCGCCGCACCGCTCCCCGGCTGAAGAAATTTCACATTCTTCTGGGCACCACATCTGGCTCATCGGACCATGGCGTCTGCGAGCTATGAAGCACCATTGAGGCCAGCTTTAAGCGGAGATCGACCTGCGCTTCCGAGCCAATTCAATCCCTGCGCGCGAAACGCGCCATGATCTGTGTTTTAGCTTGATCCAGCATGGGGTCGGTGTTGCTCAGCCCCAAAAGATCGTGGATGCTGATCCCCCGGCTGACCGAGGGCTCAAAGACCAGGATCGCGCCGCAGTGTCTCTGCTCGATGCCTTCAGCCCAGAGGGCTTTGAAGTAGACCTCTGTCCGACGGAAGACCTCACCCACCGAAAGCGCACCGCCCAGTTCTTTGCGACGCAATTGAATTTGTGGATTGGGCCCACTGTACTCCTCAGCGTCAACCTGTGGTGCATCAAGCGTCGAAGCGTCCTCCATGGAGTTTGGCGTTGCTGTTGAGCTAGCCTCATCATCCTGCCCGTGCGAGGCCGGCTTCATCGATGAAGCCGCTTCGTGCAGGCTCCCCAGCTCAGCCACCAGAGCATCCCTGATGGGACGTTTGCCTTCGCGCGCCGCCTGTAAGATGCGTACGGCTGTATTGCTATGCACAGAGTTCTTGATGACTGCTGCACTCGTTTGGATCTCTCGGACTTGAGCCGTGGTGTATGAAGTCAGAGCTTTCATTTGCTCTAAAATTCCGGGGGTCATGTTGGTCGTACCGAGCTTACTGATGTCAGCCTGGTTGTCCCGAAGTGTGCGATGCAGAGTTTGCCTCAGCTCGTTGAACTTATGCGCCTCAGCTTTTAAGCTCACGAGATTAGCTGTTCGCGAAGTTAGGTTCTCGATTAACGCATTGGTCATGGCGAAGCGGGCTTCAAGGGGATCTACCTTCGATAGTTCAAAGTCTTCTTGCAGTTTTCGAATGGGCACAGAATACGCTGCGAGATCTTTGGCTTGAAGACCCATCCATTCTAAAACATCTGCAGTGGAGAACTCAGACAGGTATGGGGTCTCCTCTGCCGCACGCAGATCTCGCACGAGCGCCAATAGCTCTTCACGCAAAGCTGTGGCGGATTCCTGATCACGTTCTAAAACTATGTCCATTGGGCATTGCCTCCATAACCTTTTGGACATATGCCCTGCCTTTGAAAGCTGCGAGGGTTATCCACAACTTCTCAGCATTTTCATACAGCTTAGCCATCTTCGATGAAGGCGCACCGAAGGAGATCAACCACATGTTCGAAAAGATTAAACTCCAGAATTATACAAACAGAATGACGAGATGTTTCTCGGCATTTCTTATGTCCATGACCTTCTTCGCAAGCGGAGCATATGCAGATGATTCCGAAGGTGAAGTTTTGCTCAAAATCATCGGCTCTGATGGTGCTATCGAGCGTTTCACACGGGATCGATTGGATGGGTTAGAACAGTATGAGTTTACGACATCCACCTTATGGACCACGGGAGAGAGCAAGTATTCAGGCCCAAGCCTTAAAAGCGTATTGGATGCGGCTGATGTCGAAGAAGGGAGACTCGAGCTTACCGGTGTGAACGGTTACAGCTTAATTATGGACACCAGTGAAGATCCAATCGGAGAAGACTACCCAATCATCGCCACAACAATCGATGACAAGGAATTCGAAGTCTGGGAAAAGGGCCCTCTTTGGATTATCTACAATTTCGACGAATTTCCGTCCGGCCTTAGAGAGCGAGCCAATGCGCTATCAGTGTGGCAGTTGGTCGATATCCGCGAGTTTCAAGATGATGAAGCTAAAGTAACTGTAGACGTAACAAAGAAACAGTTCTGATCTTGAAGAATATCCCAAAAAATCTGTTCGGCTTTGACTTGAAGCGGCGTCAAAAGGTGACGGATCAACCCAATAAGAGAGGATTGATCCGATCATCAACTTTCGTGTTCATAACGGTCCTTGCTTTCATATTTTTCGGGATCCTCCTCTTGAATGTCTATGATGGGCTTCGAGAAACCACAAACAGAGCTACCGAGAATTCCATATGGGTGGTTGGTCAGATCGAACCCAACAGTCTTCAGTTCAAAATCTCATTAGAAGAATATCTAAGAAATCCGGACGATAATGTAAAAGTCTCAAATCTCAAAGTGACAACAGGCATTTTGATGAGTCGAATGGATATCGTTCATGTCCATGTATTAGAGAACCGTTTGGCGTTGCGCGAAGAACTCATCGATAACTATATGAGCATCTTCAGCCTTAAGCCCAAGCTTTTGAATATCGTAGAGGCTGAAAATAATGCTGAGCTTCTAAAGGCATCCCTGGCCATTCAGGGGGACCTTGAAATGTTCATCGAGCGCATCCGCGCTTTTGCTGTAAAAACGATGCGCCTGGCAGCTGATAAGTCAGCTTCAGAGAGGAAAAAGCTATGGAACATGGTGAATGGTACATTCCTAGTATCGTTTATTCTAATTACATTGCTCGTATTCTCGCTTTTGGTCATGATTGTCAGTTGGAAAAGAATGATCGAAACCCGGGCAAAGGAAGCAGATGCACGGGAAAGCCTTCAGAAAACCTATGATCTCTCGAGTGAAGGCATCCTAATTGTTGATCGGATGGCTCGGATTTTAACAGTCAATCCTGCTGCGACTAAGATGCTCGATCTTGTTGAGGAAGATCTAAATAATGAGAACTTCCTCAATGACGTATTTATCGACTTTGAGGATCCTCGTAAATTTACCTGGAACATACTGACCAAAGGGCAGCACGACGACATTGTAATCGAACACGGCATGACGTATCGCACCACCACTCGCGCGCGCCGCAAAGATGGTTCATTTCTAGATCTTGATGTCCTGACAGCGCGGGATAAAGACAGTCGAGGAAAGTCAGTCATGGTACTGTTCTTGCGCGATGTCACACAGCAGATCGCGCGTGAGAAAGAGCTCCGAGAAACGAGAGATCAAGCAGTTCGCGCCGTTGAGTCTCGAATCCGCTTCTTCGCCGCCATGAGTCATGAAATGCGCACTCCGATCAGTGGTGCGATTGCTGCGATTGATGCGATCTCGGTGCGGACCAACCCTAATCCGGACCAGAAGCGCCTGCTCGGCATTGCTCAAAAATCAGCCCTCGGTGCGCTCGATCAGATCAACAATATTCTCGATCTGGCATGGGTTGAGCGCGGTGATTTCCAATTGGACATTGAAGAATTCAATTATGTTGAAGTCATCGAAGATGCAGTGGATCAGTTTCGTCCTTTGGCGCAAAGTGTCGGCACGAACTTTGAATTGGAACTCGACGATCAGGACGCTGCATTCGTGAAAGGACCGTTGCGTGTCTTCATGCGTCCGATCAACAACCTTCTCGGCAATGCCATTAAACACACTCAAAACGGGCTGATTACCGTCCGCGCATCTCATTTTAATGGAAAAGTGAGAGTCGAAGTCGAAGACACTGGATCAGGTATTTCAGAATATGACCGAGAAAAGATCTTTGAGCCATTCATTATGGGCAGTTCTGAACATGGTGTGACACATCAAGGGTCGGGCCTTGGACTTCCGATCGCAAAACGCGCTGTCGAGCGCATGGGCGGTGAAATGGGGTTCTCAAGCAAGGTCGACTATGGTTCCCTTTTCTGGTTCACCTGTTCCCTCCAATCTGAGGCGCCGAGAAAGCCATTCGAACCAGAGGACGTAAAAGAAGCCCCCCGGTCTTTGCCTAAAACCGGGCTCCCCGAACATGAAGTATTGCTCGTTGAAGATGATGATGTCAGCCGGATACTAGCTCGTGAAATGCTCGAGTTTAACGGCTTGACTGTAACGATTGCTAAAAACGGAAAGGAGGCTTTGGAGATCGCCTCAAAGACTTTCTTCCCAACTATCCTAATGGACGTGAACATGCCGATTATGGACGGCGTTACTTCAACAATGAACATCCGTAAAAGTGGCGCTTCCCGCAAGGCTAGAATTGTGGGTGTTACGGCCTTCGGCGCACCGGATGAAGTCGAGCGTTTCCTGATCTCCGGTATGGATCGGGTGATCACAAAGCCACTCACGAACCAAAATATCCATGAGTTGTTTCTGGACATACAAAAAAGTGACACTATAGGAGTCGGGAGTATCATCGGAGAGGAAAAACTCAGCTTTGCTATGGACAGTCTGAGAACTGAGGTTATGGCATTGGTGAAGGGTTTGAAATCCTTGGACGACACCATTGGCGCTAACAGTCTTAAAGACGATGCACATCGCATCAAAGGATTGGCGGCACTGCTTCAACTTAGTGATCTCGCTGGCCTGATTGGTGTGGTTGAGACCTATCTATCATCTGACCGATCGATAGAAGCACGCAGCCTGGTGAGTGCCATCGAGATGAAACTAGAAGAGAAGTGCTGATAAATTGGTTGGGAGCCTGAAGAAAATGACACCCAAGAAACCGAAAAAACGGGTCCTCCTTGCAGATGATCATCAAGTCATCCGGGACTTGGTTGCCTCAATGCTCCGCGATGAAGATGATTTCAGAGTCGATGAGGCGTCAAACTTCCATGACGTCGAATCCAGAATTCGAGATCTTGGACCCTTCGATATCGTTCTCCTTGATTTTTCAATGCCGGGTATGAATGGATTGCAGGGTGTAGAGAAGGTCATTCAGTTGAATGAAGGAAAACCTGTCGCCCTTTTCTCTGGGCTGGATAATCGTTCGATCATTCACAATGCCTTTTCATTGGGCGTGAAAGGCCTCATCGCCAAGAGCGATCCCGCAAAGTCCATACCTGACATCATTCGGTTTATTCTCTCTGGGCAAACCTATATGCCGCCCGAGCTATTTAAGCAAAAGAGCACTGAGGCGAATGACATTAAACTTTCTCAGCGCGAAACCGAAATGCTGACCTGCCTCAAATCCGGCATGACAAATCGTGAAATCAGCGAGAAGATTGGGATCAAGGACAGTACCGTAAAACTCCATATCCGTACGCTCTGCACGAAGCTTGGCGCCAAGAACCGGGTTCAGGCCGTGATGATCGCCGAGAGTATGGACCTTGGCTGATCAGAAATGATCATCCTCGCCGTAGCCCATCGTTTCTCGCGTCAAGAAATGGACCAGGAAGAACATAATAGCCGCCAGCAGGGCGATGCCGGGGAAAACCCATAGCGCCGACACAAGAGGGTGGTCAGACCCGCAGAGAAGCCCTGAGAGAGCCGCAGAGGCCTTCGCACAGGTGATCTCCATGCTGCGCTCGACAAACATCACCCCAGCCGCCCCTGATCCGGCCAAGATGAGTGCGACGATCCCAAGCGCCAGGAACGACAATCGTTTCATGATTGCGTTGGCTTGGCGCGTCGGGTGCTGAATAAAGCGATACAGATATTGATCAATGTACCGGGCAACGCCGTGAAGGCACCGAACGCCAAGAGCATGAGGCCTGTCTCGGTGAAGTTGTCACCCGCCCCAAGGATCATGAAGGCCGCGAGGAACAGACACATCCAGCCCAGGCCCGTTACCAGATCCATCCCACGCTTCATTGCTTTCCGGTCAATCATATCACTTCCCTTATCTCTTTCGAGCGACATGCTCGATAGCTATAAAGAATGCGCAGACCAATATTTTCGCAATGTTGCTTCCCGCCAATTTATGTGGATAACCAGCAGCCCGCGGCTCTGGGGTCAAGGGCGCTGCGGACCGTCATCTAGCTTCGGGTGATCCTTCTCCAGACAGCAGTAGATCGAACTCATCGACGTGATCAGCTGATTGATGTCACCGACATCCTTCTGGGTATAGGCAACATGGCCGGGCTCGCCTGCGGAAAGCTCAAGCCACTTTGCCTGCGCCCTACCAGCCTGCAGGTCTGCATCAGGATCAAACTGCGTGCTGAAGGCCCCAACCAGGCGATCCTGCGCGGCCAGGCGCCATCCGTACATATCACCGCTTGATGGGTCGTAGTCGAAGCGGAAACGCCCCTCCTCCTTCTGCAGGAAGAGATGATAGCCTTCTGCGTCATTCTCGACATGAGTGATATCGCTCATGTCGTTACAAGCGTACTCATTTACCTCGGTCGTGTAGCCAAGCGCGACCAAACGCTCGAAGACCTGGGAAATCTCACGAAGGTGGCTGTCGAGAACCCGCGCGGTGACCTTGGCGGCGCATTCGCTGATGACGTCATAAACGATACTGTCAATGAACCCATGACTGTCGCGCACAGCGGCGATACCTACCTCCTCAAGAAGTACGTTGCGGCTGTGTGTGGGGGACCAGAGCTTACGATCCATCATTTTCGACGCATCTTGCGCGACCATCTTGAAGAAGCCCGCCTCTTTCACGATTTCACCTATGACGAGCATGATCTCTACGCTCAGGAAGCAATGGGGGTCGCGCGCACCGCAGCCCGTCTTCCATTTATTCTTATCGTTCTCGCTTTGCGCCTGCCGCGTTGGCCGCATCATCATGGTGAGGCCCGGCCACCAGCCGGTACGAAACAGGTCTTTCTTGAATTCCGTAAGCTCCATGCAGTCATCGCGCGGAATACGTGGCGGTGGACCGCTATGCTTGGGGCCCACTTTGGCACTGGTCGCAAGTGCCGTGCCACAGATTACAGATACATGATCACCGGCCTTTGCCGGCCTGAAATTCACCGGATCCGTGTCAAACAGCTCATCCTCTGGATCAGGGTTCAACACCCGCCGGATCATGGCGTCGATACTTTCCGGGCCCCGTTTGGCTTTAATGTCTTCCTTCCGAGAGGCCCCCGTCTCGCTGAGAACCGCCTCGAACTCTACACCCAGATGCCAGGCGCCAGGCTGGTCTTTACGTGAAATGATGTGGCTGAAAGCATTGCCTGCAGAATTCGCAGTTTGCTGAATGTCCCAGCCTGCCAAATGGATCTTGCCTTGTTGCGCCTTGATCACGAGAGCAAGTTTGCCAATGGCCTGAGCCATGCATTCTCCGGCGAAGCCGACAGCTGCGATCGGGACAATCGACGCATCATTGATGTGGGTGTGTGGCCGAACCTCGGGAGATAGAGCTTCATCCAGTGTTTTCCTCAGATCAATATCCCTGACCGTTGTGGTCATGTACCCCAGATCCCCGTCCCTTTTTTCGCGTACGCGCATCTTGCTCTCCTTCAAGCGGTACAGATTGGTCCCCATACACCAAGTAATGTATTATGTCCAAAGTAAGATGCGACCTAGAGCTTCTTTGCGAATCCTGTAGTATTATTAAAATTCAAGGCTACATTCCGCTCACCCAATCCCCCGGGAAGCCCCGTCTGTTCACGGCGGGGAGGGATAGGGGCGATTTGTCATGGGGCTGATCTTTGATTGGCCACATAATTCCGCACGA
>Ga0209345_10002504_pt1 | contig 20168 bp, 17 predicted proteins | sample Cruoilmetagenom7_FD_187294 | JGI IMG/M metagenome (GOLD analysis project Ga0209345, IMG submission 187294) | Oil polluted marine microbial communities from Coal Oil Point, Santa Barbara, California, USA - Sample 7 (SPAdes) (version 2) | ecosystem: Environmental > Aquatic > Marine > Oil seeps ... | reverse complement strand
TCGCTTTCCATCGCGGCTTTGAGTTCTCTTGACCATTCGTGCGCGATCGGGATGAGCTTGGAAACCCCGAACTGTGCGTTGTAATAGACCAATCCTCGTCGTCGTGGACGATCAATCGGTGTGGTGTCGTCGCGGAGTCCTTCGATGGTGACGCGGATGAGGTCTTCGGTGATCGGGTAGTCTTTGACCGGTGAGCCATCAGAGGTTTTGGAGCGGAGCCAGATGTGTTGGCCGATGACCTGGCGGATCTGCCAATCCTCATGATTGAGCGCAGCATATAGATACTCCGGGGTCAGGTCCGGATGCGTCCAGAAGTACTCGGATGCTTTTTGCATGTTCCTGCGGATGTCGTCATCGCGGAACTGATCGAGGAGTTCGTCGAGGGTGTTCGCGTAGCTGAAGGTCTGCGTGCAGTTGGTGGGTTCGACCTGTGCAAGTGCGATTGGTGACAGCAGAGCAAGCACGATTAAAGCGGAAATCCGGAGCATACATGCTGATCGGTTGGTTGGGTTCGATCGCGCCATTGAATGCTTACCCATCGCCTCGCGCTTCGTACTCGGATTCGAACTCTTCTGCGAACAAGACCGGGCCGGGGAGTTTTTCTTTCCAAGGCTGATTGCTTGTCAGCTCGCGAGCGATCTTGCGTCCCTCGATCACCGATCGGCGCTCTGAATCCGTATCGGGAACCGCTTCCGGGGTGTGCTGCGCGGCTGGATCGAGCGGCGCGACATGCAGGGTCTGGGTTGGGAACGCGAACTCAACGCCGAGCCGATCCGCGAGACGGACGACATCGAGCATAAAGCGATGCTTTTCGCGGAGCTCGATCGACCAGTCTGGGCACTCGAAGAAAATGTAGACGAGGACATCGAGGGAGTGGGCTCCGAAGCCGTTGAGCCAGACATGGTAATAGTCTTTGCGGGTGTAGGGATGGAGTTTGACGATCTCGCGGATGCCGGCGCAGAACGCTTCGATCTTGTCGGGATGGGTGTCGTAGGTGACATTGAGTTTGGTGGTGAAGCGCCGGTACTTTCGTCGTCCATAGTTGTCGACCGTCGCGCGGACGAGTGTCGCGTTGGGGACGGTGACCAGCGAGTTGTAGAAGGTGCGGATGCGGGTTGAGCGGAATCCGAGGTCCTCGACGGTGCCTTCGGTATCGTTGACGACGACCCAGTCCCCGATCTCGAAGGGGCGATCGAGGATGACCGCGATGGATCCGAACAGGTTCTCGATGGTGTCCTTTGCCGCGAACGCAACCGCGAGACCACCGATCCCGAGTCCTGTGAGGAGGGGCATGATCTCGATCTGGAACGCGTTGGCGATGTAGATCAGACCGATCGCGGCGAGGAAGATCTTTGCGGTCCGCTTGATCATCGGGATGAGCAGGTCGTCGAACTTGGTTTCGGTTCTCGATGCCTTGGATGAGAGCCAATCCCCGATCAGGTCCGTGACCCGGAATGCTGCCCAGACCATCGAGACCATCAGGAACAATCGCACAGCAACCAGTAGCACGGGGACGACAGCGGTGGGGAGGAGCCCTTGATCGAGCGCGAGGTACCAAATTCCTGCTGCCGCGAGGAGTCCGAATGGGCGTACGGCTCGGCCGAGGGATGCGTTCTCGACCTCTTTGCCCCGCTTGGTCTCGAAGCGGTGCCAACCGGTGCGGAGGATGCCCCGGACGATCTGGTCGGCGATCATCCCGATGAAGATGACGATCAGGATTCCGATCCACTGCCAGAGTTCCATCCAGAGGAAGAGCTCGCCTTTGAGCGAGTTGGGGACCTCGCTCCGGATGCGTTGGCTGAGTGTCTGCGTGGTTACTGTGTCCACGACCGGGGTTTCGCCTTCGGTTGCGATCCAGAAGGAGTGGATGTTTTCGATGGTTGAGCGGGAGAATCGCCAGGAGCCGGCGTCGTCCTTGGTGATGAGGATCTCGGTTTGGTCGTATTTTTGAGACCACGCGAGGTGGCGGAGCGAGCGGCTGGTGTTGGGGTAGAAGATGTAGGTGTCTGATTTGATGGAGGAATCGGGATGATCCGAGTAATCGATGAACTCCAAGCGGTTGAGGACCTCGTAGAGCTCAAAAGCCGCGGCTGTTTTGGCTGATTCGAGCAATCCGGGTGGGAAATCGATGCTCCGGATCGCGTCGCTGAGCCCTTCAGGAGGGGTGGTGATCCCGGTCAGGAAGGTATGGAGCGTCTGGCGAGGCGATTCGAGCCCGGTTTCGGGGGTTGGGGTCGATTCGTGCGGGGCATCCGCGTGTTGAGCATCGGCGTCTTGAGCAAATGCGGGGCTCATCCAAACGGCTGAGACCATGAACAGGACAAGGGTCCAGATCGCGTATTTTGGAACGGGAATTCGATGGGTTTTTTGATTCATCACGCCTTCATGCTAGGCAATAGACGATCGGGTGCCCTATCGTTTGGGCCCAACGGGGCGCGTGTGGAACGCGCTCCGGATTAGAGCGAATCACGCGATTTCACCGAAAGGAAAGCGCTATGGCAGCTGGAACAAAGGGCACCATCACGCAGGTCATCGGATCAACCTTCGATGCACAGTTCCCAGAGGGCGACCTGCCCGATATCTACAACGCGGTTTATGTCGAGTTTGAACTCGGCGGAAACGCGGTCAAGCTGACCGGTGAGGTCCAGCAGCACCTTGGTGGCGGACGCGTCCGTGCCGTGGCGCTGGGTACGACCGACGGTCTTTCAAGAGGCATGGCGATCACCGACCTCGGTGCTCCAGTGTCCGTCCCGGTTGGTGAGTCCGTCCTCGGACGCGTCTTCAACCTGCTCGGCGACCCGATCGACAACAAACCTGCACTCGAAGGCGCGAAGCGGATGCCTATCCACCGCGACCCACCTGAGTTCTCATCACTCAACCCTCGTACCGAGATCCTTCCGACCGGTATTAAGGTCGTTGACCTCCTCTGCCCGTTTGTGCGTGGTGGTAAGATCGGCCTGTTCGGTGGTGCGGGTGTGGGCAAGACCGTTATTATTCAGGAAATGATCGCTCGCGTTGCTCGCGAGTTCGGTGGTTACTCCGTGTTCTGTGGTGTGGGCGAACGCACACGCGAAGGAAACGACCTCTGGCGCGAAATGTCAGAAGCAGAGTTCACCGAAGAATCAGGCAAGACCGCGTATGTCATCGACAAGGTGGCGATGGTCTTCGGTCAGATGAACGAACCTCCGGGATCGCGTCTGCGTGTTGCACTCTCCGGCCTCACCATGGCAGAAGAGTTCCGCGACGAATCCGGTAAAGAAACCATGATGTTCGTTGACAACATCTTCCGCTTTACCCAAGCGGGTTCGGAAGTGTCCGCGCTTCTCGGCCGTATGCCTTCAGCGGTGGGTTACCAGCCAACACTGTCCACCGAAATGGGTCAGCTCCAAGAACGCATTACTTCGACTGCAAAGGGTGCGATCACCTCCGTGCAGGCGATCTATGTTCCTGCGGACGACCTGACTGACCCGGCACCAGCGACCGCGTTTGCTCACCTCGATGCGTTCGTGGTTCTCGAGCGTTCGATCGCTGAAAAGGGTATCTTCCCTGCGGTTGACCCGCTGTCATCGACATCCCGTATTCTTGATCCGGGTATCATCGGCGAGCGTCACTACGCTGTCGCTCAGCGTGTTCAGAAGATCCTTCAGCGTTACAAGGACCTCCAGGACATCATCGCGATTCTTGGTGTGGACGAGCTTTCCGACGAGGACAAGCAGATCGTGGGGCGTGCCCGTCGTATCGAACGCTTCCTTTCCCAGCCGTTCTATGTTGCTGAAGTGTTCACTGGTTTCCCAGGTATCTACACCTCGCTCGAAGAGTCCATCGATTCGTTCGAGCGTTTGTGTGACGGCGAAGGCGACGACCTCCCAGAATCGGCATTCATGTATGTCGGTACTTTGGACGACGCCCGCGCGAAAGCAGAGAAAGCCGCCGCAGCTGCTGGCTAAGTCAGCGATTACGAGTTCAAATAAGAACACCCGCTTCGGCGGGTGTTTTTTTTATTGGCTCGTTGTGTTCGTTACTTGGATCCGGATTCTTGCTCGATGGTCCAGCTGAGCTCTTCGCCTCGGCAGTCGATGTGGATGCAGAAGAAACCTGGTCCACCATCGGTGCCGGTGCTTTCGTGCTTGTTGACCATCGGCCAGATGATCTCGCGGTCGGTGTTTGGGACGGGGAGTGAATCGAGTTCGGAGAGTTCGTGCCAGACGAGTTCGCCCTCGTTCATGTGTCCATCAACGACCTCGACCGGGACCATGACGCGGTAGTAGAACAGCAACCAGTGGGTCTTGCCTTCGAACGCGGTCTCCGCGATGAGTCCGACCAAGCGGATGTCGTTGATGTCCACATGGATCCCCGCTTCTTCCATGATCTCGCGCTGGGCGCACTGCGCGGGGGATTCGCCGAGGTGCATTTCGAGCTTGCCACCGATCGGGGAGCAGAGCCCCTTGTTGGGTGCTTTGATCCGGTGGAGGAGCAGGATGCGCCCGTCCTTGTCGCGGAGGTCGCACAAACAGGCAAGCTTGTACGGCAGCGCACTGTTCGCAGGGTCCTCGGTCATTCCGGGCAAGATATTGGCGGCATCACTCATGAACTACGGTAGGCACGCACGAGCGATGAGCCCGATTTGAGCTACGCAGGGATCTCACAGCTGTATGCTGCGAGGATTCCTCCAGAGGTGACGGCGGGCTCGAAGTGTTCTTCTCGGACCATCTTGTATTCAGGATGGTTAAAGAAACGCTCCATTGTTGATTGGTCCGGGAAGGACAGCACGAAGACGCGGTTGTGGGGGTGGGCCGCTTCTCCCTGGAGCATCGCGTCGATGGTGTAGTCGTAGCGGAAGAATCCGCCGTGGTCTTTGAGGATCGGGGTCATCCCGGCGCGGTATTGGTTGTATCCGTCTTGGTTGTTGACATGCAGACCGACGAGGATCTCATAGCGTGTTTGATTGGTCATCTTGGTCGTACGAATGCTCTTGATCGGTGTTCTGGCTTTTGGATTGTTTCTTTGAACCTTGGTACAACTCGTAGCTCAGGAGTCGGCACTCGATCTGCGCGTTGAAGAAGATATGACGCGCGGAGGTCTTGAGTCTGATTTCGTGGGACAGTACTCGGCTCCCTGTGAACACATGACCCATGTACCCCTTGCAGTTGGTTTTGAAGAAGTCACCGATCTCGCGGTAGGTTTGCTCAAGGTCTCCGGTTTCACCGAGGCGCAGGCCGTACTCTGGATTGAGGATCACATGACCGGGTTCGTCATCTTCGAGCTGCGGGACCTGGGTGTCCATGAAATCGCAGGTCTCGAAGTCGATGAGGTGCTCGACCCCTGCGGTCTGGGCGTTCTTCCGCGCCGCTTGGATCGCGCGCGGGTCGTTGTCAGTCGCGACGATCGGCATCGGGTCGGGAGTCACGGGTTTGGATTTGCGTGCTTCTTTCCGCATCGCGATGTAGGAATCATCAATATCCAGCGCGGTGTGCAACGCGCTGGCATCGCTGCGGAGGAGCCCCGGGGCGCGTCCTGATGCGATGAGCGCCGCTTCGATCGCGAGGGTTCCTGATCCACACATCGGGTTTACGAATGGAGTGGTGCCGTCGTATCCCGCCGCCATCAGCACGGCTGCCGCGAGGGTTTCGCGCATCGGCGCGTCGTGTGGCATTTTGCGGTATCCGCGATCGGACAAGCGGATGCCGTTGGTGTTGAGGTAGATCCACGCGCGGTCGTTTTTCCAGACGAGGTGGATGACGACGCACGAGCGGTCGGGTCCGGTGTCGGGACGCGCGCCGGTCTTTTCTTTGATGCGATCGACGATCATGTCCTTGAGGAGGAGATTGGGGTACATCGAGTTGTCCACGCTTCGGTGCTCGATGTTTGAGGTGATGGTGAAGTAGGAATCGTTGTCGATCAGGTCTTCCCAAGGGAACGCGCTCGCTTGCTTGGCAAGCGCATCGAGCGAGGGGCATCGGAATCGAGACAGCAACCAGAAGGTGTGATGCGCGGTGCGGAGGTGGAGGTTGAGTCGCAGGCAGTCTTCAAGATTTGCTCCGATGTGGACCGCGACATGGTCTTCTTCTTGGATCTCGTATCCGAGCGCTTGGACCTCCGCTTTGAGGAACGGGGTGACATGCTCGGCGCAGGTGATCCGGGTGAGCCGTTTTTTGGTTGGGTCGATCTGGCTCATTTTCTCGGCTCGCATCGGGGTGGGCGTGGGCATAGGAGTAGGGGGGGAATGGTATCAACCCCTATCGCGTCAAGCCGCGAGTTTTGCAGATAGGTTTATGGGCAACCCGCGCCGTAGACGCTGAGGTACTCACTGATGTCCAGGAAGTTGAATGAACCGTCTTCTGTGAGATCAGCGCTTGGATTCTGGGCGCTGAACTCCGAGAGGAACACGCTGATATCGAGGAAGTTGAGTGAACCAAACGGCTCCGCAAAGTCCGCGGCAGAGCAACCTGAGAACTCAGGATTGTGCTGGAGGACCATGAATCCATACGGGGGGATCTGCAGCGAAATTTGCTGTGAGAATCCATCGCGAGGGGTGGGTTCGCTCTGGAAGGTTCCCGCTGTTCCAACGCCGTTGCCGTCGTATTCGACCGCGTCGTTGTTGATGAGCACGCCCCAGTCTCCTGCTCGTGGGAGACCGATGGTGTACTCGTTGTGGGTGGTTGCGGAGAAGTTTCCGATTACGACATACGACCGGCCGTCATCTCCCGAACGCTCGAACGCGATGAGGTCCGCGCCGTCGTTGACATGGAAGATGTCGATCGCGCTGTTGGCAAAGAGCGCGGGTTTCGTTGTTCGGAGCGCGATGAGGTCGCGGTAGAACGCGAAGACCCCAGCGTTGGAGATTTTGTGCGACCAATCGATTTTGTTCGCTTCCCAGCCGTCGTCTTCGAGCCATTCGGTGCCTTGGAGGATCCCTGGGACACCTTTGGACATGATGGTGATGCCGTTGCCGAGTGTTTGGAGTCCGCGTGCTTCATCGTTGTTGCTTGGGAGGACGGGGTCGAACTGACGGACCGCGCGCTCGTGGTTGTTGAGGGGCCACGCGTCGTCGTGGAGTTCGAAGTAGTTGAACGCTTTGTCCGCGGTTGCGCCGTTGGTGCCGTCGAGTGCGGCGGCGAGTGAACCCATGTTTGGATTCCCACCGAGCCCTTCCGCGAAGATTGCGCCGCGGATGGAATCTTTGTACGCGTTGTGGTACTGCGCGTCGAAACCGATCCCGAAGGAGGTATCTCCGACGGTCCATGTGTCGTCGTCGTATTTCTCTGCAATGGTGTGCTTGTCGGCGTAGCGCTGATCGATCAGATCGTTCATCCCACGCATGATGACCTGCCCCGCGAGGTACTGGGGGGTCCATCCGGAATCTACCATCGACATCACGGCATCGACGCGGTATCCATCAAGTCGGTAGTCTCCCATAAAGAGGTTGATGCTGTCGAGGAAGTACTCGCGGACCTCTGGGGTGTTGTAATCGTGCTGGGCGCCCCAAGGCGTATCGACGACGGGGTTGTCGAAGTAGATTTGCGAGCTGTCGTAGTTCCAGAGGTAGTTCTCGTTGCCGTCGAAGTGGTTCCAGACGATGTCGAGGAGGACCGCGATCCCGCGCTCGTGGAGCGCGTCGACCATTGCTTTGAAGTCGTCGACATCACCCAGTGCGCTTTCGATCGCGTGGGCGCTGATGGGGTTGTAGCCTCCAGAGTGTGAACCGGGGAACTCGTTGATTGGGTTCAGCATGACCGCGTTGACACCGAGGTCTGCGAGGTGATCGGCGCGGGCCGCGACATCGATGTAGCGTGATGGGTTTGGGGCGCTGCCCATCGGATCGTTGCGTCCTGCGAAGGTGCCGACATGCAGTTGGTAGATGACCATCTCTTCGAACGGGGCTGGGCTGAACCCTTCGGTGTTCCAGACATACGCATCCTGATCGACGATCATGGTGTTGTAGTTGTCCGATGGGACTAGGAGCTGCGCGTTGGCGTCTGGTTTCCATGTGGAGGTGCCGAAGAAGTATTTGTACATCTGGCCGGCTTGTGCGCCGGGGACAAACGCGACAAAGTCCTCACCAACACGGCTCATCGGATTGAGCAGCGACCAGTCATTGAACTCTCCGCGGACTCGGCAGGTTGCTTGGTTGGGTGACCAGACTTTGAAGACCGCGCCGCCGGTGACAAGTGTTACGCCGCGTGGTGCGTGCTCGAAGGTGGTTGAGTCGATGACGAACGCGGTTCCTGCTTGGTCATCGCGGACGCCGTCGGGGCCGAGATAATCGGTGTCCGATCCATCTTGGAGTTCGATGGTGTAGGTCATCGAGGTCGCGACGGTCGCGGGGATGGATGCTTCCCAGATGTCATATGGGCCGCGCTGCGCGATGATGGATGCGGGAGAGGACTGGGGTGAGCCGTCGTCCCAGAGGACCTGCGCTGCGGTGAGGTCGTCTTGGTAGGACTGGAATCGGACGGTGAATGCTTCGCCGTTGATCGGAACGCGGGGCGTGCGGTCGTAGGACTGGGCATGGCTGAGCCCGTCCCATTCGATGATGTTGTCTTGGGTTGCTGCGACGAGTTGGCTGGAGGTGATGGCCGAGAGCAGGATGAATGATGACAAACGCATGGGTGGAGACTCCAGCTTCAAATTGCAGGGGTTGATAACTCAGAAAGCGGATTCTGAATGCTGACTCAGAATGCAATCGCGAGGATACCGCACACGGCTCAACGAAACAATCAAAAAATATGGTATTGCCTGATTGTTGGTTGGTTTTTGTGCACTGGTAGTGGCTCACGGTTGTGTGAAGAAATGGTCATGAGCAAACTGGGTGGAATGCTTTATGCCGAGCCTCACGATCGTCGGAAAAATCAGGGCCGATATTCAGCTATGGGGACGAGCAGGACGCAGAACTCCGGCATTGAGAGGGTGCCCAGATTTGAATCTTCGCTCAGGAATGTCTGTGGTTGATCTCAAGCGATGCGGCGCGGAAATCGCACCAGAGCTAATCAGTAGCGAGTCAAGGTGTGAAATATCCGCGAGCCAGAACGCGGTCAGCGTCTTGCGTGTTTCTGGGAAGGAATCACAGCTGGGCAAACATGCACAGAGCATTGTCCACACGGGAATACCGATTTGGAGTGCGATCTTGGTGATTCTCCACCACCTTGCCCTCTATGGGCCCTGCTCTGTGATTGCGCCGCTTCTTTGAGAATCGGCGTCTCGTTCGTCGCTCGGGGTGCGGTGGTGGTTTGTTTGGACATCGATCGACTGCACGGTGTCGCGTACTCATATACTTGAGGATGAAAGAAAACACGACGAGTGGAAACGGCATTGCAAAGCAATCACAAGTGAACAATCCGCACCCCGCGAGTCCGGAGCCGATCAATGCGGTGCAACTCCGTTGGAGGTGCCCGCTTGAATGGTTCGAGTTTGAGACAACCGATTCGGTACCACCCGCACAGATGATTCTCGGTCAGGACGACGCGAGCGAGTCGCTCCGGTTTGGGCTCGAAACACGAGCGCCGGGTCATCATATTTTCGTGCGAGGTCTTGCGGGCACGGGACGCGTCACCCTTGTCTGGGAGATGATGAAGCAGATCCAGCCTTCGAGTCATCCCTCGCATGACTATTGCTTTGTGAGGAACTTTGAATGTCCGAGCCGGCCCACCCTGATCCAACTCCCGCGCGGAGCCGCGCCAGAGTTCGCATCGATGCTCGATGAGTTCGCGAAGTTTCTCACGCACGGGCTCCAGAAAGCTCTCGAAAACAAGACCTTTGTTGATGAGCGGGCCGCGCTCGAAGCCTCGTTCAACACCCGGTTTCAGTCACTGACCGAGCCATTCGAATCCGATCTCAAAGCCGCGGGACTCGCGATCACTATTGTGGATCTGGGTACTGTCCAAGAAGCGAGACTCTCCCCGGTGTTTGATGGGGACGCGGTCCCAGAGGATTCTCTGAGCACGCTGGTTGAAGAGGGAAAGCTGGATCAAGCGAAAGCGGATGAACTTCACGAGAGCATCAAGAAGTTCTCGCAGAAGATGTCGGAACTGGAATCCAAGCTCGAAGAAATCAAGATCAAAGCGGCCGAGCAAGAGAATACGGTTTTGGTGAAGCATACGAGCGCCGTCCTGCGTCCGCTTCTCAATCGGGTTGCAAAGAAGTTTCGCAGTGAATCCGTCAAAGAGTTCCTCGACGCGATCCTCAACGACATCACCGAACAGAGGCTTCCAGCGATCATCGAAGGCAAGGATGTTTCGCGTCTGTATCGCGTCAATCCGGTGGTTTCACATCCCGCTGGGGAACCCTGCCCGATCGTGCTCGAATCCACACCAACCCTCGCGAATCTGATGGGGACGGTTGATCGCGAGTGGCTCAAATCCGGCGCCTCGAGAACCGATCACATGATGATCCAACCGGGTGCACTGCTCAGAGCCGATGGTGGATTCTTGCTGCTCGAAGCCAAGGAAGTGCTCGCCGATGCAGAAGTATGGCGGGCACTGATCCGCACGCTGCGGACAGACCGTATCGACATCGCGTCCGACGATTCGGTGAGACCTTGGAGTGGTCAGGGGCTGCACCCACATTCGGTGCCGCTCAATACCAAAGTGATCCTGATCGGGGATGCGGATATTTTTGCGTTGCTCGATGAGTTCGATCAAGATTTCTCTCACTTGTTTAAAGTGCTTGCAGATTTCGATAGCACCGTCCCCAGAACCTCAGCGTCCGCAAACCTGTACGCGCGCGTGCTCTCGAGGATAGCGCACGATGAGAAGCTGCTCCCATTTTCAAAGGAAGCGGTCGCGGCACTGGTCGAGCACGGCGCGCGGATCGCTTCGGGCACCCGGAGGCTGACCGCACGGTTCGGGCGCATCGGTGATATTGCAAGAGAGGCCAACTTCGTCGCGAGCCATCTCCAGCAGCCGGTGGTGCTCGACACGCATGTGGACTCCGCGATCCAACGGACCAAACGCAGGGGCGATCTCCCCGCGCGACGGTACCGGGAGTTTCTGACCGACGGCACGATGCAGCTCAAGCTCAGCGGATCGGTGGTGGGGCAGATCAACGGGCTCGCGGTTGTGCACGCTGGGCCACTCGTGTACGGATTCCCCCAACGCATCACCGCTACGGCATCAGCGGGCCAAGCGGGGATCATCAATATTGAGCACGAATCCGATCTCAGCGGCTCGATCCACACCAAGGGGTTCTATATCTTGGGAGGTCTTCTCAGAGAAGTTCTTGCCCCGGAACCCCCGTTTGCGTTTGAAGCGTCCATCGCATTTGAACAGTCCTACGGCGGGATCGACGGCGATTCTGCGTCAGCAGCGGAAATGTGTTCCTTGCTCTCAGCGGTTACGCGTATCCCGCTGCATCAGAACATCGCGATCACCGGCGCGATCGATCAGAAGGGGCATGTCATGGCGATCGGTGCCGCCAACGAAAAAATTGAAGGGTTCTTCGATACCTGCGCCGCTGTCGGACTCACCGGAAAGCAGGGGGTGGTGATCCCCGCGTCGAATATCCCGGACCTTGTCCTCCGCTCGGATGTGGTGGATGCGTGCGTCGATGGTGACTTCCATGTCCGTGGTGCCGCGACGATCCGCGATGCGATCAATGTGCTGTTCGATCCACCAAAGCATACTGAAACGGATACCTACGAGTATGTGATCAAGATTGCCAAGGCCCAGATGCGTGTGTACTGGAACGCCGCGAAGGAGCCGATTTCAACACGCTGATGACTCCGGTACGAAAGACGACGCCGGTGTCACAATCGACCTGTGAATCACCGATTGAGAGAACCATGCATGCTCTTGAGATTCTTGAAGGCACGAAAGAGAACCAAGCTCAGGGGCATCCCGCTTCCTGAGGAATGGTGGTCGATTATTGATCAGCGCGTGCCGATGGTTCGTAAACTGAACGAGTCGGATCGGAAGGAACTCGGCGCGAGTATCCAGATCCTGCTCCATGAAAAACGATTTGAAGGGTGCGCCGGTCTGGAGATGACAGATGAGATCCGTGTGACCATCGCAGCCCAAGCGGCGGTGCTCCTGCTGCACCGGCCGACCCGATACTACCCGACGCTGCGGACGATCCTTGTGTACCCGCACGCATACAGAGCTCCAGGAAAGAAAGTCAATCCAGACGGGACCGTGACGGAGGGGACCCAAACCCGATTGGGAGAATCGTGGTTTCGTGGGTCGCTGGTCCTCTCGTGGGATGATGTGGTTCGCGGCGCCGAAGACGAGGGCGATGGACATAATGTGGTGTTCCACGAGTTTGCGCACCAACTCGATTCGGAATCCGGATCGGTCGATGGTGCCCCCGCTCTACCCAGTTCCGAGCGGTACCGTTCATGGGCGCAAGTGCTCAGCCATGAGTATGAAGAACTTGTCAGAGACATCCACCTTGGTCATCGCACGCTGCTGGATTCCTACGGGGCAACGAGCCCGCCCGAGTTTTTCGCGGTGGCGACCGAGTTCTTCTTCGAGAAACCCAGAGCAATGAAGATGCATGCTCCGGAGTTGTATGAACAGCTCGCGGGATTTTATCGATCTGATCCACTCAGAGCGGACAGGGTTGCAGAGCGCGTTGGGGATGAATGATCCGAACCAGATCCGAACCAGACTCAAGCCAAGATGGATAGCAAGCGCCAGTTCATGCGAGCGTTTCAGGATCTTAGATATGCCACTGAATCCAGCGAATCTCTATCGGGACGAGCCATCGTTTCACCATTCAGTTTCGACCAACTGCGACAATGAACACGAACAAAAAAGCCCCAGGCATTACACCCAGGGCTCTCAGAACTCAAACGAAAGAGAATCATTTTTCATCGAGTTGAAAGATTCAACGCCTGCGCCGTGCTGCCACGAGACCACCGATCCCGAGCAGTGCTGCAGTGGATGGCGCGGGAACCGTTGTGATATTGATATTGCTCACATAACCCCAGGCGGCATTCGAGCTGACATCGTACAAGATTTTCGCACTCAGGAACTCAGCTGCGGAGAAAGTCTCGTTTGTCAACGCTTCAGCAAGTCCTTCGCCACTGAGCAGTGAGCCATCCCCGCGAATGCTCATGCTGAACCGATCGATGTTGAGGCCATTGACCGAACCACTCGTTACGCCGAAGTCCGGACTGGCGACATCGAAGCTAATCGAGTTGTAGTTGGGATCACTGATGCCAGAGTTGATAATCATGCTTCCAGCACTGCTCGAAGCGAGTTCGACGCCCCCAGCGGTTACATTGGCGCTGAGGATCGAGGATGAGTATCCACCGAAGTCATCCTGCTCAAGGTAGTCAGTCACATCAAGATCGATCAGCAATGTACCGGTCATGGATGTGCCAAAGTCACTGCCGCCAAGCGTTGCGTGTACAAACTCGAACGATTCGACTTCGAAAGTGATCATGAGATCAGCTTCTCCGATGCCGGCGAGCGTGGGTGCGGAACAGCCCATCGCGACGACTGAGAATGCGAATGCCTTGTAAGTCGAACGATTGATGAAGTTTGCGTTGTTCATGGTGTATCTCTCTTTCTCTCTATAAGTCCTGTCGAAACAGGCTCGTTTCTGTATTGTTTCGTTTCAATATCATGCAAGATATGGTGGCGATGAATCGCTGACAGCCTGCGGCTTGAAGACCGCCATTGCCAAGCAATGGCAGCGGGGGATCTCTATTGATGTTGGTATGATGTGGTTCACGCAGGCTCTCGGGTCGGGCTGAAATAGCCCTCTGTTTACCCTGCGAAAATGGAGCGAGTGGCGCTCCATCAGATTACAAAAATTTTGTGATAATTCTCGGGGAGTGTTTTCACATATGGCAATCAGTTTCTCTAGATTGAGCAGAGCCCCGCCTTCCAGAGGTTCAAATACGAATCGTACCTCAAAGACTCAGTTCAGTTCGTTCTGGAAATCCGGGAGCGACGACCATGGACTCGCAAGTTTTGTGAGAACGCGGCGCGATTGGTGGGGCGGCTGGGCTGAAGACCACCGGGGTTTTCATCGCCAAGAAGATGATGCGTTGCTCGCGATAGAGGCACGATCCGCGATGATGAACGACAATTCATCTGCGTGTCATTCCGATTTCACCCTTTGGTGAGAAGATACATGGATAGCGGGACATCTATTGATCCGCGCCCATTCGAACTTCACGCCCCTTCCTTGATATACATACGGAGCACAACATGAAACACAGAACGCAGAATCAGCACGGTGGGGGATCGCCGTACACCCGCTTCGCGATCATGATCTTCACATCGATGCTGGTGATGTTCTGCTTGATGTACCTTCACTCATATAAAGTGCTGGAGCATGCGTGGTTCAGCGAGACCCGTTTCTTCATGACCATGATAATGGGCGGCGGGATGATCCTCGTCATGCTGCTGTTCATGCTCGGGATGTACAAGAGCAAAGCAAAGAACGCGGTTGTCATCATGGTCGCATTGCTGCTCATCGCTGGGGGGATCGGTCTGGTCCGCAGCCAGATCACGGTGAGTGATTCGGATTACATGGAGGGAATGATCCCGCACCACTCCATCGCGATCCTCACCAGCGAACGCGCCCAGATCGAGGACCCACGCGTTCGGGAACTCGCGGATGCGATCATCGAAGCGCAGCGCAAGGAGATCAAAGAGATGGAATGGCTCATCGCCGACATCCGCGCCAACGGCATCGCCCACACTCCAACCGAAGCAGAGAATCGATCGATCCCTGATTTTAAATAGATCCTTGATAATCTGGTGGGCACGCATTATCAGAGGCGCGGGGCTCCTACAAGTTGAGTGCCCAAAAAGGCAAAACAGCGTCGGATGAATGACGCTGTTTCGTGTAGCTCTGGTTCTAACGGAGAGGGGGGGATTCGAACCCCCGAGAGGATTACTCCTCCACACGAATTCCAATCGTGCGCCTTCAACCGCTCAGCCACCTCTCCAGGTAATCAATCGGGCTCAGATTGGGGTCTGGGCCGCGGTTCGGATGGATAGTGTAGGCGATCTTCACCGGCTCGACCGTCCATGATATGAGATCATCAATCGGAAAAATCGTCGTCCAGAATCAGCGGATTCAGCCCGAGATCGACATTACGAGGGCCTGGATCAGATCCGCAGGCTCGCTCATCCGCCCCGTCCCGTCGTGCCTGCATGCTTGCCATCCGGTGCCGGGGCCGACGATGGTGTTGCCGTCGGATTTAGCGAGCTCCACATTCCGCAGATTCGCAGGCTGCGCCCACATCGCGTCGTTCATCGCTGGAGCGATCAGGACAGGGGTTTTGTCGCGGTTGATCGCGCTGAGGATGAGCGCGACGACTGAATCGGTCTGGCCATGGACGATCGCGCTGAGTGTGTTCATGGTGCACGGCGCGATCAGGGCCGTGTCGCATCGATCCGCGAGCGAGATGTGCTGGGGGTCGGACGATTCGAGATGATCCCACGAAGAGGTGTAGACCGGGTTGCCTGACAATGCTTGGAAGGTGATGGGGGAGACAAACTTGGTCGCGCTCTCGGTCATCGCGACGGTGACTTGCGCGCCCGCTTGTGCGAGGCGCGAGACAACGGTGCAGACTTTGTAGACCGCGATGCCGCCGGAGATTCCGATGAAAATCCGTTTGCCTTCTGAGTCATCCCCTTGGGGACCAAAGACAGCCGAGAGTTTGTTTGGGTTCAGCCAATCGTCTGTGCTCTTGAAGTCAGGGTGGTTTGGCTTTGGAGTCATGATGGATTAGAGGAGTGCTTCGCTTGCTGCTGGCGCTGCGTTGGAGCCGTCCTGATCTTGAACATATTCGAGAGTGATCTTGTCTTGCATGATCTCTTCGATGACGAGTTCAAGGTCTGTGCGTCCGTCGCGCGAGACGAGTGGACGCGCTCCATCGAGGAGCTGCTGGAGTCGGCGTTGGATCAGGGAGCAGAGCTTGAACTTGCCGCCGACCTTCTCAACGATTTCATCACTTTTCAACGCTTCGATCATCTGCTATCCTTTGGCATGCCGCCGGTGGGAACGATTCGGAACGCCCGTACACTCTTGGGTGCCGAGAGTGTGTCATCGTTGGCTGGAGCCACCCGATGCGAGGCAGGGGAGAGTTTAGGCCAATCCAACCGGTTTGGCGACAACCATTTGGGATGATTCAAATCCCCATTCCCCCCAAACCCCTGATAGCACCAATACACCGATTGAAATGAAGGTATTTCCGTGAAACCGACCAGCTCGACCGAGATTCAGCGATTCCAGATGGGTGACCGCGTCGTCCACAGCTCCAAACCAGAGTGGGGGGTCGGAATCGTCGCGACCACTTCCATGGGAGACCACGAGGGGGTTCCCTGCCAAAGGCTGGTCGTCCGCTTCGATCGCGCGGGACTCAAAACAGTCTCCACCGCATTCGCGAAGATCGAAATGGCCGGAGATCGGGTCGGGGTGGTGACCGAAAAAGAATCCATCAAAGCACGAGATGATGGCGCCGCGAATCCCGTTCTCAAAGCGACCGGTCGGGAGCTGCAGGACATCATGCTCAAGATCCCCGACGCTGCGAGCGATCCGTTCGCGACCCCTGCACAGCGTCTCAAAGCGACGCTCTCGCTGTACCGGTTTACCAGTTCGGGTGGGCCACTGATCGACTGGGCGGTTATGCAGAGCGGGCTCAGCGATCCCTTGACCAAGTTCACCAGACACGAGCTGGAAGATTTCTTTGGGTTCTTTGAGAAGATTCTGTGGAAGCATCTTGGTAAGATGGTGAAGGAAGCACGGGATGTACCAGCCGCCGAGTTGGTCCAGATCCGGGATTCCGCCCCGCTCGCGGGGCAACAAGCGTTGCAGCGGCTCCACCGCTCGCGTTGATTCTGGGCATCATCCGGCACAGCCGGACCTCAGTCGCGAAGGACGCGACCCGTCCCAGAATCGTCATGGATGTCAAAAAACGGATTGGCTCGATCCCAGGATGGGATTTTTTCGGACGCTTGGCGCGTTCGTAGATTTGGCACGCTCGATCGGCTGTTTTGGCCGGGCGTGTGCATCTGTGTGTGGTACCGACGCCTTGGTCGGCACAATCACAAAGACGAAAGGACAGATCATGACCGAAAACGAATTCCAAACACGACTCGCGACCCTCCTCGGACAGATCGACTCACTCCCAGAAGACCAACGACCGAAGCTTGCCAAGCTTGCTGCAGAAACACAGGGACGCCATGAGCGCATGAAAAAGACCATCGTCGAGCTCCAAGAATCGCTCGATCACCTTCGTTTGAGTGTCAAATACCTTGTCTTTGATCTGGAAGCGACCCGCCGGGAGAACAAATACCTCCGCAACATGCTCGAAACCGACTCAGGTCACAACGAGGGTGCGGATTAACACGGATCATGTATCAGGCATGTGGACCTGATGTGAGGCAACTGAAGAGAGGAACAACCGTGTTGATTGGGCACCCCGCTGGTGGGTAGCGGGGTGCTTGATTGACGCGGGTTTGGGGGAAACGGATCAAGGGATTCTGGTACTGATGTGCTCGGATCCCTTGTTCATTTGTGCTCCGGGGTCTACGCTTCGGGGCTGCGAGCCAGATGATCTGCTCGTTGTTGGATCGGTGCCCGAGAGGCTGAAGGGGCCGGATTGCTAATCCGGTGTACAGGGTAAACCTGTACCGAGGGTTCGAATCCCTCCCGATCCGTTCATCGCGTGTTCTCATCACGCATCGGACCCGCTGAATCGGATCTTCATCGCGCATATTTAAGCTCAAAACGACAACCGCCTCCCAGAGTCTGGGAGGCGGCTGCAATTCTGATCAAACGAATGGATCAGGTGATGGTTTAGCGGCGACGACGACCGATGAGTCCACCAGCACCGAGGAGCACAGCGATGGAGCCTGGTGCTGGGACGGTGTTGATGGTCAGGTTGTCGAGCAGGGCGCGAGGGCCGGAGTAGTCTTCTCCAAAGGTGGCAAAGAGACGCATCGAGTCAAACACGCCGCCTTCAACGGTGAGTGTGTTGAACGCGATGTTGTCGCGGCCACCGAGATCGGAGATGGAAAAGAAATCCGAATCTACGAGCGCGCCATCGAGGTACGCTTCGAGGTGGTATTGGATACCGCCCCAAGGGCCGTTCTCGTAGTACGCGATCTCGACGGACGCGAAGTCCGCATTGTTGTCCAATGCCATCGACACGGTGGAGAGTGCACCGAGCGAGACATTGTTGCCGGTGACGAACGAAGTTCCGAAGGTAAGCGCGTTGTTGGCGCTTCCCCATGTTGGGAAGTCGTTGTAGATTACGGCCGCGTTTTCGACGATCACGGTCGTGCCGAGTCCGTTGATGCCGCCGCCTGCTTCGAATGTATCGCCGCCTGGGAAGACACCGTCAACATTGTTGACATCGTAGTAGGTGACCCCATCGTAGTTGAACGAGTCGCCGTAGAACGCTTCTGCGAGGTCGTCGTAGGTGCTGACATTCATTCCGGCGTGCGCGCCGCTTGCGAGGATTGCACAGATGAGTGCTGGTGTCGTGGCTTTCATTTTCTATCTCCTATATCTTCAAGTAAGTGGGTTGTATTCTCAAAAACAAACTGGCCGAGCGGCCAAACAACTCTGATTAAAACGACTCCAACGGAAGGAGGTCGTGCTTGACCATGATGGTGCTGGGGAACGGTGGGTACGCAATGCGGATCCGATAGAGTTCGTACTCTTCTGGGTCCAGAGAGAGGCGCGAGAAGATCGAAGCCGCAAGATCGTGGTATCCTGGGAGATCGGGCGCGTGGGCCAGCGAGATCCCGCGTCCCATGCGGCTGATTGAATCACTGATGGTGAGTTCATCCGCTGAGGAGAAGGTGATGGACGCGACGATGTCCGAGAAGACTTTGAGTTCGCGTTCCACCTTTCCAAAGAGTCCGGCTTTGACGAACAGATCAAAGTGGAACATCTCAGTTGGGGTACGCACAGAACTCCCGAAGTGGGCGATTTTGTCATTGGGCATCGCGTGCGTTGGCGCGATATTGCGGAGGATTTCACCAGTGATCAGGGTGCGTTGTCCTTGGAGCCCGACCTCTGAGGAGAGGAACTCGTCTTGCATCATGCCGTCGTGTGTGCGCGAGCGTACGAGTTTGGGCATCGGGTTTGAGCAGTATTCTGGGAGTACGGGCACACCGTTGTGTTCGAATGCGGCCGCGGGATCGATCGCTTGTCGTTCCATCGCTTGCTCGTGCTTGATGTCGTCATCGACCGCGACGGATTGATTGACGACCCATCGCATATCGGGTCGGGTCTGACGGAATCCCATCATGCCCTTGATTTGTGCCGCGTGAAAGTAGTGCTCGCGATCTTCCGATGGCATGAGTATGCACAGCGCAAGGAGTGTGTTGCAGTGAGCACCCCAGGTAAAGCTGTTGCCCTCGAATGCTTGTTGCCTCCAGCGCTCTTCTGCATGGAGATCACCGGTTTTGTTGCACGACTCGATCAGCATCTCAAACTCGGATCTGGTGGAAGCATGCGATGCGATGAGGGATTGGAACTGCTCGGAGGAGGTCCGGATTGAATCGAGGTGTTGGGTTGCGAAACCGTGCTCTTGGACCGCATCGGACCAGACCTTGACGCTTTTGGGTGTCGGCATGTGCTTGGCGGCGACAAAGGGGTCCTCGGCATACGCGACCTTGATCACCTGCCACGCGAGTTTCCGGTGGATCCCAAACGCTTTGGCGACTGAGGTGACGGATTTGGAGCCGGGGCATTTCTGCTCGATGATCCTCGCGTACGCATCGCGTGTAAACCCAACAACCCGAATGGTTTCTGATTCAAAGCATTTGTCAGGGGATGTGATTGAGAGCTGAGTATCCGTCATGTTGGCAGATTAACATGTTTCTCTTATTGTTTCAATAACAATTTCAGAAACACTTGAAAGCTCAAAAAACCCCGTTAAAAGCTGCTGAGGACCGATTGGAGCCGAAAAGCTCAGCTTTTGGGAGCGGATCGTTGTAAAAAATGTAGAAAGGGTGTTTCAAGATTCACGCGGCTTGCGGCGTTGAATCGCTCTCGGGGCCGTTCCATTGGTGCCCGGTGTTGATCAGTTGGGCGCACTCACCAATCAGAGACAGCTTGTTGATCGGTTTGGGTTGGTACGCGTCGCATCCGGCGCGGAGGCATTTTTCGCGATCTCCCGACATCGCGTGCGCGGTCAATGCGACGATGGGGAGTGTGAATCCGAGTTCTCTGAGTTGAGAACTCGCGGCGTACCC
>Ga0209345_10002503_pt1 | contig 20189 bp, 16 predicted proteins | sample Cruoilmetagenom7_FD_187294 | JGI IMG/M metagenome (GOLD analysis project Ga0209345, IMG submission 187294) | Oil polluted marine microbial communities from Coal Oil Point, Santa Barbara, California, USA - Sample 7 (SPAdes) (version 2) | ecosystem: Environmental > Aquatic > Marine > Oil seeps ... | reverse complement strand
TTTTGGGCAGGCGTGTGTGCTGCGGCGCGGCAATTCAGATGGGTTTAGCCCTGAATTTCGTTGTCGACGATCATCTGTTCGCCCTTCAGGCCGATGGGCAGGCTTTCAAGATAGGCGTTGGGCGTGCGCCCGTTATAGCCGATGCCATCAATGATATCCGCCGCAGGCGTCGGCGCTTTGAAACCGTCGCTGTCAAAGGGGAAGTCAGCCGCATTTGCCATATCTTCGTCTACCAGCATCCGGGCGGCTTTCAGATAGATGTCGGGGCGGTACACTTCCTTGGCTGTCTCGATGAACCACTCGTCAGACTTCGGCTCTGCGATCTGGCCCCAGCGGCGCATCTGCGTGAGGTACCACACGGCGTCAGAATAGAATGGATAAGTCGCGTTATAGCGGAAGAAGACGTTGAAATCAGGGGCAGGGCGGCGGTCGCCCTTCTCGAATTCAAAGAACCCTGTCATCGAATTGGCGATGACCTCGGCATCCGCACCGACGTACTCTGAACGCGACAGCATTTCGACCGCTTCCTCGCGGTTGGCATTATCATTCTCGTCCAGCCAGATCGCTGCACGGATCAGCGCTTTGGTCAAAGCGATTGTCGTGTTGGGGTTCTCATCCGCGAATTCCTTGGTGATGCCAAAGACCTTTTCGGGGTTGTTCTTCCACATGTCGTAGTCGGTAATGACCGGTACGCCGATTCCTTTGAACACGGCTTGCTGGTTCCATGGCTCCCCCACGGCGTAGCCGTAAATCGTGCCGGCTTCCATTGTGGCAGGCATCTGCGGTGGAGGTGTCACCGACAGAAAAACATCCGCGCCAATCGTGCCTGTTACATCCTCAGGGGAATAGTAGCCCGGCTTCAGACCGCCAGCGGCCAGCCAATAGCGGATTTCATAGTTGTGCGTGGAGACAGGGAACACCATGCCCATGTTAAACGGCTTACCCTCTTCGTCATAAGCTTCGACCACGGGGGCCAGTGCCTCGGCGCTGATCGGGTGTTGGGGGCGGCCATCGTCCATAAGCGGAACATTGGGCTTCATCTGCTCCCATATCTCGTTGGACACAGTGATGGCGTTGCCGTTCAAATCCATCGAGAAAGGCGTGATAATATGCGCCTTGGTGCCATAGCCGATTGTGGCGGCCAACGGCTGCCCTGCCAGCATATGCGCGCCGTCCAGCTGTCCGTCGATCACACCGTCCAGCAGCACTTTCCAGTTGGCTTGTGCCTCAAGGGTCACAAACAAACCTTCATCCTCGAAATATCCATTCTCATAGGCCACGGCCAGCGGGGCCATGTCGGTGAGTTTGATGAAGCCAAAGGTCAGCTCGTCTTTCTCAAGATCAAGCATTTCAGCATAGGCCGCTGTGGCCAGAAGGCTGGTGGCGGCAAGGGCGATAGGGAGTTTTGCAATCATCTTATGTGTCCTGTGATGGGACGGGCGGGGCCCGTAAAACGAAAAAAAGCCACACGTAAGTGGCACGGAGAAATCCATGCGTCTTACGAGCGGCTTTGCTCTTGAGAGGAATCCACCATCATTGGCGGGAGGTGTTAGGCGGCAGCGCCTGTGGTCTTCGTCTTACGTTGAACCGCTCTGACACGGTTCGCAATGTTTTTTCTGCAGTGCGGCACAAAAATACAAGTCGCCTCGCAGAGTGCCTATTTATTCAGCCGCATTTGATGAGAAATCGAACGTCCTGCCGTCAAAAAAAGCATCCGGCGCAAGAATCATCTGCCCCCGCGATGAGGAAACAGCGGTCTTTTCATTCATCGCGCCTTCGACTTTTTCCGATGCGCCGGGCAGGTCAGCGCCGATCGGACCGAGGTATTTGCGGTAGAGATCAGTCCGGCAACAGGACATGGCTGCGGCGGTTCCGTCAGAGTCTGCGCCGAGCTGCTTGGCGATCCACGCGGCCTGACTGCGCCACGGAAACGACGCTGCATGATGATGAAACATCAAGAAATGCTCCACCCGTATGGGGGCAGCGCCAGCGGTTGGAGTGAGCATGCCTGTGACCGCAGGCTCGATGACTTCATGCGAAAGGTTCAGATGCTCGCTCCGGCCCAGCATTTCGACGGCCAACGGTTTGTTCTCTTCCAGATCAAGCCAGCGGGACGCCTGAAAGACCGCGCGCATCAGTTTCTGGGTGGTTTCGGGGTTGTCCACTGTCCAATCATGACGCGCGGCCAGCACTTTTTCGGGCGCAAACCCCCAGACGTGAGATCCCGCCATGACGATATCACCCACTCCGCGCGCCACAATATCGCTGCCCCAAGGCTCACCCACCCAGAAGGCATCAACGTGCCCTTGTGCCACAGCTTCGGCCATGCGCGGGGGCGGTACGGTCACGCTCTCTACCGCAAGGCCCGGAGCGGCCGCTGTCCAATAGGACAGCAACAAGCGATGCATCGAGAAGGGAAACGGGACACCGACACGCAAGGGTCTTGGCCCCCACGCCTCAAGGCCTGCCAGCAGCGCATGAGGGTCGCCAAAGGTAATCTGCTCAAGGTGCTGCGCAAGCCGTGTAGTGACGCCAAATACCGTTCCATTTGCAGACAGGCCCATAAGCGTATCGATCTGCGCAGAAAGTCCGCCCAGTCCCAGCGTCATCGCCACCGGCATCGGTGACAGCATCTGCGCCGCGTCCAGATGCCCAAGGCCCAACATATCGCGCAAGGCGGACCACGACGGCTGGCGCATAAGATTAAGCTCCAAGCCTTCTTCGGCTGCGAAGCCCAGCTCGTGCGCGATGATCAGCGGAGCGCTGTCAACCAAAGGAACATAGCCACAGTTTAGGACAGTACGCGTCATCCGAGCAAATCCGAAGCCGTGACCAGTGCTTGCGCCACGTCGATCACCTTGCGACCCTGATCCATGGCGGCTTTTCGCAAGAGCTTATAAGCTTCATCCTCGGAAAGACCGCGACGGCGCATCAGAATGCCCTTGGCGCGGTCGATGGTTTTACGGTCCTCCAGCGCCTGTTTAGCGGCATCCAGCTCTGACCGCATTTGCCGCATCATCTGGAACCGCGCGATTGCCGTTTCGATCACCGATTTGATGCGGTTCATCTGCAAACCGTCGACGACATAGGCGCTGACACCCGCGGCAAGGGCCGCTTGGGTCAGATGGGGATCGGTCTGGTCCACGAACATCGCAACAGCGCGGGATTTGGTGTTCGAGACAGCACCAATATGTTCAAGCGTATCACGGTCGGGGTTGGCCATGTCGATGAGCACAATATCCGGCGCATGCTCTTCTATGGATTGCTCCAGACCCGAAACCTGAGAGATCGCGTGCAGATCGGTCCACCCTGCCTCAAGCAGCGCGTCGATTATGTTTTTCGCTTTGGCTGCATCAGCTTCAACGACAAGGATACGAAGATCTTTTCTCACGCTGCTGATATCACAGGCATTCATTTATATGTACATTGCCCGACAGACCCAGAGGAATGCGCGCCGCGCAAATGCCCGTTTCTTCTGCTGTCTTTAAATGAAGTGCCGCAAAATTGTGCGCTTAGATATTTCAAGAGCTGCAGAAATCGCGCTGAAAAAAACCGGATGGTCCCAGTTGCTCTGAATGTCGATAGTGATCTCTCTGTAACGCGATGTTGCAGCTGCAAACGCAAAATACTGCGGGATCGCATTTTCAGAAAAGGGGTCTTCGCGGTGATCCGCTGCGTGAGCCACGAACAGCGGGTCTGATATTTGCTGTCGTTCACGGCATCGCGCAAGAAGGCACAGACTGCGGACAAACCCACGCTTGGATTTCAAGTCTTTGCTGACGCAGCGTTGCTTTGTATGTGCGACAAGGTTCTTGTGGTGATGCTGCGCAAGTTGCAGAAGCGGTCGCTCCCGGGCCGTTTTCGCGACCCCGTCGGAGCTGCACTTTCGCGTCGCGGTACTTGAAATCGAAGGGGCGGGGCGAAGCGAGCTTTTGCTCAGGTTGCACCAAGGCCTGCTTCCATTTCGGGAATTAGCGTCCAGCAACACGAATTGGAGGATGTTGTGTTCCACACCATCGCCTTGGAGATTTCGCCTAGACACAGGACCGAATTGGGGCGGACTAGCACGGGTGGTGTCCTTTCGATTGTTTCTAGGTGGAGCAAGCTTGGTCCGTGAATACGGGGGTGCTGCGCAGAAAAATCTTTGCGCGCGACAAATTTTCTCTTTACAAGTATTTTTTCCATTGTTCACTTTAAGAAAACAATTTGACGCCGTGTGTTTGGAAAGCAGTGCTTGATGAGTGACCAGAAGATCAAAAACATGGAAGACTTCGCATCGGTCAGTGGGGTCTCGCGCCCGACGATCTCGAAGTACTTTAACGACCCCGCCAGTGTGCGCCGCTCAATCCGTGAAAAGATCGAAGCCGCGCTGCAAGAGTATGACTATCGTCCGAATATCTACGCGGTGAACCAGAACAGGCGCCAGACCAAGAACATCGGTCTGGTCGTGCCCAATCTGACGGACCCGTTCTTTGCAGGCATCGCGCGGACCATCGAAGGTCTGATCGTAAAGGCGGGCTATAATCCGCTGTTGCTCAGCTCGCATGGCGGGCCAGAACAGGAGATTGCCAACCTTGAGAGTTTGCGCGCGATCAAACCTGCGGCTGTGCTGCTTGCACCGTTAGGGCGAGCGTCGCGGCTTGAGCAAGTCGAAGAATTTGCCCATGGCGTGCCTACAGTGCTGTTTGACGCCAACCTAGAAGGCATCGGCAAGGCGTTTTTCGGCTCTGATAATGCCCAAAGCGTCGATCTGATTGTGGACTATCTGTGCCGCTCCGGCGAGCCGCCCGCTTTTTTTGAGATGAAAACGCCGGTTAACCCCAACGCATACAAACGCCGCAAGGCCTACATTGCCGCAATGACCCGGTTGGGGCACGCGCCGCACCTCGTACAGGTCGGCGGCGAGGGTTGGAATTTCGAAGAGATCGGTTTCGTCGAGGGCGGGCGTCTGTTGGACAGCAAGGAGCTGAAGACAAACACCGTGCTGTGCTCAAACGACCGGCTTGCCATTGGATTTCTGTCCGCCGCGTTTGAGAGGGGAGTGAAGGTAGGGCTGCTGCCGGACGCGGAACTTAGGATCGCTGGGCACGATGACCATCCGTTCTCGCGTTTTACCTGTCCCAGCCTGACCACGGTTTCGCAGAACTACGATGCGATTGCCGAACGAAGTGTAGAGACGGTTTTGTCTTTGATCGATTCTGAAGATCGCATCGACCAACGCGAAGAGACCCTTTTTGAAGGCCGACTGGTGATGCGGAACTCTGCTTAAGCGATTGGAATATATATGGGCATCGCAAATTCTTTTCGCGCGTAAAGATTGTGATTGACCCGAAGTAATAATACTTGCTAACGTTTGGGCATCACATCCTATCTAGGGAGGAATTTGGATGTCTCTTAAGCGCGCGCTCTACACTGCGACAGCACTTTCAGTTCTTACGGTCGGCGGCGCATTTGCCGGCGGTCATGCGAAGGAACTCACAATTGCGATCGTCAACAACGGCCACATGATCAACATGCAAAAGGTGGCGGAGGCCTACACCGAAGAGACCGGGGTCGAGCTGAACTGGGTCACGCTGGAGGAAAGCGTTCTGCGCGAGCAGGTCACCTCCGATACGGCAACCGGTGGCGGCCAGTACGACGTCATCAACATCGGCATGCAAGAAGCGCCTATCTGGGGTGCTGCCGGCTGGATCGAGCCGCTGGAGTTTGGCGCGGAATATGACGCCGATGACATCCTGCCTGCTATCCGCACCGGCCTGTCCCACGAGGGCACAATGTATGCCGCGCCTTTCTACGGCGAAAGCTCCATGGTTATGTATCGCAAGGACCTGGCCGACGCAGCCGGCGTAACAATTGCTGACAACGACAGCTGGGACAACGTGAAGGCGGCTGCGGCTGCTATGCATGACCCAGACAACGGCGTTTACGGTGCATGTTTGCGCGGAAAGCCGGGTTGGGGCGACAACATGGCGTTCGTCACAACAATGGTGAACTCTTTCGGCGGCGCATGGTTTGATGCTGATTTCAAGCCGACAATCAACTCTGACGAATGGAAGTCGGCCATCAACTTCTACGTTGATCTGCTGGGCAACTACGGCCCTCCCGGATCCGAAGGTAACTCCTTCAACGAGATCCTCGCGCTTTATAACGAAGGCAAGTGCGGCATGTGGATCGACGCCACAATCGCGGCGTCTTTCCTTGAGGTGGACGGTGTGGCTTACGCACAATCGCCAAACGCGGGTAACCCTGTTGGTGCGAACTGGCTGTGGGCATGGGCAATGGCTGTGCCGACAGGTACCGAGAACACCGAAGAGGCCAAGGCCTTTATCGAGTGGGCTACTTCCAAAGAGTATGTGCAGGCCGTGGGTAACCACCCCGACTTTGGCTGGGGCTCTGTCCCGACAGGTCAGCGTGCGTCTACATATGCTCTGTCCGAGTTCCAGGCCGTTGCAGATTTTGCCGCCGCGGAAATGGCAGCAATCGAATCCGCAGCACCAGAAGCGACAGACCTGAAGCCATACGTAGGTGTTCAGTTCGCAGCAATCCCCGAGTTCCCCGAAGTGGGTTCGGCCGTTGCACAGGAAATCGCGGCTGCCCTGTCCGGTGCCAAGACGGTTGACGAAGCGCTTGAAGCGTCCCAGTCCGCTGCCGAAGCGATCATGACAGAGGCCGGCTACTAAGCCTCAATCGGGGAAGGCCCTGGCGGGTCTTCCCCTACACGCCTGTTGCGGCCCCAGGTGCACAAGTTGCCGTAGCCCACGTATTCAAGCGATCTTGCATTCGCTAAGCTAAGATTGGCGCGGACCACCCGCCGCCTGAAGGACGAAGTCATGTCAAACCGATCTATACCGCGCTTGTTGCAGACGCCCGCCGTCGTACTCTTGTTGATCTGGATGCTGATCCCGCTGGGTATGACGCTTTATTTCTCTTTTATCCGCTATGTGCTGAACAACCTGCGCCGCCCCGAATGGACAAGTCCATCGATCAGCAACTGGCGCGGTTTCGGTAACTATGAATTCGTTCTCAATTCCAAAGACTTTCTACTGGCGATCCAGAACAGCCTCTTCATCGTCTGCTCAATCCTGTTCCTGACCGTAGCCCTTGGCATTCTGATTGCGGTGCTGATCAACAAAGCCTTCCCTGGGCAGGGTATCGTGCGCGTGCTGTTGATTTCGCCGTTCTTTGTAATGCCTGCGGTGAACGCGGTGCTGTGGATCAACATGATCCTTGATCCGGTTCTGGGCCTGCAGGGGCTGGCCGTGGGCGGCATCAACGATCTGATCGCCTCCTTGCAGGATGCCCCATTGGTGGGCTGGTTCTTCTCTCTCTGGCCGCAGCTTGAGCCGATTTCATTCCGTGCCACGCAGACCTCGGCCATTGCGGTGATCATCATGGTCACATGGCAGTGGACGCCCTTTGCCGTGCTGATTTTCATGACCTCACTGCAATCCGAAGACCAGCAACAGAAAGAAGCCGCCATTCTCGACGGTGCCGGCACGTGGTCGCAGTTCCGCTTCCTGACCTTGCCGCACCTTGGCCGTCCAATTGCGATTGTGGTCATGATCCAGGCGATCTTTCACCTGTCGCTATATGCCGAGATCGAGATCGTGAGCCGTGGCAACGGCAACAAGAACCTGCCCTATCTTATCGGCGAGTTCGCCAACAACAACATCGGTGCGGCCAGTGCGACCGGTATCTTTGCCGTCATCCTTGCCAATATCGTCGCCATCTTCTTGCTGCGCATGATCGGCAAGACGTTGATGGAATAGGAGACAAAGACCATGGCTATTGTTGCCCAACAGACCCGTTTCAGCCGATATGGCCGCCCGACACTGGCGTGGCTTGTGGCACTGCTCTTTTTCTTTCCGATCTTCTGGATGGTGCTGACATCGTTCAAGACCGATGCAGATGCGGTAAAGCCCGAATTCCTGTTTTTCTTCACGCCCACGCTTGAGAATTACACCAACATGACCGCCAACTACGACTATTGGCGCTTTGCCACGAATTCGGTCATCACCTCGGTTTTTGCGACGCTGTTCGCGCTGGTGGTCGGCATTCCGGCGGCCTATGCGATGGCGTTCAATCCCGGCCGTGCCACCAAAGACGTGCTGATGTGGATGCTCTCCACCAAGATGCTGCCCGCGGCAGGGGTGCTCTATCCAATGACCTTCCTGACCAAGAGTGCAGGCCTGTTCGACACCCATTTTCTGGTAATCCTCGTGCTTGCGCTGATCAACCTGCCCATCGTGATCTGGATGTTGTTCACCTACTTCAAAGAGATCCCCAAAGAGATCATCGAAGCAGGGCAGATGGACGGGGTCAGCACGTGGGGCGAAGTGCGCGAGATCCTCATCCCGCTTGCGTGGGGCGGCATCGCGTCGACAGCGCTATTGTGCTTCATCTTTTGCTGGAACGAGGCCTATTGGACTGTGCGTCTGACCACGACCGAAGCCGCTACGCTCTCCAAGCTGATTGAGGGCAACCGCGCGCCCGAGGGGCTGTTCTTTGGCCGCTTGTCCGCCGTATCTGCGGCAGCAGTGGGCCCCATCGTCGTGCTGGGATGGTTCTGCCAGAAACAGCTGGTGCAGGGCCTGACCTTTGGCGCTGTGAAATAAACGGAATTCAAGGATACCTACATGGGACGCATTGTACTAGAACGTATCACCAAGAAGTTTGGTGACATCGAGGTTATCCCGCCACTGGACCTCACAATCGAGGACGGTGAATTTGCGGTATTTGTAGGCCCGTCGGGCTGCGGCAAGTCCACGCTGCTTCGCCTGATTGCAGGGCTGGAGGAAACCAGTTCGGGCCGCATTCTGATTGATGATCAGGATATGACCGAAATCTCGCCTTCCAAACGAGGGCTGGCGATGGTGTTCCAAAGCTACGCGCTCTACCCGCATATGACCGTGCGCAAGAACATCGCCTTTCCGATGCGCATGGCGGGCCTGTCCGAGGACGAGCAAAACAAACGTGTCGAGGCGGCGGCGAAATCGCTGAATCTGACCGACTACCTCGACCGCAAGCCCGGTCAGCTGTCGGGAGGTCAACGCCAGCGTGTTGCTATCGGCCGTGCGATTGTGCGCGATCCTTCAGCCTTCCTGTTTGACGAGCCGCTCTCGAACCTTGATGCGGCCCTGCGTGTCGGGATGCGTCTGGAAATCTCGGAAATGCATGCGCGTATGAACACCACCATGATCTATGTGACCCACGATCAGGTCGAGGCGATGACCATGGCAAACAAAATCGTTGTGCTGCAGGCGGGTGTGATCGAACAGGTGGGCAGCCCGCTTGAGCTTTACCACAAGCCGCGCAACGAATTTGTTGCGGGCTTCATCGGCTCACCCAAGATGAATCTCATCAAAGGGGCAGAGGCGGAAAAACAGGGTGCTGCTACCATTGGCATTCGGCCCGAACATACGGACGTCAGCCAAAGCGACGGGCTGTGGAAAGGCCGCGTTGGCGTGGCCGAACATCTGGGCTCCGATACCTTCATCCACGTCCATGACACAGGGCTTGCCGAGATGATCACCGTGCGGATCAACGGGGACCTTTCGGTGACACATGGCGATGATATCTATCTTACGCCCCAGCCGGACAAGCTGCACAGGTTTGACGCGCAAGGGCTACGGATAGGATGATGCGACTGGCTGGCAAAACAGCTTTGATCACAGGTGCCGCGCGCGGCATCGGGCGGGCGTTTGCTGCGGCCTATATTCGCGAAGGGGCGCGCGTGGCGATTGCCGATGTTGACGAGGCAGGCGCTGTTCAAACTGCCCGTGAACTGGGCGATGGGGCTTGGGCCGTGAAGATGGATGTGAGCGATCAGACCAGCATCGAGGACGCCGTCCGCCGGACAATCGACGCTGTCGGGCACATCGACATCCTGATCAACAATGCGGCGATTTTCACGGCCGCGCCCCTCGTCGAGATCACGCAAGACGAATATGATCGTGCCTTTGACATCAACGTCAAAGGCACCTTGTTCACGTTACAAGCGGTCGCGCGCCATATGATTGCACGCGGCGAGGGGGGCAAGATCATCAATATGGCCTCGCAGGCCGGCAGGCGCGGTGAGCCATTGGTCGCGGTCTATTGCGCTACCAAAGCGGCAGTGATCAGCATCACGCAATCTGCGGGGCTGAACCTGATCGAGCATGGAATTAACGTGAATGCCATCGCCCCCGGTGTTGTGGACGGAGTGCATTGGGACCGCGTCGATGCCTTCTTCGCCAAATTTGAGAACAAACCCCTCGGCCAAAAGAAACGCGAAGTCGGCGCGGCAGTCCCCATCGGACGTATGGCCACAGCTGACGACCTGACCGGCATGGCGATTTTTTTGGCTTCGAGTGATGCCGACTACATTGTCGCCCAGACATATAATGTCGATGGCGGAAATTGGATGAGCTGATGAAAGATCTACCGCAAGGACGCGCCCTCATGAAACTTGGTAACGCGACATTAAACCAATTGCCTGAAACCGTGCTTCGACCGCACTATGACCGCGCGGCGCTCAGGCCCGGTATCGTGCATATCGGCCTTGGCAACTTTCATCGCGCACATCAGGCGTGGTATCTGCACCGATTGATGCAACAAGGCTGCGCACTGGATTGGGCGATCATCGGCGCAGGCGTGCGCCCCAACGATGCGCGCATGCGCGAGCACCTGCTGGCCCAGGACTGCTTGAGCACATTGATCGAGCTTGCGCCAGAATCGTCAGCAGCCGAAGTTATAGGCTCTATGATCGACTACCTGCCGATCGAAGAAAACAATGGCGCGTTGATCAACCGTATGGCCGCGGCGGACATTCGCATTGTTGCGATGACGGTCACGGAAAGCGGCTATTTTATTGATCCCGCCACAAAAGATTTTGACCAGAGCCATCCTGACATTGTGCACGACAGCCAGAACCCCGACACGCCGCGAACCGCTTTTGGCGCGATTATCGCAGCGCTGCGCCTCCGGCGGGATGCAGGCACAGGCCCGTTCACTTGTCAGTGCTGTGACAACCTGCTGGGCAACGGCAATGTGTTGCGCCAGACGGTTGTGTCTTTGGCCCGCATGTCGGACCCCGAGCTTGCCACATGGATCGAAACGCAGTGCAGTTTCCCCAATTCGATGGTTGACAGCATCGTGCCCGCCACCGGCCCGAATGAGCGGGCATTGGTCCATCAGCTTGGCATCGACGATCAGGTCCCCGTTACGCACGAAAATTTTCGCCAATGGGTGATGGAGGATGATTTTTGTGCAGGCCGTCCGGATTGGGACAAAGTCGGCGCGACGTTTGCCAAGGATGTGCATGCCTATGAAGCCATGAAAATCCGCATTCTGAACGGCGGGCATCAGGTGATATCGGTCGCGGGCGAATTGTTGTCGGTGGACACGATTGCAGGATGTATGCAGCACGACCTGATCGGCCCGCTTTTTGCCAAAGTCGCGCGCACAGAAATCGCGCCTTTGGTCGAGGCGGTTCCGGGCATGACACCGACGGACTATGTCGACCTGGTCCACAGCCGGTTCTCGAACCCGAAAATCGTTGACACTACGCGCCGCGTGGCCTTTGACGGCTCTGCCCGCCACCCGGGCTTTGTCATCCCCTCCATCCGTGATGGGTTGGTGCAAGGCACACCTGTGGAGGGTCTGGCCCTTGTCGAAGCGATCTGGGCGCGCATGTGCCAAGGCACACGCGAGGACGGCACAATGATTGAGCCGAACGACCCGTCTTGGGATATGCTGACAGCAAAAGCCGAACAGGCGCGACACACGCCATCGGTCTGGCTTGAGATGCGCCAGTTTTACGGTGATCTTGCGGATGCACCGCGGTTTGCGGACAGTTTTGACAGATACCTTCGGTTGATCTGGCAAGACGGGCTGGAAGCCGCGCTCTCCACTTATTTGGCAAGCTGAAAGATACCTATGATCCTGTGTTGCGGAGAAGCGCTGATTGACATGATCCCCGAGCCGACTGTTTCGGGCGACGACGGGTATGTGCCGCATACAGGCGGTGCCATTTTCAACACGGCGATTGCTCTGGGGCGGCTGGGATGCCGCACCGGATTGCTGAGCGGTATTTCGACAGACCTTTTCGGCACGCAATTGGTCGGCGATCTGCGTGCAAGCAATGTCGAGACGGATCGCTTGATGCGCTCAGACCGGCCCACAACGCTGGCCTTCGTCCAGCTGACAGACGGACAGGCGTCCTATTCGTTCTTTGACGAAAACTCGGCGGGACGGATGATCGAACCATCCGATTTACCCCAAACCATTAACGATGTCTCCGCGCTATACTTCGGCGGGATCAGTCTTGCCTGCGAGCCGGGGGCAGATGTCTATGAGCGTTTTGCCCAGGCCCATGCCCAAAACTGCATAGTGATGCTTGACCCTAACATCAGGTCGGGTTTCATCAAGGACGAAGCGGGCTTTCGCCACCGTATCGAGCGAATGATGCGTCTGTCCGACATCGTGAAAGTGTCGGATGAGGATCTGCACTGGATATATCCGGGCGACGCCAGTTTGGACGACAAGGTCGCGCAGTTGCGTGCTTTGGGGCCGTCAGTTGTCATTCTGACTCGTGGAAGCGCCGGTGCACAGGCATGGCTACCGGACGGACAATCTGTGTGTGTCCCAAGCCGCAAGGTCGAGGTCGTTGATACCGTTGGCGCAGGGGATACGTTTAATGCAGGCGTCCTCGCGCATTTGTCTGATGCGGGGCTGCTCACAAAAAATGCACTTGCAACAGTGTCAGCGCAGGATCTTACGGATGCGATTGGTCTCGGTGCACAAGTAGCTGCTATTGTGGTATCTCGGGCGGGGGCCAATCCGCCGTGGAGAAGTGACCTTTAATTTATCTTCTTTGGGTTAGGCGCTGCTTACAATGTCCTGCGGCTCCGCTTGTTCACCGGATCGAATTGCCAAGATCAGGATCTTTTGGAAGGGGTCCGAACAGAGCCTAGGGATGATCTGTTTTGGCGATTTGCATGAATGACCGCTCTCTCCGTAGCTTTGGTGTGACGCAGCGAATGTGTCCCATATCCGCCGGGTTCCAGAGCAATCGCCGTCACCCCCTCACGCACAAGCCGACCATATTGCCGCGTTGAGATGTGCAGGCGGCCGTGACGCGGCTCGGAAACATGTCGCGCAATTGATCATCATAGGTGATCTTACCCACGCAGTTTGCTCTCGATCGCGATATTGAACAGCGCAGGATCGCGTAGATAGCCAGCAATCCCAAGGCGTGCGGGCGGCACACTTGTTCGGCAACCCGGAGACTGCTGTTATTGCAGCGCATTAAGCTATGGATACAGTCAAATCCGCGCCCAATGGTCCCTCACATAACGCGACGCAGCTTTCGGCGAACGTCTGAACCAGTTTTCGTTTCGGTCCTGGTGCAAACCCCAGCGAGAGGGTGACGCCGCTGTTGCTGTCCTGGATCGGTAGGCAGCGTAAGCTATTTCCTGCATAGGTCGGCACGTCACGTGGTTTCATGTTCAAAAGGGAAATCCCGATCTTCGCGGCGACAAGCGACCGAACCATTTCGGTCGAATTTGCGGTTGCCACGATACGAAGGGCTTCTCCATCCTGTTCAAGAAGCTCCAGATAATACCCACGTGCAGCAGGGCGGTCCAACAGGATCAGCGGTTCGGCCACGATTTGGGACACGCGCACCGTGTTCTGCCGGGCAAGCGCGTGATCGGTTGCACATACGCAATACGTGGGGGCATGGATAAGCGGTTGCGTCTCGATTTGCGGATTGGGCAGTTCTTCGACAAACAGAATTACATCGAACTGCCCGTCCACCAGTCCAGTCTGGACAGAGTTGTTGTCGCCTTCTGTCAGGGTGAATGTCACGCTGGGATTGGCTTGCAGCATTTGAGCGGCAAGCATTGGCAAAAAAGCCGGAGCAATGGGTGCGTTGTATCCGATACTTAGATTGCCGGAGAGGTTTGATTGAAGGTCAGAAATGCCTGTGAGCAAGGCATCATACCGTTCAAGCAAATCATCAATACGCCGTCCGACATCACGGCCTGCGGCGGTCGGAAAGATGCCCTTGGCCCGCGCACGTGTGACAAGTGCCATACCGAATGAGGCTTCGGCCTGATCCAAAGCAGCAGCGATAGCCGATGGCGTCACGTGGGTGGCCTCGGCCGCGCCCGTGATGCTGCCGTGCATCAAAGCGGCCTGAACGTAGCGCATTGCACGCAGAGACAGTGACATAGCAATACCTCGGTTTTTGTGAGGATATATCAAGTATAAAACTATTTTCCAAAGGATTATACATTTGCCAGAGTATCCAGTGAAAACACTTGGGAGTCTGACATGAAAACACGGACCAAAGTCGTCGTCATTGGTGGCGGCATTGCTGGCTGCTCGACGTTGTATCATCTTACGCAGGAGGGATGGTCTGACGTGGTTTTGGTGGAACGTGATGAACTGACGTCCGGCACCACCTGGCATTCGGCGGCTCAGGTCACGAATTTCGGCATGACCCAGACGATGGTCGGTCTGAAGTCCCACTCCATCGCTCTTTACAAGAAACTGCGGGACGATCCGGAATATCCGGTTGGATATCACCACGGCGATGGCGGTATTCGTCTGGCCAACACCGAAGAACAGATGCAGGGATATCGCCACTTTGCGTCGATGGCGCGCGGTATGGGTGTCGAGTATGAGGTCATCGACGCGGAGGAATGCGCGCGCCGCCATCCGCTGATTTCAACCGAGAACCTTTTGGGCGGACTTTGGGATGGCGAGGATGGCGATATTGACCCAGCCCAACTGTGTCAGGCACTCGCGTTTCATGCGCGCAAAGCCGGGGCAGAGGTCTATCGGAATACACCTGTCACTGCGTTGACCCAGCACAAGGATGATACGTGGACCGTCCACACCGAGCACGGTGACATCGATTGCGACATCGTGGTTAATGCGGGCGGATACCGCGTGAACGAGATTGGCCGGATGATGGGTGTGCAGCATCCCGTCGCGTCAATGGAACATCAGTATTTCATAACCGAGGATATCCCCGCGATTGCGGAGGCCGGGCACCGTATGCCTCTCCTGCGCTGCCCTATCTCGGACTATTATTCCCGTCAGGAAAAGGGCGGCCTGCTGGTCGGGTTCTACGAACAGGACTGCAAAACCTGGGGGATGGACGGGATCAGCCCCAGCTTTTCGAACGATCTGTGTCCCGATGATCTGGATCGTGTGATGGACGTGCTGGAAGGCGCGTTCGAACGGATGCCTGCCTTGGCCGATGTCGGCATAAAGCGGATCGTGAATGGCCCGATCACCTATACGATCGATGGTGCGCCTTTGGTCGGCCCGATCCCCGGAAAGCGCAACGCCTACTGCATTATCGGGTTGCGTGCAGGGCTTGGCGAAGGGGGTGGCCACGGATGGCTTCTGGCGCAGCAGATCGTGCAGGGCGAGGCGTGCTATGACACGTGGGTCATCGATCCGCGTCGCTTCACCGGTCATGCGACCGTCGAAATGACGGCGCTCAAGGCGATAGAGGACTACCAGAACGAATTCCGGTTTCACTTCCCGCACGAACATCGCCCAGCGGCGCGCAACGCGAAAACAACGCCGCTGACACCTGTTCTGGCAGCCGAAGGCGCGGAATTCACGGTCGTGAATGGATGGGAGCGTGTCGACTACATCAAGCCATCGCCTGACTTTCACCCCTCGCTGAGCTTCAATTTCGACGAGGCCTTCGATGTGGTCGCCGCCGAGGTCGCCAATGTCGCAACAAATGTAGGTCTGGCCGAAGTGAATGGTTTTAACCGTATCGAGATCACCGGAAAGGATCGTCACGCTTTCCTTGACCGCATGATCTGCGGGACCGTCACCAAACGTGACGGCCGCGTCGGGCTAGGGTATCTGTTGAACGACCACGGGTGCATCAAGGGCGAGGCTACGATTGCCAATCTGCCCGCCACGGACCGTGGACCAGACAGGGTCTGGTATGGATCAGCCGCTGCGTCGGAGTACCACGACATGGATTGGCTCGCCGCGCATCTGAAGCACGACGAAGATGTGCACCTGCGCAGCCTGACCAACGATCATACGATATTGGTTCTTGCCGGACCGAAGGCGCGGGCGGTCCTGTCTGACTGCGCGCGCGGCGACTGGTCCGCCAAAGCATTCCCATGGCTGTCGGTCCGTGAATGTTGCATCGGCTTCGCACCAGCTGTGGTGATGGGCGTCAGCTTTTCAGGGGAATTGGCATATGAAATCCATGTGCCGAACGCATCGCTTTATGCAGCTTACCTTGCTTTGCGCGAGGCTGGACAGGCGCATGGTTTGAAACTCTTCGGCGCGCGCGCCATTGAATCCATGCGCATGGAGAAGGGGTTCCTTCACTGGAAAGCCGACCTGATTACCGAGTTTGACCCATTCGAGACGGGCCTTTCACGTTTCGTGAAGTTAGAAAAAACGGACTTTATCGGCAAAGCGGCCCTGCTGGAACGGCAGGCCGCCGGACCGCAAAGCCAGCTTGTCACGCTGAAGATTGACACCAACCACGCCCCGGCACATCCGGGCGCATCGCTGATGCAAGGCAACACGGTGGTAGGCACCATCACGTCCGGCGATTTCGGCCACCGCGTCGAAATGAACCTCGCATACGCGTTCGTAAAACCCGATTTTGCCACCGTAGGGTCAACAGTGCAGCTTGATCTATGCGGAGAACGCATCGCTGCGCATGTGATCGATAGCGGGCCCTATGACCCCAAATTCGAACGCATGCGGAGCTGAGAAATCTTTCCAGAACCGTCCAAAAGTAGCCGTTGGGCTAACCGCAGCGAACTGGCAATTTGTGCGCGACCGGCAAATTGAACGCCCGATCTATGCTGCGAATTGTACGAATGACCGCGAGTTCTACTGTGCGGCGGCAAGGAGTTCTTCGCTGATGCCGCATTATTCGCGCTACGGGCGGACGCAGCGAGACATTCGAATTCACAGAACGGGTCGTTGAGGCTGTCTGTGATCCCCGATGATTACACAACTCAAAATTTCAGAGACCCAAAAAAAGAAGGGCCCGCACAGTTTTGCTACTGTGTAGGCCCTCTTTGTCTAGGGAAACAATTGTGTTAAGCGGTACGGCGCAGACCTGTCGCAACATCAAACAGGTGTGCCTTGCCGGGCTGAATGCGGAATCGCAGGTCTTCACGATTGTCGGCCATCAAGTGCACCCCTTGCTGGCTGACGGTAAAGCTTTGTGCGCTGCCTGACAGGCGGCCGTGCATCAGGGTGTTTGCTCCCAAAGGCTCTGACATTTGCACGCTGACCGAAAGAGGACCAGTGTCGTCGCGGTCCAGATGTTCGGGGCGCACGCCCAGCTTTACCGGGCCGTCCGGGCCAATCGCATCCGCTATGGGCTGGTCACCTATCATGACCTTGCCACCCTTCACGTGAGCATCGACGATGTTCATCGCAGGGCTCCCGATAAATTGGGCAGCGAACAGGGTGCGGGGCGTCTCGTAGACCTCTAGCGGCGTGCCGATCTGTTCGGCCACGCCCGCGTTCATCACGATCATGCGGTCGGCCATGGTCATCGCCTCAACCTGATCGTGGGTCACATAAAGCGAAGTGATCCCAAGCTTTGATTGCAGTTCCTTGATCTCAAGACGCATCTGCACACGCAGCTTGGCGTCAAGGTTCGAAAGGGGCTCATCAAACAGGAACACTGCGGGTTCGCGCACAATCGCGCGCCCCATCGCCACACGCTGACGCTGCCCGCCGGAAAGCTCTCTTGGCTTGCGGTCCAGTAGCGCGTCAAGCTGTAGCAGGCGCGCAGCCTCGGTCACTTTTTTCTCAATCTGGTCTTTGGGCAGCTTGGCGATTTTCAGGCCATAGCCCATGTTCTGGCGCACGGACATATGCGGATATAGCGCATAATTCTGGAACACCATCGCGATGTCGCGGTCCATCGGCTCTTTGTCATTTGCACGCTCCCCGCCAATCAGGATGTCGCCCGACGTGATAGTCTCCAACCCCGCAACCATACGAAGAAGCGTGGATTTCCCACAGCCAGAAGGGCCAACGATGACGATGAATTCGCCCTCGACTATTTCGGTGCTGATCCCGTGGATCACATCTGTTTTGCCAAAGCTTTTCTTGATGTCTTTGAGGGTAACGGTCGCCATTGATTATTTCTCGCTATCGACAAGGCCGCGAATGAACAGCCGCTGCATGCTCACTACGACAATAACAGGGGGGATCATCGCAAGGATGGAAGTTGCCATGATCACAGGCCATTCAGCCACATCATCGCCCGACGGGAACATCTGTTTGATGCCCATCACGATGGTGTTCATTTCGGGGTCTGTGGTGATCAGCAAGGGCCAAAGGTACTGGTTCCAGCCATAGATGAACAGGATCACGAACAGGGCGGCAATATTGGTCCGGCTCATCGGCAGAACGATATCCCAAAAGAACCGCATAGCGCCGGCACCGTCCACGCGCGCCGCTTCGGCCAGCTCATCCGGAATGGTCAGAAAGAACTGGCGAAACAGGAACGTCGCGGTGGCGGATGCGATCAGTGGAAAGATCAACCCGCTATAGCTGTTGAGCATACCAAAGCTTGCCACAACTTCGAAAGTCGGGACAATGCGTACCTCTACCGGCAGCATAAGCGTCAGGAAAATCATCCAGAAAAACATGTTTCGCCCCGGAAACCGGAAATACACAATCGCGAAAGCTGACAAGAGCGAAATCACGATTTTGCCAATCGCAATCCCCATCGCCATGATGAGGCTGTTCAGCAGCATCGTGGCCACCGGCACGTTCACGCCGGAAAACAGCGCCTTCGTGTAGTTTTCGACAAATTGGTCGCCGGGCCACAGGGGCATCGGCGGTTTGACGATTTCAGGCTGCGTCACGGTCGATGCAACGAAGGCAAGCCAGATCGGGAAGAAGATCACCAACACGCCGAGGATCATAAACACGTGCGTCAGCCACAGACCGGCGCCACGTTTTTCGACCATACCATGGGTTTCACGGGCCATCAGTAATGCACCCTTTTCTCTACAAATTTAAACTGGATGATGGTGAGAAGCCCGACAACGAACAGCAAGATTACAGACTGCGCCGAAGAGGCGCCCAAATCCTGGCCGACAAATCCGTCCGCAAAGACCTTATACACCAAAATGGTGGTCGATTGTTGCGGCCCGCCTGCGGTGATTGTGTGAATGACGCCGAATGTCTCGAAGAAGGCATAGACCACATTTACCACCAACAAGAAGAACGTGGTGGGCGACAGCAGCGGCAGAACAATCGTCCAGAAGCGCCGCCAGAATCGTGCGCCATCAATCGCCGCAGCTTCGATCACCGACTTTGGCACGGCTTGTAACGCCGCGAAAAAGAACAAGAAGTTATAGCTGATCCGACCCCAAGAGGACGCAACAACAACAAGGCCCATCGCCTCGCTGCCATTGAGAACGTGATTCCAGTCATAGCCAAGCTGGCCAAGGTACCATGAAACCACGCCGACGCGGGTGTTGAACATGAAAAGCCACAACACACCTGCGATTGCAGGGGCCACGGCATAGGGCCATATCAGCATAGTCCGGTAGGCACCGGAGCCTTTTATCAGGCGGTCCGCTAGCACCGCGAGAAAAAGGGCAGGAACCATAGAGCATAGGGTAACGAGGATCGAAAAGATCGCTGTGGTCACAAAGGACGCGCGGTAGAACTTATCTCCCAGCAGGTATTCGAAGTTGCCCAAGCCGACAAATTGGGAGGACAGGCCGAATGGATCGGGGATGAACAGCGATTGCCAGATTGCCTGACCCGCTGGATAGAAAAAGAACACCACAGAGATAAGGACCTGCGGTGCAATCAGCAGCGCAGGCAACATCCAACCGCGAAAGATCACGCGTTTTTCCATCAATATGCCCCTAAAAATGAAAAGCAGGCCCGCAACGGGGCCTGCTCTTGGTCTTGTTGGTTAGCGATTGGCAGCTTCAAAACGGCGAAGCAACGCATCGCCACGCTCTTTCGCGCTGTCCATGGCTTCCTGAGCGGATTTGTCGCCCGCCCAGATCGCTTCCATTTCTTCGTCGATGATGCCGCGGATCTGATCAAAGGAGCCCAAACGCAGACCTTTGGAGTTTGCTGTTGGCTGGTTCGCTGTCATCTGGATCACAGCCACATCGGTGCCGGGGTTTTCGTCATAGAAACCGGAGGCGCGG
>Ga0209345_10002501_pt1 | contig 20210 bp, 18 predicted proteins | sample Cruoilmetagenom7_FD_187294 | JGI IMG/M metagenome (GOLD analysis project Ga0209345, IMG submission 187294) | Oil polluted marine microbial communities from Coal Oil Point, Santa Barbara, California, USA - Sample 7 (SPAdes) (version 2) | ecosystem: Environmental > Aquatic > Marine > Oil seeps ... | reverse complement strand
GCCCCGCCGCTTGGCTGGAGATGCCAATGACATGCACGTCGTTGTCCACCGCATCCTGCGCGGCCTCGGCAGGGGTCTGAAACAGCGGCCCCACATCCACGTCAAAGCCGATGTCGGCGAAGGCCGTGGCGATCACCTTGGCCCCCCGGTCGTGCCCGTCCTGCCCCATCTTGACCACCAACATACGCGGGCGGCGGCCTTCGGCCTCGGCAAACTTATTGACCGACTTCTGGATATCGGCAAAGCCCGCATCACCTTCATATGCCGCGCCATAGACGCCCGAGAGTGTCTTGACCTCGGCCCGGTGCCGCCCGAATTGTTTTTCCATCGCCATGCTGATTTCCCCCACTGTGGCGCGTGCGCGTGCGGCTTCGACCGCCGCGTCGAGCAGATTGCCGCCCTCGGCCGCCCGCCGTGTCAGTTCCGCCAAGGCGGCGGTGCAGGCGTCTTCGTTCCGCTCAGCCCGGATGCGCTCCAAACGTGCCACCTGACCAGCCCGGACCTTGACGTTATCGACGTCGAGAATGTCGATTGGCTCTTCCTTTTCACGGCGATATTTATTGACGCCGACGATCACCTCAGTGCCCCGGTCGATGCCCGCCTGTCGCTGCGCGGCGGCCTCTTCAATGCGCAGTTTCGGCATGCCAGAGGCCACGGCCTTGGTCATGCCGCCCATCTCCTCGACCTCCTCGATCAGCTTCCAAGCCGCCTCGGCCAGATCGGCAGTAAGTTTCTCGACGTAGTAGCTGCCCGCCAGCGGATCGACGACATTGGTGATGCCGGTCTCTTCCTGCAGGATCAGCTGGGTGTTTCGGGCGATGCGGGCGGAATGCTCCGTCGGCAGTCCAATCGCTTCGTCCAGCGAGTTGGTGTGCAGCGATTGTGTCCCGCCCAGCACCGCCGAAAGCGCCTCATAGGCCGTGCGCACGACGTTGTTGTAAGGGTCTTGTTCGGCAAGGCTCACGCCGGAGGTCTGGCAGTGGGTGCGCAGCATCGAGGACTTAGGGTTCTTCGGCTCGAACTCCTCCATCACCCGCGACCACAAGAGACGCGCGGCGCGCAGCTTGGCGGCCTCCATGAAGAAGTTCATGCCAATGGCGAAGAAAAACGACAGACGCGGCGCAAAGCGGTCCACGTCCATGCCCGCCGCAATCGCCGTGCGCACGTATTCGCGCCCGTCCGCAATGGTAAAGGCCAGCTCCTGCACAAGGTTCGCGCCGGCCTCTTGCATGTGGTAGCCCGAGATCGAGATTGAGTTGAACTTCGGCATATGGTCCGAGGTATACTCGATGATGTCCCCGATGATCCGCATCGACGGTTCCGGCGGATAAACATAGGTGTTGCGCACCATGAATTCCTTGAGGATGTCGTTCTGGATCGTGCCTGAAAGCTTGGCCCGGTCGTGCCCCTGCTCCTCGCCCGCCACGATGAAGCTGGCGAGGATCGGGATCACCGCGCCGTTCATGGTCATGGAGACCGAAACCTGATCCAGCGGAATACCGTCAAAAAGGATTTTCATGTCCTCGACAGAGTCGATCGCCACACCGGCCTTGCCGACATCGCCCTCAACGCGGGGGTGGTCACTGTCATAGCCCCGGTGCGTCGCCAGATCGAAGGCAACCGAAACGCCCTGCTGCCCAGCGGCCAAAGCACGGCGGTAAAAGGCGTTCGATTCCTCGGCCGTGGAGAACCCCGCATATTGCCGGATCGTCCAAGGACGCCCCGCATACATCGTGGCCTTCACGCCCCGCGTAAACGGTGCCTCGCCCGGAATGCTGCCCAGATGCTCCAGCCCGTCTACATCGTCAGCGGTATAAAGCGGCTGGACGTCGATCCCCTCCAGCGTCTTCCACGTCAGATCGTCGAGGCTGCGCCCGCGCAACTCGCCGGTGGCCAGATCACGCCAGCGTGCTTTGGCGGCCTTGTTCTCGGATGTCATATGCATGTCCTTCTCTCATGGCGCCGGGCGGCAGGCTTGGGCCTGCTCTTCTCCGGCTGGGGTCCTCTGTCAAAGTGGCCAGACCATCGGCCCCGGCGGCGAGCCAGAACTGATCGTCGGCATAGCGTTCGCGCAGGGCAGATGCCTGCGCCGCATCAAACGGCTGCCAGCGCCCGGCGGACGTTGGCAGCAACGCGGGGTCTTCGCCCCGTTCGTTCAGTGTGTCGCGCAGGGCGCTGAGGTCTGGCGCACGGTTCAGCCATTGCGCCTTGCCCATGGGGGCTGTCTGGTCCGTGCAGGCTGTAAAAAGTGCATCGGAGCGGCCCGCGAATTGCTCAAACGGTGCGACCCTGATTTCGGTCTCCGGCAAGGCACAGGCCAGATCGGTCACCACATCGCGCCATGACCGCGGGTTCTGCGCGATTGCATCGCGGGTCTGCGCGCTCGGCACCGGATGGCCGCGCCCGACCGTATAGGCCGCCGCCGAGGCCCACCACAGGTCCAGCGCCCGCACGCTCAGCACCACGCGTTTGATCCGCCCACCAAAGGCGCTGCCGATGCGGGCCATACGCTCGCCAATCGCCGGATACAGTGCCGCGTGCCGCAAACACTGCCGGGCGCTGCCGATCATATTCTCATCGCTGACAAGCAACTGACTTAGCCCCTGAGCGCGACACTGCGCCACCTGCATCTGCACCCGCCCCTCGGACCGACGCACGGGGTCGCGCCCCCGTGCCACCGCTGGCCCCGGAAACAAGCCGGGAAAGACCGATTGCCGCACCCGCGTGGGCCCCCAAAAGCCGATACCGCGCGCGCTCAGCTCGGCGTGGTTTTCGCGCAGGTAGCGCTGAAAACTGGTGGTGCCGCTGCGATGGGCCCCGATGTGAAGAATGACGTCCATGATCGCGCGGCCCAATGCTGGCAGGAGGGCCGCCCCGACCGGCCATGACGCAGGGAACACCGCCGTCATGGACCAAGATGCCTTGCAATGGGATTAATCCCCCCCTGCGGCGCTTTGACCTTCGCAAACGCGGGCCGAACGCCTATATCTGAGGGGACAGGAGCTTTAATGAAACGTCTTATCTCACTTGTTTTTGCAGGATTAATCGCCGCTACGGCCAGCGCCCAAAGCGCTGATGTACCGGCAGAAGACCCGCTTTTTTTGCCCGCTGATATGGCAGATTTGAGCGAATTCCAGTGGAAAAAGCGGCCCGTTTTGGTCTTTGCTAACTCGGAAAACGACCCTGCCTTCGTGTCGCAGATGGAATATCTGCAAGACCGCGAGGACGAATTGCGCCTGCGCGATGTCATCGTGCTCACCGACACAGACCCCGCCGCCCGCAGCCCGCTGAGGCTGCGCATGCGGCCGCGTGGCTTCATGCTGGTGCTCGTCGACAAGGAAGGCGGTATCGAGTTGCGCAAACCCTTCCCTTGGGACGTGCGCGAGATCACCCGCAGCATCGACAAGATGCCATTGCGCCAGCGAGAGATCAAAGAGGCCAAGGAGCCGCAGGTCATCCGCTGATGCCCCGCCCCCTGTCCGATTTGATCCCCCAGACGTTGCACCTTATTCGAACTCCATGATCACATCGTCCACGGCAAGGCTGTCGCCCGCGCCCGCGTTGACCTTGCTGACCACGCCCTTCTTCTCGGCGCGCAGGATGTTCTCCATCTTCATCGCCTCGATAGTGCAAAGCGCTTGGCCTTCTTGGACCTCGTCGCCCACTTCCACATCCAGCTTCACCACCAGACCCGGCATCGGGCAGAGCAGCATCTTCGACGTATCGGGTGGCAGTTTCTCGGGCATCAGCGCGGCCAGTTCGGCCTGACGCGGGGTGCGCACATGGACCTTGAGGTCAGCACCCCGGGTGCGGATGCGGAAACCGCCGGAGATTTTGCCGACCTTCAGCACCAAAGGTGCATCGTCCACCGTCAGAACCGCCAGTTGGTCACCCGGGGTCCAATCGCCGCGGACGCGCATCTCGGCCCCATCGGCGAACTGAACCGTGGCGCCTTCGGGATCGGCCTTGGTCACCACGTCAAAGCTCTCGCCCTGCAGGCGCACGTTCCAGTCGCTGCCGACCTTGCGCTCGTGGTTGTCCATCCGGCCCGAAACACGGGCGCGGCGAATCTCGCCCACCCGGTGCATCGCGGCACAGGCGGCGGCGATGCGGCGCAACTCCGCATCCGGCAGGGTCACGCCCTCAAAGCCGTCGGGATATTCTTCTGCGATAAAGGCGGTCGTCATCTCGCCCGAGACAAACTTCGGGTGGTCCATCACGGCGCTGAGGAACGGCAGGTTGTGGCCAATGCCCTCAACCTCAAAACTGTCGAGCGCCACGCGCATCTTCTCAATCGCCTCGGCCCGGGTCGGCGCCCATGTGCAAAGCTTGGCGATCATCGGATCGTAATACATCGAAATCTCGCCGCCCTCAAAGACGCCGGTATCATTGCGCACGGCCATGTCTCCGGCGGGCGCATCGCCCTGCCACGTGCCCTGCTCCAAAAGCGGCCCGGCGGCCACTTCTTGCGGCGGGCGGTAGCGGGTCAGACGGCCGATGGAGGGCAGGAAGCCGCGGTAGGGGTCTTCGGCGTAGAGGCGGTTTTCGATGGCCCAGCCGTTCAGTTTCACATCGTCTTGGGTGATCGACAGTGTCTCGCCATTGGCGACGCGGATCATCTGCTCCACGAGGTCCACGCCGGTGATCAGTTCCGTCACCGGGTGTTCCACCTGAAGGCGGGTGTTCATCTCAAGGAAGTAGAAGTTCTTGTCGCCATCGACGATGAATTCGACTGTGCCCGCGCTGGTGTAGCCCACGGCTTGCGCCAGAGCGACGGCCTGCTCGCCCATCGCCTTGCGGGTGGCTTCATCAAGGAAGGGGCTCGGCGCTTCTTCGACGACCTTCTGGTTGCGGCGCTGGATCGAACATTCGCGCTCGCCCAGATAGATGCCATTGCCATGCGCGTCGCAGAGCACCTGAATTTCGATGTGGCGCGGCTGGGTGACGAATTTCTCGATGAAGATACGGTCATCGCCAAAGCTGTTCGCGGCCTCGTTCTTGGACGACTGAAAGCCCTCGCGGGCCTCCACATCATTCCACGCGATCCGCATCCCCTTGCCACCGCCGCCCGCGGAGGCCTTGAGCATCACCGGATAGCCGATCTCGTTGGAAATCTTGACCGCCTCGTCCGCGTCTTCGATCAGGCCCATATAGCCCGGCACGGTCGAGACCCCGGCCTCTTGGGCGATCTTTTTCGAGGTGATCTTGTCGCCCATCTTCTCAATCGCGCCCACCGGCGGGCCGACAAAGGCCACGCCAACCGCATCAAGAGCTTCGGCGAACTTGCTGTTTTCGCTAAGGAAACCATAACCCGGATGCACCGCCTGCGCGCCGGATTGCTTGACCGCCTCCATCACCTTGTCGATGACGATATAGGACTGGTTCGCGGGGGGCGGGCCGATGTGAATGGCTTCATCTGCCATTTCGACATGCAACGCCTGCGCATCGGCGTCCGAGTAAATGGCGACTGTGGTCAGCCCCATTTTCTTGGCCGTTTTAATTACGCGGCAGGCGATTTCGCCCCGGTTGGCGATCAGGATCTTGTCAAACATCAGCACTTCCTTTGACACTGGCAGGCAACGCGAAAAGCCGCGTCAGCCGGGGCTGCGCGGTGCCTGTATTGAGAGAGGGAAAAACGGCGCCACGGGCGCGAGGGGCCAGCGGAGCCGTCAGAATTGAAGGGTCAGAGCGCGGCTCAGTAGCCGCGACATTTGCCGGGGTTAAGCTGGCAATAGGCGACATTACCCGCTGCCCCAATGGCAGCGCCTTGCAAAAGCGACCCGCTGGCGATTGCTGCGGCGCCCGCGCCAACGGCGGCACCGGCAAGCGATTGCTCGGGGATCGTGTTGCCGCAAGCGGCAAGCCCGGCTGTCGCGCCAAGCGCGAGAATGATTGTTCGGATCGACATCTGCCTGTTCCTTCACTGCGTTTTATTCTTTGACCAACCGTCCGATATGCATTCGGTTCCGGGTTGACTGAGATGTCCTCGGTATCGTGCTGAAAAAGCCACATATCCAAAAAGTCGGGCAGCGACGCCAGCGCACTGGTCCGCTGCCCGAGGGGGGAAGGGGTATGGTCTTCATGCCTGATGGCACCTTGGACAATTTGAGCGCCATCAGTCCCCGTAACATTGTTACAGACATGTTCATCCGCCAAGTCCGAGACGCGAAGGCGACCACAATTGGCAAAGCAACGCTGATCTGAGGGGTGGCGCGGCGATATCATGCCGATCAATCCCCAAAGGCTTCGGGGAAAGCGACACGCGCGGCAGCCACATCTAACACCAACAACGCCTCGTAATCCGCTGGATCGAAAGGGTCTGTGGCCGGCAATACCTCACGCTCAAAAAGCCAGGACAGACGTCCGGCGTCCAGATTGCCCCGCTCGAACGGCTGGTCGCCGAAGGCTTCGTAGAGCGCTTTGACAAAGGCTGTGTCTGCACGGCGATCCGGTGGGCGTCGGTCTGGCCTGCGCTCACGCCGGGTGATCGGCGTGACCCCTTTAGGGTTCGGACGGCGAATAGTGAATTGAAAATCGGTGCCGGGCAAACGGCCTGGAAACCCGCGATGTTTAAGCATATAGGCGGGCATCAGACACCCCTTCCGATTGCAGGGGTGACAGATAGGGTGGAGATCAGGACAGGCGCGGACGCCTGTCCTGCAACGGCATTACTTGTACTTGCCGGTGTATACGGGCTCGACCGAAATCGGTGCGGGCTCGACAACAACGTATTCTTCTTCGGTCTGGCCGCTTGTGCAGGCGGAAACCGCAGCGACGAAACCGAACGCTGCGAGCAGCTTGATGCTCTTGGACATGTAAATCTCCTGTTTGTGTTAATGGCGTCCCGCGCGACGGTATGCTGCGCAGGCCCCGGTTCAGAGGTAAGGGATACGTGGGTATTCCTTGACCACATCATAGGTGATTCACCCGACAATGGATATGGCCGCAAGCGCAATCGACATGGCTGTGACTCCAAAGCATCATTCAAAAAGGGAGATCGGCGGAAATCCGCAAGATATTGTGCTGTCATCACAAGCCCTCCCAGATACAGAGGTCATCTTGGGCTCGAAATGCCTCGAAAAACTGCGTTGCATCGGGATCCGCTGCGCCAAATTCAACCGCACGGTCGGCCAATGACACGACAATGACCTGCCCGGTCAGCGCATGTTCGACGATGTAGGGCAAGGCCACAAAGGTGCAAAGATGCTCCATGTCCGGCGCGGCGATGTCATAGGCGATGGCGTCCGGCCCCTTGGCGATCTGCGGTGCGATAAAGCGAAACCGCAGCCAAGTTTCTTGGCCCAACTCTTCGACCAAGACCTCTTGCAATTCGATCTGCTGACCCGACGGCACCTCAAAGGCCGCAACAGGCGCGGCGAGCCCAATGCCCAGCGCGCCCGACAGCAAACGGCATGTCAGGCGGCGCGCTAGTGGTTGCGCAACGCTTTTATCAACGCGTTTTTGTCCATATCCGAACGCCCCTCGATACCAAGCTCTTGCGCCCGGTCGTAGAGATCGTCCTTGGTCCAATCCTCGTAAGGCGGCTGCTTGCCTCCCTTCTGGCTCGGATGCTGGCTGTCGTTGGCCTTTGCATTGGCGATTCGCGCGGCCTTCTCCTTGCTCGCGCCGTCCTCGCGCAGCGCCTTGTAGGTCTCTTCGTCCTTGATCGATGAATTTGGCATAACGTGGCCCTCCTTCACCGGAAAAACCGCCCAGCCCGCCAGCGGTTCCGCAAGCGGCTCCGGTGGGATCGGTATTTGAAAAAGGATGAAGGACCATGAAGGTGCTCACAGTGGAATGTTGTCGTGTTTCTTCCACGGCGTTTGCACCTTTTTGTTGCGCAGCGAAGCAAAGGCGCGGGCCACACGTTTTCGAGTGCTGCGCGGCTGAATGACTTCGTCGATAAAGCCTCGCTCTGCAGCAACGAAAGGATTGGCGAAACGGTCTTCGTAGTCCTTAGTGTGCTGGGCGATTTTCTCGGGGTCGTTCAGGTCTTTACGGTGAATGATCTCAGTCGCACCCTTGGCCCCCATCACAGCCACTTCGGCGGTGGGCCAAGCGTAGTTAAAATCAGAACGCAGGTGTTTGGAGGCCATCACGTCATAGGCGCCACCATAGGCTTTGCGGGTGATGACGGTGACCATCGGCACCGTGGCTTCGCCGTAAGCAAAGAGCAGCTTCGCCCCGTGCTTGATGACGCCGCCGAACTCCTGACCGGTGCCGGGGAGGAAGCCAGGGACATCGACCAGTGTCAGGATCGGAATCTCAAAAGCATCGCAGAACCGGACGAAACGCGCGGCTTTGCGCGAACTGTCGATATCGAGGCAGCCTGCCAGCACCATCGGCTGGTTCGCAACCACGCCCACCGTGCGGCCTTCCATGCGGATAAAGCCGGTGATGATGTTCTTGGCGAACTCTGCCTGAATCTCGTAGAAATCGCCCTCATCGCCAAGCTTCAGGATCAATTCCTTCATGTCATAAGGCGTGTTGGCGTTCGCGGGCACCAGCGTGTCGAGCGACGGCTCGATCCGCTCAGGGTCATCAAAGAACGGGCGAACGGGCGGCTTTTCGCGGTTGTTGGCTGGCAGCAGATCAACAAGGCGGCGCACTTCGGCAAGCGCCTCAACGTCGTTCTCGAATGCCCCGTCTGCCACGGAGGATTTGCGCGTATGGGTGGTGGCGCCGCCCAACTCTTCTGCAGTGACGACCTCATTGGTGACGGTCTTGACCACATCGGGGCCGGTGACGAACATGTAAGAGCTGTCTTTCACCATGAAGATAAAGTCAGTCATTGCGGGGGAGTAGACCGCACCGCCCGCGCAGGGGCCCATAATGACGCTGATCTGCGGGATCACGCCAGAGGCTTCGATATTGCGCTGAAAGACTTCGGCATACCCCGCAAGGCTCGCCACACCTTCTTGAATGCGCGCGCCGCCGGAATCGTTAATCCCGATCAGCGGGGCGCCATTCTGCACGGCCATGTCCATGATCTTGCAGATTTTCTGCGCATGGGTTTCGGACAGGGAGCCGCCAAAAACGGTGAAGTCCTGACTAAACAGATAGACAAGCCGACCGTTGATCGTGCCCCAGCCTGTGACGACACCGTCGCCCGCGGGCTTTTGGCCTTCCATGCCAAAGTCGGTGCAACGGTGCGTGACGAACATGTCGAACTCTTCAAACGAGCCCTCATCCAGCAGCAGGTCGACCCGCTCGCGCGCTGTTAGCTTGCCACGCGCGTGCTGCGCATCAATCCGCGCTTGCCCGCCGCCCAGACGCGCATCCGCGCGACGCTGCTCAAGTTGTTCGAGAATGTCTTTCATGACGCACCCCTGCTATGGTTTGGCACATCCTATCGAAGCCGCGCAGGCAACCAAAGGGCAATTTTGCAAATTTGCAAATCTATTACATTCAATCCTGAGCAAATCGCAAAGATGCAAATTAACATGTATAGTATGGACAAAAAGCCGCCTGCGCCTTACTTGCATTTGCATGAGTGACCTGCCCCTTGTCCGGTACTTGGATCGGACCACCCCGCCCCACATATCAACGCTGATCCTGCTCGCCGGGCTTTCGGCTATGGTGATGAACATCTTCTTGCCAAGTCTGCCACAGATGGCCGAGTATTTTGGCACGGATTACGCCGTAATCCAGTTATCAGTGCCGCTCTACCTGTTCTTTAGCGGCGTATTGCAGATTTTTATTGGGCCGATTTCCGATAACTTAGGCCGTCGGAAAGTGATGCTCTGGGGCTTGGGCTCCTTCCTCGTGGCGACGCTTGGCTGCCTGCTGGCGCCCAATATTGTCGTCTTCTTAATCTTCCGCATGGCACAGGCGGTCATCGCCACTGGGATGGTCCTCAGCCGTGCTGTGATCCGCGATCTCTATACCCAAGACGAATCCGCATCGATGATCGGCTACGTGACGATGGGCATGGCTTTGGTGCCGATGATCAGCCCCGCCGTCGGCGGTTTGCTCGAACAGGGCTTTGGCTGGCAGGCGTCTTTCTGGGCGATGCTCATCCTTGGCGCGCTGGTGTTCTGGGCCACCTGGGCGGATTTGGGTGAAACCGCCCGCGCGACGGGTAAAACGCTCCGCCAACAGTTCGGCGAATACCCCGAGCTGCTGCGCTCCCCCCGCTTCTGGGGCTATGCACTGGCGACCGGTTTTTGCTCAGGTGCGTTCTTTGCCTACCTTGGCGGCGCGCCCTTTGTGGGCACAGTCGTTTTCGGCATGGAGCCTGCGGTGCTCGGCCTTTATTTCGGCGCGCCGGCGATCGGCTATTTCGTTGGCAACTTCATCACCGCCCGCACAGCAACCCGCTTTGGGGTGAACACGCTGGTGCTTTGGGGATGCATTTCCAACGCGGTTGGCGGCTCAGTCTCCTTGCTGATCTTTCTCGCGGGCTATGGCTCCCCAGTCAGCTTTTTTGGGCTGATGACCTTGGTCGGCTTGGGCAACGGGCTATGCATCCCCAACGCCACCGCCGGGATGCTGTCGGTTCGACCGCATCTTGCGGGCACGGCCTCCGGCCTTGGGGGGGCGATCATGATTGTCGGGGGGGCTGCGCTGAGCGCGCTGGCAGGCGCCTTACTGACGCCGGAAACCGGAGCCTACCCGCTGTTGTGGCTCATGCTCGTGACCGCGCTGGCCTCCGTCGCCTCGATCTGGCTGGTGATCCACCGCGAAAAGATGCTGGGGCTTTAACCCCGCATTAACCGTCGCGCGCCACCTTGCGACCGGCAGTTTGCAAAGCTACGCTGCCGCAAATTGCAAAAATTGCAAAGGCGCCCAATGGCCATCCAGAAACTCTATGCTGGTGTGAAACTGCGCGAGACTCGGACCCGCGCCAAGCTCACACAAAAGGATTTTGCCGCCCGGCTCGGCGTCTCCCTGCCATACTTGAACCAAATGGAGAACAATAACAGACCCGTCAGCACCGCTGTCGTGCTGGCATTGGCCTCAGAGTTCGGGCTGGACGTCACCGAACTTTCCAGCGGCGATGGCGAACGCTTGGTCAGCGACCTGCGCGAGGCGCTGGCCGATCCAGTTTTCGCAGGCAGCATGCCTCCGATGGCAGACATCCGTCTGACCGCGTCCAATGCACCGGGACTGGCCCATGCCTTTCTATCGCTGCATCAAAGTTACAGGCAGGTGCATGAACGGCTCGCTTCATTAGACGAGGCTTTGGGCCGCGAGGATGCCCGCGCGATGCCGTCACCTTGGGAGGAAGTGCGCGACTTCTTTCACTATTGCGACAACTATATCGACGCCGTTGACCGCGCTGCTGAACATTTCGCCACGCGCGACGGCAGCCCCGCCAACACCCGCGTCGCCGCCGTGGCGGCGCTGGCCAATGCCGGGGTCACGGTTGAGTTCAACGATGTAGATCGGCTAAGAGATTTCGACCCGGCGACGAAAACCCTGCGCATTTCCGCCCGTGCGGCGCCCGAAACCCAGTCCTTTCAGTTGTTGTTGCAAGTGGCCCTGACACGCCAAGACGCGCTTATTGAGGCGACGCTTGACCTCGCCCGGTTTCACAGTCCTGCCGCCCGCGACATCGCCAAGATCGGCTTGGCCAATTACTTCGCCGGCGCAGCCCTGCTCCCCTACGGGCGCTTTTTGGAAAAAGCCCGCGCTTGCCGCCATGATCTGGAGGTGCTCGCGACGCATTTCGGTGCTTCGATCGAACAGGTGGCGCATCGGCTATCGACCCTACAACGGCCCGGCGCCAAGGGCATCCCCTTCTTCTTTGTCCGCGTCGATCAGGCCGGGACGATCACCAAACGACACTCCGCCACGCGCCTGCAATTTGCGCGCTTTGGCGGGGCCTGTCCGCTGTGGAATGTACACCGCGCCTTTGAGACGCCGGGCCGGTTTCTGCGGCAATTGGCCGAGACGCCGGACGGTGTGCGCTACATCAGTCTGGCGCGGGACATCTCGAAACCAGCGGGCCGTTTTGGCGCGCCGGTGCGGCGCTATGCCATCGCGCTTGGCTGTGAAGTGCGCCATGCGCCCGCGTTGGTCTATGCCGACGGCATGGATGTGAGCCGCAGCGATGCCTTTGAACCGATTGGCATTTCATGCCGCATATGCGAGCGGCGTGACTGCCATCAGCGCTCGGTTCCGCCACTGGAACGGCAGTTGGTGGTCGATCCGCATCTGCGCGACGTGCTGCCCTACCGGGTCGAATGATCACACCACCCTACCGGGTGGCATAACTAGCGTTGTGCGCGCCGCCATCCTGCGCCCCGCGCTTCGGCTTCTGAGCAAAACCAGCGCTCGCCACTGCGGGTGTTGATCCGGGTCTTCTCATAGAAACTCTGCCCCGGCAGGTGGTAGATCTTCGTGCCCTTGGCGCTGATATTGCCTTTGATCTCGCAACTTCCATCGGCGCGCGCGGGTGCGGGCTTGCTGCGCCGGGTCACGCGGTAGCGGGCGGGGGAGATTGTCTTGAACCCATGTATCCCGCGTTCCGCGACAAAGGCAGCTTTTTCGTCCAGATCATAATCCATCGCGTATTTGCGATATGCAAATGCCAGCCCTTCTTGGACCAACATACGCCCCACATCAGCGCCACCGACAAAGCAGCGCGCGACAACACGGTCATAACGGTCGCGATCCAGCGCCTCACAGCTCGCCTGAGCGCCCTGATAGCGGTCTCGCACCTGCCGCGTGGTCCAATCCCCGCAGGCCCAAGGCTGCCCGCCCTCGGTCTCGCAAGTCTGCGCCGCCTCCAAAGCGTCAATCCCATGCAGGCGCACGCGCGTATCGCCCACGTCAAACGTATCGCCATCAATAACGCGCACAGCGCCGCTAATCCCCTGCGCCGACGCGGCCCCGAAAGACAGCGCCAGCGTGAGGGCAAAAAGTGAACAAATTCTTAACATGCGGCAGGTATGACGCCCTGCCCCGCGCCCTGCAAGCCGCAATATTATTAAAGGTTAACGCGCTCAGCGCTGCGCCACCTGCCAATTCGGATGCAGCCAAGGTTCTTCATTCGCCCGTGGCAGCGGATCGCGGCCCAAGAGCAAGTCCGAGACCTTCTCCCCCACCATGATCGACGGCGCATTGAGGTTGCCATTGGTGATCCGCGGGAAGATCGAACTGTCGGCAACGCGCAGCCCCTCAACCCCGATCACCCGCGCCTGCGGATCGACCACCGCCCCCGGATCATCCGCCGCTCCCATGCGGCAGGTGCCACAGGGGTGATAGGCGCTCTCGGCATGTTCGGCGATGAAACTGTCCAGCTCCGCATCCGATTGCAGCGCTTCTCCGGGCTGGATTTCGTGCTTCACAAAGGGCTTGAAAGCCTCCTGCCCAAAGATCTCCCGCGTGAGGCGGATACAGGTGCGGAACTCCTCCCAATCATCGGGGTGCGACATGTAGTTAAAGCGGATGCGCGGCGCCTCCGCCGGGTCTGCCGAGCGCAGGGTGATGTCGCCCCGCGATTTGGAGCGCATTGGGCCGGTATGGGCCTGAAACCCGTGCCCCTCGGCGGCTGCCTGCCCGTCATAGCGTACGGCGATGGGCAGGAAATGGTATTGAATATCAGGGTATTCCACGCCGGGCTTCGAGCGGATGAAGGCCGCGGATTCAAACTGGTTCGACGCGCCCATGCCGGTCTTGGTAAAGAGCCACTGCGCCCCGATCACCGCCTTCGACAGCAGGTTCCAGTGCTTGTAGAGCGTAATCGGCTGGCTCGCGGCCATCTGGATATAAAGCTCCAGATGGTCCTGAAGGTTCTGCCCCACGCCGGGGCGGTCGGCGACCACCTCGATGCCATGTTCCGCCAGATGCGCCGCCGGGCCGATGCCCGACAGCATCAGCAGTTTCGGCGAGTTGATCGATGACGCGGCCAGCACCACTTCCCGCTGCGCACGGATGATTTCGGTCGCCGCGCCCCGCTTGACCTCAACCCCCACGGCGCGCCCGTCCTTAATGACCACCCGCTGCGCCAATGCGCGGATCAGCGTCACTTTCCCAGTCTTCTGCGCAGGCCGCAGATAGGCATTCGCCGCCGACCAGCGCCGCCCGTTCCAGACGGTCTGCTCCATCGGGCCAAAGCCCTCTTGCTTCTCGCCGTTGTAATCCTCGGTCACCTGATAGCCCGCCTGCGCACCCGCCTGCACGAAGGCGTCAAACAGCGGATTGGCACGCGGCCCTCGGCTCACATGCAACGGCCCGTCCTTGCCACGCCAGGCTTGATCGCCACCGTGGCCGCCCTCGTGCCATGTCTCCATGCGTTTGTAATAGGGCAGCACATCGGCATAACCCCAGCCCTGCGCGCCGCTTTCTTCCCAATGGTCGAAATCCTTGGCGTGCCCGCGCACATAGACCATGCCGTTGATCGAGGATGAGCCGCCGATCACCTTGCCACGCGGGCAGACCAATTCGCGCCCATTCAGATGCGGCTCTGGCTCGGACTTATAGCCCCAGTCGTAGCGCGGCATGTTCATCGGATAGCTGAGCGCCGCCGGCATCTGGATGAACGGCCCCGCGTCGCTGCCGCCATGTTCGATGACGATCACTTTGCGCCCCGCCTCGGCCAGACGGTAGGCCATGGCGCAGCCCGCAGAGCCCGCGCCGACGATGACAAATTCAGCTTCCATTCGTTTCCCCTTCCGTGGGTCCGCACGGGTGTGGGCCAGCGCCCGGCAAGGCCGGCGCGCGCTGCTCCCTCATTTTCGTCGTTCAGAACGGCGCTTCGACATCGCCCATGCGCACGTAGACCGACTTCAACTGGCTGTAGTGGTTGATTGCCGCCTTGGAATTTTCGCGCCCCACGCCGGAGTTTTTCATGCCACCAAAGGGCGCTTCGACCGGCGCGTCGTTATAGGTGTTGATGTAGCAGGTGCCCGCCTCAAACCCGGCGGCGACGCGGTGCGCGCGGCTGAGGTCATTGGTAAAGACACCGGCTGCGAGGCCATACTCGGTGGCATTGGCGCGGGCCATGACTTCGGCCTCATCCGCGAAATCCAAGACCGCCATGACGGGGCCAAAGATTTCCTCGCGGGCGATCACCATGTCGTCTTTGACATCGGCAAAGACCGTGGGCTGCATGTAGAAACCGTCGCGCTCGATCCGCTGGCCGCCATAAACCAGACGCGCGCCCTCGGCCTCGCCCTTCGCCACATAGTCCAGCGCGATCTGCATTTGGCGTTCGCTGACCATCGGGCCGAAGCTGGTGTCGGGGTCCATCGGGTCGCCGACCACCGCGTTGCCCAAGCGTTCGGCCAGACGGGCGAGAAACGCTTCCTTTATGTCGCGGTGCACAAAGACCCGCGTGCCGTTGGAGCAAATCTGCCCAGAGCTATAGAAGTTCCCCAAGATCGCGCCGCTGACCGCATTGTCGATGTCGGCGTCCTCAAAGACGATCATGGGGGACTTGCCGCCCAGTTCCATTGTCACATGCTTGATACCCTCGGCAGCGGCCGCATAGACCTTGCGGCCCGTCGGCACCGAGCCGGTCAGCGAGACCTTGTCGACGCGGGGATCAGTGACCAGCGACTGCCCCACTTCGCCCATGCCCTGCACGACGTTGAATAGGCCCGCAGGCAGCCCCGCCTCGACCAAAATCTCCGCCACCTTCAACGCGCAAAGCGGCGTGGTCTCAGACGGCTTGAAGATCATCGCATTGCCGCAGGCCAGCGCCGGCGCGGCTTTCCAGCAGGCGATCTGCGTCGGGTAGTTCCACGCACCAATGCCAACACAAAGGCCAAGCGCCTCGCGGCGGGTATAGACCCAATCCTCGCCCAGCTGGATATGCTCGCCCGTCAAGCTGCCCGCCAGCCCGCCAAAATACTCCAGCGCGTCGGCCCCGCTGGTGGCATCGGCGACGGAGGTTTCTTGGTAAGGTTTGCCGGTGTCATAGGTCTCCAACACCGACAGATCGTGGTTGCGGTCGCGGATCATATCGGCGGCCCGGCGCAGCACGCGGCCCCGCTCGGTGCCGCTCATGGCGGCCCATGCCGCCTGCGCCGCGCGGGCCGAGGTGATGGCTTGCTCAACAATTGCAGGCGTCGCGGCATAGACCGTGGCGATTTTCTCGCCCGTGGCGGGATAGATCACCGGGATTGGCGTGCCGGCAGTGTCTTCGACGTAAGCGCCATCGATGAAGTGGCTGGCGTTGGGTTGGGGATCATAGGGCATTGCAATAACCTTCTTGCCTTCGGCGAGGAATATTTAGGGCTAAAAAGAGCGAAAACTGGCAGCCAGCGTCGCATTCCTAGCCGTGTTTAGCGGCCTGCTTTCAGCAGCAGGTCGAGTGTGTAGAGCGCCCGGGTCATGGCCTCGGCGGCGCTGACGTTGTCCGACAGCGCGGCGCGCAGGTAGAGCCCGTCAATCAGCGCGGCCAAAGTGTCGGCGTCGCCTTCGGGCTGGGGACTGATCGGGCGCAACGCATAGGTGAGGTTCGAGCGCAGCCGCCGTTGATAGACCGTCAGCAGCCGCCGCGTTTCGGGGTTGGTCCGTGCGCCCGCATAGAGCGTCATCCATGCGCTGACCGTGCCGGGGTGAAAGCCGGTGTCGTCAAAGCTTGCCACGATGATCGCCGCCGCCCGGTCATGGGGCGTGCGCGCTGTGGCCAGACGTTGACGCACTCCGGCGGCATATTCCGACAGGATATGGCGCATTGCAGCGAGGAAGATCTGGTTCTTGCCGCCGAAATAGTGATGCGCCAGCGCGCTCGACATGCCCGCCCGTTTGGCGATCTGGCTCACGGTCACATCCAGCGACTGCGCGGCACCGATCTCGGCGATGGTGGCTTTGACCAGCGCAGAGCGGCGAATGGGTTCCATTCCGACTTTGGGCATTGGATTCGGATCCTTTGACGCGTGACCGCCACAGGATAGGGGATTTTTTATTGACTCGTCAATCAAGTACCCGCACGCGGGCCATTCATCAGAACTTTGTCGCGTGAGAAGGCGGTGTTACCTGCCGCTTCAGCGTCGCTTCGCGCCATGTAATAAAGGTGACAGATCCCAAGATTACACAGCCCCCCAGCACCACCCATATGTCTATCGGCTCGGCAAAAAGAACGACCCCCAAAAGGGTCGCCCAAACAAGTTGCAGAAAGGTGATCGGCTGCGTCACCGTCACCGGGGCGGCGGCGAAGGCCAGCGTCATGGTAAAATGCCCCGCCGTGGCAAAGAGAGCGACGCCCCCAAGAATTAACAACTCCGACCCAGTGGGCGTGATCCAGACCGGCACGGCAAAGGGCGCGAGCCCGATGGTCACAAAGATCGACAACATGGTCACGATCATCACCGGGCGCGCTTCATCCGCGAGCACTTTTGCCAGCAGATACGACCCGGCAAAGACCACGGCCGCCAGCAGCATCGCCAGATGCCCGGTTGAGACCTCGCGAAAACCGGGCCGCAGGATAATCGCCGCCCCCGCCAGCCCCAAACAGACCGCCACGATGCGCCGGGCTGCAAGCTTTTCGCCGAGGAAAATCGCCGCCCCTACTGTGACATAGATCGGCGCGAGGTAGTTCATCGCCGTGACCTCAGCAATCGGCAGGCGGGTCATCGCATAGAACCAAAGGATCACCCCCAAGGCATGCAGGAACCCGCGCAGCCCGAACATGCTCCACTGGCGCCTGCTCACCGGCGTGGCCAGCAGCGAGCGCAGCATTGGCAGGATAAACACCAGCCCCATCGCATAGCGTAAAAAGGCGGCCTCGGCAGACGGTAGGCGTGGACCCATATATTTGACCAGCGCAGTGACCATGATGAAACAGACCCCGGTGATCAGCATCCAAAAGATGCCAACCAGCGGGCGGTGGGTCGGGGTGGGAATGTCGGGGGTGGTGGCTGGGCTTTGTGTCATGCCGCGACCCTTTCCCAAAGCGCGGCCAAGGGCAAGATGGCGGGGCGATAATTCTTCACATCGCAATCAATTTTACCGCAATACCCCACATTGTGACCGCAATAACCGCGTCCAGCACCTGCCAACTGCGCGGTTTGGCAAAAAGCGGTGCCAACAAACGCGCGCCATAGCCAAGGCTGAAGAAAAAGACAAAACTCGCCAGCGCCGCACCGATCCCAAAGCTGAGACGGTCGGGATATTGCGCCGAGATGGAGCCCAGCAGAACCAGCGTATCAAGATAGACATGCGGGTTCAGCCAAGTCAGTGCAAGCAGCGTCAAGATTGCGCGCGACAGGCTGCGCGTGGCGCGGCCATCGGTGTCGAGCGCTTCGCCCCCGCGCCACGCCGACAACGCGTTGCGCCAACCGTACCACAGCAAAAACGCCGCCCCACCATACCGCATTAACGGCCCGAACCACGGCGCCGCCTCGGCCAGCGCCCCGAACCCTGTGACGCCAGCGGTAATCAGCACCGCATCCGACACCGCGCAAACGGTGCAGACCGCGAAAACATGCTCGCGCCGCAGCCCTTGGCGCAAGACAAAGGCGTTTTGCGCGCCGATCGCGAGGATCAGCGTGAGACTCAGGGCAAAACCGGGAAGGAAGGAGGTCATTTTAGGGGAGTCCTGTTTTCGGTTGACCCTGCCTAGCCTTTGCTCCGAGATTACTCAAATTCATAAGTCTACGCATGGATTAAAAAAACTTATGCAGCTCGACAGCGCCCACCTCACCGCCCTCGCCCATATTCTGCGGCTCGGCAGTTTCGACGCGGCGGCAACGGCGCTTGGCGTGACCCCTTCGGCTATCTCGCAACGGCTCAAGGCGCTGGAGGACCGCGTCGGCGCCACATTGGTCCTGCGCGGCCAGCCCTGCACGCCCACGCCGCTCGGCCAGCGGCTCGCCAAACATGCCGAAGATGTTGCCCTGCTCGAAGCACAGGCTTTAGGCCAAGACGCGGGCACCGCCCCACCCCGGCTGCGGCTCGCCGTGCCAGCGGATGTGCTAGCGACTTGGCTGATCCCGGCGCTGGCCCAAGTGCCCGACATGCTCTTCGATCTGGTGATCGACGACCAAGACACCTCTGCCGATTGGCTGCGCCGGGGCGAGGTCAGCGCGGCGGTCACCGGCCAGTCTCGCGCAGCGCCCGGCTGCGATGTGACGCCGCTGGGTGCGATGCGCTACCACGCGACCGCCTGCCCGGCCTTCTGCGAAAAATGGTTCGCCCAAGGCGTCAACCCCGCCACACTGGCCGCCGCCCCCATGCTGACCTTTGACCGCAAGGACCAGTTGCAAACCCGCTGGCTGCATCAGAAAACCGGCAAACGCCTGACCCCGCCCAGCCACCACCTGCCCTCAAGCCACGGCTTTGTCGCCGCCGCGCAAGAAGGCTTGGGCTGGGGCATGAACCCCGCCCCGTTGGTGCAAATAGATATGGAGGAAGGCCGCCTCGTCTCGCTCGACGCGGCGCTGCCCCTGGATGTGCCGCTCTATTGGCAAGTCGCACGGATCATGGCACCCGCGCTGGCCCCGCTCACCGCCGCCATCAAGGCCGCAGCGCGCGGGGCGCTGGTTCAAGAGGCGCGTTAAAGCTGCGCCATCACTTCGTCAGAGGCCTCGAAGTTCGTCGTGACGCGCTGCACGTCGTCGTCTTCCTCAAGCGCATCGACCAGCTTCATCAGCTTTTCCATGGCCTCAAGGTCCATCTCTGTCGTGGTGGTCGGACGCCAGATCAGCTTGGTCGACTCCGACTCGCCCAGTTCCGCCTCAAGCGCGGTGGACACATCGTTCAAATCGGTGTCCGCGCAATAAATCACATGACCGTCCTCAGAGCTTTCCACATCCTCGGCCCCGGCCTCAATCGCCGCCATCATCACCGTGTCCGCATCGCCGACGGAGGCGGGGTAAATCACCTCACCCTTGCGCTCGAACATAAAACCAACCGAACCCGTCTCGCCCAGATTGCCGCCGTTCTTGGTAAAGGTCGAGCGCACGGTCGAAGCCGTCCGGTTGCGGTTGTCGGTCATCGCCTCAACAATCACCGCCACGCCATTCGGGCCATAGCCCTCATAGCGGATTTCTTCGTAATCTTCGCCCTCACCGCCCACGGCCTTCTTAATGGCGCGTTCGATGTTGTCCTTGGGCATGGACTGGCCCTTGGCCTCTTTCACGGCCATGCGCAGACGCGGGTTCTTTTCCGGGTCGGGCTCGCCCATCTTGGCCGCGATGGTAATTTCCTTGGAAAGCTTGGAAAACACCTTGGCGCGCAGCTTGTCCTGACGGCCCTTGCGATGCTGAATGTTTGCCCATTTGGAGTGACCGGCCATGAATACCTCGTTCTGGCAA
>Ga0209345_10002500_pt1 | contig 20217 bp, 16 predicted proteins | sample Cruoilmetagenom7_FD_187294 | JGI IMG/M metagenome (GOLD analysis project Ga0209345, IMG submission 187294) | Oil polluted marine microbial communities from Coal Oil Point, Santa Barbara, California, USA - Sample 7 (SPAdes) (version 2) | ecosystem: Environmental > Aquatic > Marine > Oil seeps ... | reverse complement strand
CCACGATCTACCGGGTCTTGCCCGGCAACCGCCGGCGCAGCCGCGCCCGTGCCAGCGGTTTGCATATAAATCCGGTGCAACTCATAGGCCCGTGCAATCTCATCGGGGGCCCAGTCATCACGAATACCCCGCATCTCCGCCTCAAACTGCTCGAACGGCAAGATCCCCGAATGGGTTTTTGAAAACCGGCCGCCACCATTTTCCGCCGGCAAAACCTTTACCGGGCCTTCTCCTGTCCTTGACAGTTTCCGCGCGCCGGAACCGGCCTTGCGTAACGCTCCGGCCGCAAGCTCGCGCACCGTTGCATTGGTGAGCTTCACCCTGCCGCGAACGAAAGGGATATGGCGATAGATCCAGGCCCGCATCTTTCCCAACATTCCGGACACAAACGGATCCTTCGCCGGCGCAAATTGAACCCAATGGGCCAACACTTCTTCAAGAAAGTGCGCGGGTGGCGTATCGGACGGCACGCGGGCGGCCGCATCGACGGCGTTTGGATCCCCGCGCGCAATCGCCGCTTCGACCTCATCCAGCAGCCGCGCCCACCCCTTCTCACCTAGAAAGCCGCGCATACCCGAATGAACACCAACCTCATGTAACAACACTTCCGGCATTGCCGCTGGCGTCATCCGATCGCGAAATAAAACAACACTGCCATCATCCAAAGTCACCGCTACCGCATCATCATCCGCGCCATTGCGAAACTGAGGGAGATCGCTCGCCCGGTCCTTGAACGATATCCGGCCGGTGCGCTCCAATACGTCAAAATCCCGCCCCATTGCCTGACGACCGGCATGGCGCAAACGGTAATCCATATCGAACGCCCGCACGACATCCCGCGCCTCAGCATCAACCAAGCGACCGGCATGATCACCCGCGCGCCGCATTCGCTCCAAATCGCCATACGACTGCCATTTTGGATCATTTCGCGCGAGATACCGGCCTGATCGCTCAATTCGTGCGTCCAATTCTGCCATTTCTCGCTTGGATATATCGCGCCCCAAAACACGGGCAACGCGGACACGGCATTCAGGCGTCACGTTTCACCTCCTGAAGCTTCCACTTCGCGCGCGCCCATCAAAGGCCGATTGCTAAATCCACGCGTTTGCCGCGCGATTACCTCACGAACCGATCTTGGCTGGCTTTTGTCAGACGTCTTGTAAAACACATTATGATTGTTTCTGGCCTCTCGCGGCATCAGCACGGCCCCTTCTGCATTGGGATCAGCTCGCAACAGCTTCAGCGCAACGCCCGATCCAAGAAAGTGAGCCAGATAGCCCTCTTTTTGCGTCACCGGCCGCTTCAGGACACGCTCCAGGTGCGTACCATTTTCCCGCGCATATTCTCCGGCCATGATCGTGCCCCAGCGTCGATCGGATCGCATCTCAAGAACCGCAGCCCGGACGCCCGGATCTGTTGAGTGCGGATCCATTGTCAGACCATAGGACGGCCCATGCTCTTTCATCATCCGCAACCAGGTCGAATTGATAAATTGCGCGCCACCATACGCCGATCCGACAGGCGGCCGCGCCTGCCAATCGCCGGCGCTTTCATGCGCAATCATATCATCAAGATATTCCGCCGACACGCCGGTCAGTTTTTGCCCCCACAAATTGGCGTGAAACTGAGACACAACCTCCAATTCATCGAGATTTTCACGATAAAAGGAGGTCGCTTCATCACTCAACATGCGGTGAAGCCGGTAGGAATAATCGAGCGAATTATCCAAAATCGCCGCCTTGCGCAATCGAGCGCGTTCACGCCGTTCTCCCTCTAGTGATGGCGCTGTTTCAAAATGCTGCATCTTGCGCGACAGACGATCGCGCGGCGTACCGGCAGTAATCATCACACCACCCACCCCGAGACTAACACCAACAGCCAACGTGCCACCAACCACCGCATTACCCAATCCAGACATTGGCACACCCCCCGCACATGCCGCCGCTTCGGCCAATGCGCGCGCGACAGTCCGGGCATTTTCACGTGTAAACAGCGTATCCATTCGCGTCAGCTCGGCAGGGCTAGCAAGGTCAAGCGCGTCCTTGGTGAACATCGGATCAACCCCGTTTTCCCGCAGCTTTCTTCGCTCTTGCGACAACATTTCAGCTATCTTCTTGCGCGTGTAATCCTTATCGAAAACAGCCCGCATGCGCACCGCAATTACCTCGTTACTAAGCCCTTGTTCTTTCAGATGAACCGCCATCTCCCTAGCCGCTCTTGAGGGCCCTGCCCGTTGATGAGGAATATCGATCCCAGTGATCTTGCGGGCATTACTAAACAACACACTCAAGTGGCCATGAGAAACAACCAATTCATCAGCAACCTCCTGGAACGAAAAGCCATTTCGATACAATTCGACCGCTTTATTTTGCTGCCGTGTTAGGCGGGGGTCTTCGAACCGCTCCTGGCTAAGAGTTTTTGCAAATCGCCCACCAGAACCACCGTCATCAGGCCCGCCCCTCTTGATGAGCGCCGCAACATCTGGACCAAACTCATCGGCGGCCCGCGTGGCTGGATCTAGGAGATCAGCGTTTCCGCGTCCGGAACCTGGCTCAGGGCTTTCCGCCCGCGCGCCCGCTCGTTCAGCTTGGCCTCCGCCTGGCGCATCAGCGCCGCGTCCTGTCCCGCTGCCAATAAACTCTCCGCTGAGATCGTCGACAAGGCCTCTTGCAGCTTGGAGGGCGGACTGTCCGTCTGCGACGGCGCGGGCGGCGCGGTTGAGCGCGTCTGAGACTTCACCTTTGACATGCGCTTCTCTTCCAATCCGTTCGGCCAATCTCGCCGTGTCCAACTCTACGTCAGCATTGCGCTGACTGTCTAGCCTATTGCCCTCTGCCTCAATGCGGTCGGCCCGCCGGTTTAACGTCCCGAAAGCTCGCTTGTCTGAGGCCAGTTGTCGTAAAACAGCCGCCTTCACTTGTGCCCGTTCAGCAATCAATGCCTGGCGAAAACCACTCTCACCGAATAGGTCGATCGTTTTACCCTCGACCACTGGCGCAGACTGAAGATCTGCAATGATGGAATTTGCCTCCGTTGCGGTCCTTGGGTCGACACGCTGCAACGCCAAACCAATTTGCGATTGAAGTTCCGGATCCTGCACCAAGCGGCCAACCAGCGACGCGTTGCGCGCACTAATTTGACCATTGATCACAAGACCGAAGGCGTCATCGGACAATTCCGCCAGACCGCGCGCTTCTCGCACCAATGGCGATCGCGGCGGCAGCGTTGCCCCTATTTCTGAATTTGTTCGCAGGATCCGCGCGGCATCCATACTGGTCCCGCTTCCCTCACCAATATTGACCAGCGCACCACGCACCATCGCATCTTCCGCGCTAACCCCATCGACCTCTCGCAGAATGAAAGCGGGCCCTGAAATCGGACCCCCGCTCTCATCGGTTAGACGCCTTGCCAGCGCGTGACGCTGATGCCCATTGGCGATAAACCGCGTCCCGTCTTTACTCTCCCAAACCAGCAACGCGCCGGCACGCTCAGGCTCCCAGACATCAACATCTTTCAACGCATCGGTCAGACCATCACCGTCAGCCTCCTTGAATTGAAATCGCTTGGCGTCGCGCTGGATGGCAGCATAATCGACAACCTCAATCCCTAATTCGGCCCATTCGCGCGGCACCGGCTCACCCGAAGACAATACCGGCGGATCATCCGAAAACTCATTCAAGTCAAACGGAGCCGGCTGATCTAACAATTCGGCTTCCGCGTTTGCGACTTTGGCGCGGTGGATCTCCACTGCTTCAGGCGTCAATTGATATGGGTTTGCACCGTCCAAATCCCGAGCCGCCGCTGCGCGCTGCGATATTTCCAGCGCCGCCGCGAAGGCCGGCTCACGCTCAGCCAGGCCAACAAAGGCCTCATTCACACCTTCAGCATCCAGATCGCCAGCCTCAAACCGATCGACAATCTCACCAACCTGCTGATCGATCTCATCAGCAACCCCCTGACGCTTCCGCCGCCGGATCGCCTGACCCAGCTTGATAAACCCGCCCTCGACACCGCCAAACACGCCGCCCCCCAAAGTGGCGAACAAGACATTTTGAAACCCGATATTCCACCCGGCTGGCAAACCGACTTCTTCGCGATATTGCTGAACAAAAGGCTGCAAGACCGCCTCGGTTGACCCTGACGCGACAGCGCCATAGGTGACTGCGCCCTTGAAGCTCGAAACAGGGCGGCGAAACACAAACATGGACGCGATATTTACAGGATCCGTCATCGCCCCCGTCATCCCACCTGAAAACTTCGCGAACCCTTCACCAGCGCCTTGAGCCCGCTCCATGATTTCAGACGCTTCTGTGTAGCGCTCCATGGCGATTTCCAGCCCACGCGCCTTAATTCGCGCAGGATCAGGTATTTTGGCGCGGTCTTCCGGTGACAGCGAATTGCGCCAGGCCTGTAATTGCAAAGCCTTCACAAACGGATAGGCACCCTTATTGTTCAACACCGCCCGCTGCTTGTCATCCATCCCAGCCAATTCCGGAACGTCCAGCTCACTCAGGATCGGGTAAAGATCCGCCCCCTCAACGCCCAAATGCGTTCGGGCCGCCTTCTCAATTTCCCGATATGCCAACTGTTCATTATCGTATTCAGATGTGCTCAACTCGGTCGCGCGCATCGCCTCCAGACTGGCCCCAAAAATATCGCCAAAGCCGGGATCTTCGCCTTCTTTTTTTTGCGCCGGCACAAAGTCTGGCATTGGATCATCAGGTTCGAGGAAATCGTCTTCCATCAATCCCCTCCCTCGCGGTCATCTTGCTGTTCTTGCTGCCGCCGAGACGCTTCGCGATAGGCCTCCGCTTGCCGCGGCCCGATCGAATCTTCATCTAACTCCTTGCGCCGCGCGACCCGTTCCCGGCTGGCTTGCAAAACGCTTTCGGTTGAGTAGCGCTGCAACACAACAGACGCATTCACTTGAGTTAGATCCAGCACATATGGCTTCGGATTAGCCACATCACCAGATCCATCGAGCACGTATTGCGGACCGTATTTTGGATTGGTCAAACTGACCTGATAGCGCCCCTCACCAACACTGATCAGGTATGACCGCTTCAGCTCATTTTCCTCTAAACTCTCGAAAGCATCACCGGCCAGGACTGAGGGTGAACTTTCGCCGGTCAGCGAAAATGCCTGCCAATCTTCGGTGGACATACCCTTCAAAAGCCCCCTTACCTCACGGCCGCTCATATTCGCCGGAAGCTGCACACGCTCGCCGTTGACTTCACCAATCCCGCCCTTAGCGCCTGATCTACCAGCGGCCGCTTGCAGCACGGCTTTATAGTCGCCGGCATCATAATCTTCGCCATCTTCTCCGGCGTGGGACAGGTCACCCGCATAGGCCGACCGGGCCGCATCAACGATAGCCTTCCGAACATCGCGGCGCGCATTCGGAATGGCCGTTCCGAACACCGCGTCCTCTGCGGCTTCCATGGCCGATTTCGACTTAGGCAACAGGCCTGAATTTTCTTTCAGGGCCGTCCCACCCTCCAGCGCCCGTAACGCAAAATTTGAACGCCCGGTCGCAGTCAAATAACCGATCTGCCCCAAAGCTGGCCGCTCCTCTGCAATCTCGCGGATCACCTGCCCAGACCGCGCACCCGCGCCGGTTACCAATCGCGCCAACGCCACCGCTTGGTCTTGCGCCGGCATCGCCTCAAGCCCCTCGACCACAAGCCTCCGCTCGCGCTTTGAAAACACTTGTAGTTTTTCACCCGTCTGTTCGGCCAATACTTCAGCCCGGTCGATCCGGGTCGCGATATCTGAAACGAGGTTTTCTGATCCAATTACAATCGGTGTCAGCCGCGCGCCATTAGCAATCGCCCAACCAACATTGTCCGTCTTCCCCACCCGGTCACGGCGTTCGGCAACTTTGCTCAACACGTTAAATTCATTCAATTCTTGCTCACCGACATTGCCCGAGCGAAGCTCCGAAATTCGGGCATCCAATTCCGACTTATCCATGAAAGCCGCTTCCTGCCGAAGCCCTTGGGTTTTGGCGATTTTGGCTAAGCGTTCCGCATAGGCAGCATTCCCCGCCACCTCGACCTCCTGTTGCGCGCGGGCGATCATTTCAGGGGACGGCGACAACCCCGTTTCCAAGGCATCTTCAAGCACATCAAGCGCATGTTTGGCGGTCTTGCTGGTTCCGCCCGTCCCGCGACGCTGCCGCCTGTACTGCGCCAGGTGCATCTTTTCCAGCGACGCGTCATCGCTGGCTGACGTCGCCGCATCCTGAGCCGCCTCCAACAATTCAATCGGCGCAGCCAGCCCTGAATTCTCGTAAGCGACAACTCGCGCCACCAAGGACTTTGCCTCAGCGACCCGCTGTTTTCGCTCGGCCTCAATGGCGCGCTCACCCGCAGCCGTTTGGCGCGCCAGCGCACCTTCAGCCACGCCCAACAAACGCGCCTTTTCCTTGCTATCGATCACACCATCAAGCAGACCATCCTTAAGCTCCCAAACGAGCCGATCAGGCTCATCTCGCAGCAAGGCCTCGGCATAGCTGGCCACCAAAACATTGCGGCCTTCATCAACAAATTTTTCACGAACCGCGTTTGGCGCACCTTCAGCCAGCAATTCCAGCCCTTGAAGCGCGCCCGGTAGATCATCCGGCGTATCAAGCAAGGTCATTGCTTCATTATCCAGCGTTTCCCGCAACCCCCGCATCGTATAGGCTTGGCGGCTGGCCTGCTCGCCCGTGATGGCGGATGAGGTTAAGCGCTCGCCAAACTGCACCAGGTCTTGCTCCAAAGCCGCCCTGACGCCCGGCCTCAATCCCTCCAGGCGAACACGGCTATCTTTCTCGTATTCTTCAGCCATGCGCTCGGCAAATCCCGGCTCCGCCCCATCGTAATTGTCCAATTCCTCAGTCAGACGCTTCTGCCAGGTCAACCGGGCTTCAGACCCCCGGCGTCCAACATCTACGCGATCCGCCGCGGCCTCCGCTTCGGCACGCTCAACCCGCATCTTATCAAGCTGGGGCTCGGCAAAGTCAGACAGGCTTGCCCCTATAGATCCAACCAGGTCACCGCTTGTTGCCCCGCGCACGCGTATGCCGCCATTCCGGCTAGAACTTGCAGCAGGTAAACGCCCGCGACCTCCATCAATCCTTGCGGCCATCTATAAACCCGCCTTTGCTTGCGCGTTTTTCATCGCCGCTTTATCAGTTGCCCCGCCGCCAAATCCGGACGTCAGCAAGGTAGAGCCAATATCCGCCACACCCTTACCGATAATGGCGACCTTCTCGCGCTTGGCCGCGCGTTCTTCCGCTTTGAAATTGTCGTACTGGATACGCCCCTCATGGATTGCCGTTCGGGACCGGAACTCCCCCTCTGCTTCGAGCTCACCAATTACGTCCAATGCAGATCCATCGACTGACAGGCCCGACGCCCCAGCACGAACCCGCGCTTTTGAAACCAGCCGCCGCCCCTCCGCTGACGCCAGGCGAGCTTCTTCACTAGCCTCCTGGCTCACCAGCCGCGCATTGTTCCCGGCAACCTTCCCCTTGGCGTCGGCATTCATGACGCCGCCGACGGTTTCCATCACCGCTCCTGCGCCCTGCGCAACCAAAAGCATTTCCATGCCGCTCATCCGCGCACCCGTGCAAACATGTCCATCGTCTCGCCATTCGGAGAATAGGCGACCAACCGCCCCTCCCTGCGAAACGCCAGGCGTTCCAGAAAATTGCAAAATTGCGAACCTTCAATGTGAGCCGTCGCCTCAATTCGGCGCACCGCCGGATCCTCGAAAGCACGGTCCAATTTCAAGCGCGTAAACCGCAGCACGCGCTTCCAATCGCCCACCCCAAGCCCGGCCTGGTATGACCACAAGACACGCCGCCCGGTCCAGACAGGCTCAATCCCACCAATCCCCATTGCGACCCCATCAACAACATAGGCCCAGGCGTCGCCAACCAGCTTGGTATCCGGCCACTTTGGCCCCAATACACCAGCCAGGCGCTCGGCCATAATGTCCGCTATATGGACATCGCTCATCGCGGCAATCTTACGAAACTCAACCATAGCTTTCCACCTTCAAAACAAAGCCGGCCAACGAGCACGGCAAAGGCCCATCCGCATCAATTTCGATCTGTTTCTGTCGATCAAATCCGGTATCGAGCGGGATGAACTGATCCTCTGTCAAATCCGGAACCGGCGCACCCAGCTTGTGGCTAGACGTGCGCGGGTTAAGATCCACCGCGCGGTCCGGCAGCCCATCCGAACGACTAACCCGGCCTTCAGTGATCCCGACAGGCAAAACCGCCATTTCGGTCACGCGACCAACCGCCGATCGCGACGAGCCCAGCCCTTCAGCGCCATTGACCGGCAGGCTGCGCGCTTTTGAAGGATATGCCAACCCAATCCAACCGCGCGCCGACCACGCCGGTTCATCACCCGCCCCCGGCTGCAACAGATTTATCGACCCGCCCGATACCGTGTAAGGCCCGAACCGGCGACCATCCGCATTGACCATGACCGACTCCCCCTCACACCAGGACAGTCCTGAAAATTGATTGGCCGGACGCGCTACGCGCAAGATCTGACCGTCCCAATATTCGCTTGGATAGGCCCCGATCGACGCGATCAAAACCGTCGAGCTGTTTCGCGCCGTGATGGTGACTTTGACCGGCGACGGATCGTCATCTTCGTCGGGATAGGCCTCATTCGCAGTCAACCAAAACTCCCGGCCGACATCGCCAGACACAAACGGCGTTGCGCCCTGCGCAGTTAGCCGAACCGATCCACCGCCGATATCTTCAGCCAAAGCCGTGTAAGACTGCCACAGGTCATAATGTTGCGACATATCCACACAACAGGCCGCTTCAGCTCGCATTGTGTTGGGATCGTAAGGCCGCTCAAAATATTCCACTGTTCGAACCGTCGAACCGTTGATCGTGCGCGCAACGATCAGCCAGGCCTCATCCTGGCCATCAGGACCAGGCGCACAGCACACGTCATCGATGAAAGGCTGTTTTCTGCCCAGCGCCCCGCCCAATCGATGCCTGGCCCAGGCGATCGTTCCATTCTCTGGCGAATAGGTCAGTGAAACCAAACGCCCCGTGAAATCAACACACCACAGAACGCGACGCGGCCGCCCCTGCCACCATGTCGATCGGATGCCGGCACCGGACATATGCGCCGCCATCTCAAGCAAGTTACGCGGCACGCTGTCATTCAGCCGGCTAATCTCAATCAATTCCTGATCGCCCACCGCGAGATAGATCAGCGCATTATCGGCCTTGATCGGCGGCACGTTTGGCGAACAAGCAACCTCACTGACGGTTCGCGGCACCGCGCCTGCCGGCGTCAGCGCTTCATCCTGCGACGGCCCGACCAGGCTTCGAACCCCGCGTGTGGTCCCCAACAACAATTGATCCATGAAGATTGACCATACAATATATGACGTCTGCCCCTCCGCTATCGATCGGCGAACCGCGTCATCATCCAGCGTTTCCGTCACAAATCCCGGCCGCATATCGGCGCTATCTGGTGTGTACCGGCTAGTTCGGCTCAAAAAACACCGATCCGGATCTGTCGCCGTACCGAATAGCGCGAAGCGATCTTCAATCAGTGTCCCGCAAGCAGGCCAGCCCTCATCCTCAGAGATCGCCGAGATCTGCCAATGCGCCGTTGTTTTCGAAGCGGCTCCATAAAATGGCAGGCGCTGAAGCACCGTCGCCTGAACCTGGCTCGCGGAAGTCCAGCCGGTAATCTTCATCAAACCATAAGTATAGCCCTCAAATCGCCAGGAACAATTGTCACTGATCGAACCATCTCGCTCGATCCCGCTTTCATGGATGGGCGGTGCATTTCCTGTCAGATGCTCCGTGCCATTATCCGTGCAATAGTAAAATCGATTACCGTTGCGGCAATACTCGCCAACCAGCGTTTTTTGGTCGAACGCCCATCCGGCCACGTCAGGTTGTGAGGCCGCCTCAATCCTCAAAAGCGACCCGACATGCTCCGGCTTAAACCCTGCCGCGCCGGTTACGGTCACTGCGCCCGTCACATTTGAAAACGTCAGCGCCGCCTGGTTGGCTTGCAGGTCATTGAACGGGCCTTCCTCAAGCTCCACAAGACTAAGCGTGAATGCATTTGTTGCGGTGCGCTTCAACGCCCTGGTTTGGTAATCATGGCTCGTATGCGCGAACCACATTACATCACCTTGCTGCCAAACCCGAAGGCCTTGCAATTCATCATTCGACCAGGGGATGGAAACCTCTACCGGCGAACCGCCGCTGGTGATCAGCGCGCGCGTCGTACCACTCCAAAACCGGAAGACACCATCTCCGGCCTCAATCCTCACAACGTCATTGATCGCTTTCTGAAATACAAACCAGCGCTTGCCCGCATTCGCGTTTTTGGCTGCGCCGAGATACACCGAGCCACCACGGCGATCGATCGCGCCTGAAGGGCGAACCAGAAAATTGCGACACGCCTCCAGAGCGCCCGCATAAATGTCCGTATCGGGCCGCGCGCGGGACGCACGACTTATCTCACCGCCCCCAAAATTGGTTTGCAGAAGGCGGCCACGACCCGCCATTAACCTGGAATTTCCTGTTCTTTGCCGAGCCAATATTCATCTGGCGGGATAGCACCTGATCCACGCAATTCCGGCGCATAGCCGGTCTGCATCGCCAACACCCAACCGGAGCTCAATTTGTCTAGCGATGACCCCTGCGCATTTTCGGCGTGGCTCGCCTCAATAAAGGCGTCCTGAACCAGCCCCTTCAACCGCTCCTGCGCCGTTGTACTGGTTGCAACCCCCATCACCGACGCCATTGCGAGACGCGTCGCTGCAAAGGACGCAACCAAGGGATGCAACCATTCTTCTTTTTGGCGGATAGAGACCAGCGCTTGAACCGGACCAGCATAGTCAGTCAGCAGCTTGCGGCCCTCGACCTCCCACGCACAACCGCCCGTATTCGCGGCCTGAACCCCCAGGGCATCGCCTGGCAGTGAGTATTGGTAAGCAAACCCCCAGGCCGGTTTTTGCTCCATAGCCGTCAATAGCGCGCGATCGCGCACGCAAACCCACGGCCAAACGGTCAAAGCCTCATCAAGCACCATCGGATATAGGCCCACAATCCGGCGCGCTCTCGCATTGTTTGGAATACTATCTGGATCGGTAATCCGCTCGGCCCCGACAAGGCCCGCCGCCCGGTCCATAATATTCACTTTCGAAGCCATTTCCCTATCCTTTAACTATTCCGGCCGCAGCAGATACGAGACCACTGCGGCCGGCACGCCACTGAATTGCGAAGATTTGGAGCCTCGCGCCTCAGTAAGACGTGAACGGTATTTCCCACGTAACATCGCCGCCGCCGGCACTTGCCGCGCCCGCCTGCGTTGCCACAATGAGAAGATCTTTGGAGGGCTTTTCCGTCAGCCCTAAAATTTGCCAAAGCGGTTTGTATCGATTGGCCAGCGCGACCGCCGCCCCGATCGGCACGACCGCCGCCGAACTGACATCGGTTGCCGCATTCAGGACCGCCGTTTTTCCGGTAACGCCGATCGTCGCATCATCAGCAATCCCGATCGCTAATGTCACACTAGCGCCAAGCGCGGCGGTTTGCAGGAAACCAAGCGCCGAAAGAACACTGTCAGGCTTCACACGTGCCAGAGAGATCGTTGAACCGATATCGGCGGCCGCTGGGATCGTAACATGATCCATGACCGCCTTATACGGATTGTTGAAATGATGAAACGAGGCGGCGCTGGGAACAGCTTTGGCCTCTTTTGCCAGTACAAAATCACCAGCCAGAAGTTCAATTGCCATAATGATAATCCTTAGTTTGAATGAATGGCTGGCGCAGCATCGAAGCGCTGCGCCAGGCGCGAAGATCTATCGCTTACACAGAATGTGGCCGACCCCCACATCTTGACGGCGCATCCAACTGTCTTGGGCCTCATAGAAAGCGTGCCAGCGATAAGACATGTCAGGCCGTTCCTGGACGCGCGTCCCCACCAAAGGACGCTCCTTGTAGAGGATTTGCTCGCTATTCCAGAATGGGATTGTGGCTGTGGTCGTGTCCGAGTCATACTTCAACGCATCGGTCTCAGCCCTCACAAACGTCCAACTTTTGAATTTGTCGGTGTCGCCATCCAGAAGCCGCAAAGCCCCCTCATAATCTTTACTCGAAGTCTCAATCGACGTCAGCAGGTGCTGAAGATCGGCCTCCTCGACCCCGACGCACCATTCACCGCCATCGAGCTTACCGGCCGCACGCATCACGCTCGCTGACCGCAACTTGGCGACTGTCAAGCCCGTGTCACTCGTGGGTGCGGTAGCGTCACCATCCGCTTTACCCTTATAATACGTCCAATCATCGACAGCAATCACCCGCGATGTAGGGAAATTCTTCTTGATCGGGTCGCCATTCTTATCCATGACATATTGCGGATTATAGAATGACTTCAAGATTGTTGCATCGCGGCGACGCTCACGGCCCGCGCCCATAGCCCGGACAACCGGGTTTGTCGGGTCAACCAATTGCTCCGCTTTCTCTCGCGTACCAATCCACTTGCCATCCTCAAACGTCTTGAAGAAGCCAATCCGGCGGAACTTGTCGACCTCGCCGCCGGGTGTCGGCCGAACGTCCTGCAAAACCTCTACAGGATCCGATGTCCCCATCAGTTCATCTGTGTAGCGGTCGCCGCTTTCCATGAACGATAGATCTGCATCAACATGATTGACAAATCGCGACATTTTTTGTTGCCCCACAAGGTCAACATTGCGCGCGAAAATCATAACTTTGTGGCCCTCAAGCCGATTAATTTCTGCCGCTGTCTCTGGCATTGGGAATATCCTTCCAAATTGTTTCCAATTCGGCTGAACCCCCCGGCTTATTCCGGACCCGCACCTATCGTATTAAGGCCGCTACGCCTCTGTGCTTAACCGGACCCCGCAAGCGAGACCCCCCGGCCACACACACATGCAATGCACGTGTTAAGTTGTGCACTACATGCGTGATTTGCAATTTCGGTCAAGTCACCCGTTGATAATTCCCATCAAATCGACGCGCTGCTTAACCGCCGTCGCATGGTTCGGATCTGACTTCGTGTTTAACTGCTTCAAAAATCCTGGGTCGCGCTCTAACGCAGCCAGCTTTTCTGTGGCAGCAGACTTGGAAAGAACGCCCCCGCCCTGCCCCTGACCGTCACGTTCGGCGATCAGCCCACTTTCCGCATAGTCGGCGCTGACCTTGCCGAGAAACTTGATCAGGCGGGGATCGCTGCCGAGGCCTGTTTCAGCCAGGTATTCCACGAATTCCGCTTCTGCCTTTTGCTCAAGGAGGTGCGTGCCATCTTTCACCATCGCCTTGGCCTTTGCCGCGCCCAGCTCACCTGTCAACGCATCCATACCTTCGGTTTCGCGCTGCTTGGCTAGATCTTCAGGCGATTGAGTTTCGCCGGCCTCCGCCTTAACCAGATCAGCAACGCCCTCCAAAACCGGCCCGACCATGAATTGGGGCACACCATTGGCCGCAAACATCTCTGTCATCTTGCCCCACATGCCGTCTTTGAACGCTAAACCGTCCATCACCGGCGCTTCGCCATACCCTTCAGCGCTCTCTGGCGCACCCAGACCGCGCAACACGTCGAGAAATGCGTCTTTGTTTTCAGCATACTCGCCTGACGGCTTGATGATCAGCTCGCTTGCCGGCCGGCCCAATTTTTTGATCGCGCCAATGTCGCTATCCAGCAAATGGCGCGTCAATTCTTCAGCGCTGGCCGTGCCATAGCCATTTTTCTCGATATGCGCCCGGTCATCATCCGTTAATGACTGCATAAATTCAGGCACGTCTCCGCCGCCGCCGCCGTCTCCGCCGTCTCCGCCATCGGCGAAGCAGTACAGGCTCAATCGCTCCAAATATCTAAGTTTCGTCTTCATCATGAGGCTCCTTCATGCTCTCTAATTTGCCCTCAACCAGGGCCAGTCCAATTCGGCCTTTGTCCAGGCCGGCCGTATATGCGATATCCAATGACAGACCGCGCCAACCAAACCGATAAAACCCGGCCTCAGCCGACATTCCCGGATCCCAGTCCGCAATGCCGCAACCGCCAGTCTGAAGAATGTCGGCGAGCACAATGCGGCCATCGACCGACCCGAAAACTCGCGCGTATAACTCTCGGCGACGCTCCGGATCTTCGATTAACGGGTCGCCGCCAATTACAAACTTTGTCCCAATATCATCGGTCATGCCGCACCCTGCGCCCCGGCGAGTGACGCAACACCCTGCCCACCATCTCGCAAGGTTGTCGCTGCCGTTTGAGCCGCCGCCATTTCTTCTTCCATTTGCCCCATCTGACGCTGCGCTTCGCGCTTTTCTTCATAGACTTGCGGGGAATTCAGGTGCGTGCCATCCATCCCATAGCTATCCGCAAGAGACCGCATGATGCCCTCACCTTTGAATAGATGCAGGACATCAGGATCCATTTTAGCCAAGTTCACACCAGCCTCGATTGATCGCAATATGCTTTCAGCCTCGCCCTGCTTCTGGCTGGTTGCGAGCGGACCACGAAACTCAAACCCGATCGCCTCATTGTGCAAACTGTCGGGCGGAGGCATGAAAAAGTCGATCGCCTGCAAATCTTCGAACGTGTCTTCGACAAGGCTATTCAGCTTTTCATGCTCAAGCCGCGCCACTATCGGCCCCATTGTTCGAAGCCGCATATCGCGCAAATCGTAAACTTCTGTCGCGGTCTTTTGAGGCCCTTCGCCCGGGGTCAACCAATCAACATAGAAGGCCTGCTCGATCTGCGCCTTGAAGTGCGCCATAACCTCAACGGTCACACGCGTATCACCGCCCGCATCCAGATCCTGGATAAGCTGGCTTGTGTCACGCACACCAATCGCCGACAGGCTGTTGATGTAATTGATTGAGCCCGGACGCCGATCAAAGCCCTGCGAGCGCGGTAGCATGGTCCATTTAGACGGATCGCCGGCCTTTTCGGCATTGCGCACAAACGCCTCTACGGCTGCGCTCAATCCCTTGCACATCGGCAAGGCCGTCCACGCCGCTCCGACCCCCAATGGATCACCCGGACGGCGCTTGAACCGGCCGATATTATACTTGAACCGATCATGCCCGCCGAGCTGTAGCACCTCGCCTTTATCGACCAGAATATTGACGTCGCGCCACGGTTTACGGTCCTTGACCGCACCCGCGCGCCCATCCGGTCGCGGTTCTATGACGTGCAGGATATCCACCTTCACGCTTTCGGGCCGCTCGGTCGCTTTCGCCTTTTCTTGCAAACCAAGACTATCGGGCCAACGCTGCAACGCCCGGCGCAATGTCATGTCGTAGACGCGATAATTAGTGTCAATCTCGCCGTTTTCGTTCTCTGACCAAAAATTTTGCTTTAGGGGCATCGCCAAGTAAGACGGCCCGTTCGGCCCGCGATCCTGCCACATGACCGATGTGCCAAAGCCGGTATTGTCCAACACGTCCTCAGCCATCGCTACCCGGAACGTGTTTGACGCTGAGGAAAACCAGCGATGCATTCGGCGGGACACATGATCAAACCAGGCGTCTTCCTCATAAGTCGGATCGCGCTCTAGCAATCTTGCCATGGTCCAAGGCGAATGCGGGCTGAGCATATAACCATACAACGTCGCCGATAGCCGCTCATGCGCCACCATGCCGGTAATATCCATGAGCTTTGGCGTCCGGAGCGCACCCGGCTCTTTCGTCATCGAAAAATTACGGCGCGGGAAAATGTAATCGGTGATCATTTGCAATTCAGGCTCTCGCCCTGATCGCGCCGATCGCAGCTCCTCCAAGCGCTGAAGGCACGTCTTGGCGAATTCCTCGCTGCGCTCATTAACCGGATCCGCCATCACCCTACCCCGTCAATAACGAGCTAGGAGTTTTAGACCCAGCCGGCTTAAGCGAAGGCGTTGCAAGCCCCTTCGTTAACAGCGTCGTCGCCCGGCCACCCTTGGGCTCTTTGCCCTTCAGCGCCAGCAGCCTTTGCCGCTCATCATCCTTGCTCGGCGGCGTCTTCCCATCCGGAATATCCTGCTTAAAAAGCCCCGACATTTGCACCTCCTACCAATCGTTTATGACCCGCCCCTGAGCACCACCACCCCGGACACTTCGCAGGCGATCTGCTTGCAATTCGATCATTTGGTCAACAGCTTCCGTGTGCGAACCGCGCAATTGCGCAAGATATTGACGCGCATCATGCACATGTGAATAAAAGTTTTTCTGCGGCTCGAATGCATACGATGCTTCTTCGCCACCGCGTAATTTTTTGACGCGGTAGCCGGCCGCGAACCCCTCAACCAAGTCGCCATTTCGAAACGGATCGATTTTGTGGGCGGCACTTCCAGCTATTGTTTTGTTCAACTCACTGCGAACAGCCTTATGGCGCGGCCCAATCGCGTTCGTCGGCGCCGGGATACAAGGAATTCCAGACGCCTCAATGAAGCGCTCCGCCCAGGACAGCATGTCCGGCGTCGCCGGATTTCGCGCCCACGCCGCCGGATCCAGCATTCCGACCGCCGCATGGCCAGAATATTCTCCGGAGACAATTTCCCTGGCCTTGCCGCCAATCGTCTCCGCATCCGTTACCGACCCATCAGGCGTCACCAGGCTTTGTAGATCCTGCGTGCGGCCGTCCCAATGCTTTTGACCAAATACCAGCGCGGCATTCAGCCCACCATCGCCGCCCATCAGGATTGGACAGCCTTGCCAGGCCTCCAATTGCCGCTCCGCCACGTGCGCGCCCGGATCATATTCATCACCGTAGACAGGCTTACCCGACCGGGAATAGCCAACCTTGTTTCTAACAAAGCGCTCGACCTGCCAATCCTCCATATCACCCATAATTTCGGTGTAATAATTCGGCCTCAGCTTCCGCAGAACCGGGTTCTCCGCCTTCGCTAAAAGCCCCGATGGCTGAACATAAATCTTGGTCCCAGAACTCGGCTTTCTGAAGAACTTTTGATACGTCCAGTTGCTTGTGTTTGGCGCATTAAAATCGCACATCACACACCCGAAACCGGCCTTCGCATCGTCAGGTAATGTATGCGGCGGGGGATAGCGCCCAAGCCGACCAATCAGCGATCCAACTCCATCCCCTGGAAGCGTGTCCGCCTCGTTCAACCAGATCCAAGTCGCCAACAATCCGCGCGTAAATTCATCGACATTCATGTCCGCCAAGGCCTTGAACTCGACGATCATTTCATAAACCTGAGTGCGACCACCCCCAACATCTTCGCGCCATTTTATCAAATGTGTCGCCGGCCCATTCTTCGGCCCCTCAAATTTCCAGTCCGAAGTGACTGGAAAAACATCCTTCCAAGAGGGGATCGTTTTATCCCAAAGGTCTCGATAGGTGGATCGGATCACATAACCCTTGCTTCGAATCACGCCATCTGATTTACTCGGCGGTTGGAGCCTCGCGATAACTTGACCTTTTACTGGACACGCACTCGTTTTTCCGGACCCATACGGGCCCATGATCCCCGCCAATTGGTGGGTGGTGTCGTTTATAAAATCCAAAGCAACCGGCCCTGGGGCCTTGTAGCCAAAGATCAAAGCATCTTCGGTTGCTAGGCTCATTTTAACTCACTCCCACACCCCGACCCCTGCCCGTTGCTACGCACCGGGCTCGCTCGGAACGCAATGATTTGTGCTGCGCTTTGGCGACCTTCCTCCAAATCCCGAAAACTCGGTATCTGCCCCTCACGATGACGAGCACTTGGGCTGTCTTGGGGGGTGGGGTCTTGAAAAGGGCCATGGGGGTCAATGCGCGCGCGATTTCGCCTGGTCATGACGGGCTGGCCATTTAGGGCAACTGATTTCATATCAGTCCCCCGATAGCTCTGGATCATCGGTGGCTGTTGGCTTTGGGTCGGTTTGTGGGACTTCCGTTTGTGGGACTTCATCGATCTTATCGCCTTCAAGCACTGTATTCATTGAGTTTTTATCCATGCCTATCGGCGCTTCCGGCACACCGCCAACACCGCCCTGGTGCGCGCCCAGGAAGACCTGGAACATTGGCGGCAGGTCCTCGATACCCGCGATCTGGCGCGGCTGCTTGGTCGACATGTATTCGGTGAATTCCTTCGTCACCCTGAACCAAAACTCGAACGCCCATTGCAGATCAGCCTTCGATAGCTGGAATACCTCAGTCTTCGTTTCGGTGGTCGACACCGGCACACCATCCTGGTCGAACTTGGTTTTCGTGGTGCTTGACAGGCGCTTCACCGCTGGTTCACCCGTCTCTGGATCGCGCGGAATGATAAGCTGCGCGATGTCATGCGGCGACGTCGCAGCCACGTCAGCCATGCCCAGGAGCGGGTGGCGGTAGCGCGCCGTCAGGAATTCAATCATCTTTTTGGTGCTGATATTTTTCGCGCCTTTTGGCCGGCCGCCTTTGTTGTTTTTGCGCGCGACGGGATCAGGCAACCCCAGGGAAAACGCACTCCCACTCAGCGGAGACCCGCAATCGACGTCATCTCCGAACAGATCGGCGATATCATCCTCGCCAGCATCATCTATCAGCGGATCAGCGCCCGAAATGGCATCGCGCACCGCGCCGCCCAAGCCGGATCGCCCATCACCCACCGAATAAACCCCAGTTTTTAACCGCCTCTGGCGCAAACACCCTCGCGGAGCGTTTCAGCGTCACAAGTGCGTTACACAATTTCGGCAACAAAAAGAAAGACTTAGCTATATATGTAACGCTGAAACGATGAAACAAAGACTTGCGCCTGCCCGCGCGCGTGCGCGAGGCTCTATATACGTTACACCGTTTCAGCGTTACAGGTCTCATATTATCCAATGTTTTCAGTGTCGTAGAGTGTAACGCCGCTTCCCGTTTTTACGTTTCGCGAGCGTTTCACCCCCCTGACCCGAGGGCCCCAAATCATGCTTGCAGCTTAGGGTACGGGTGAGGGAGGGTGCGGCAGAATTAGCGCGGACCTAGTGTTTGCAGGCGGTTCGGGTCGGGGTGCGGGCCGTTTATGGTGCAAATGTCCGCTTGAACGGCTGGGTCAGGGCGCGAGACAATGAAGGCGGAGCCAGCCTGGTCGGCTGGCGCTTTAACTGACGCCTCTAACGAGGCTTAAAGGGAGACGGTGCGACGCTGCGCGCCGCTCTTTTTTTACTTCGTGCCGCACGTTAAACGCAGTTTTTGTGGCTTATTGATCCGTTTTCCGTTGACTTCCGTTTATTCCCATGTTACGCGCGTTTTGTCGGGAGAACCAAGCCCGATGCAACGTGGAGACTACCAGAATGAAACAAGACATTTACGAACAGGTCACCGACCGCATCATTCAAGAGCTTGAAGCGGGCCGCGTGCCATGGGTTAAGCCATGGGATAGCGGCGCGGCGGGCGGGATGCCAACCAACGCTCACACAGGCAATGAATATTCAGGCGTCAACGTCCTGCTTTTGTGGCTTGCTGGGGCTGAAGGCGGCCGCGCATCCAACCAATGGATGACGTTCAAACAGGCAAAGGCTCTAGGCGGATGCGTCCGCAAAGGCGAAAAGGGAACCACAGTAGTTTACGCGAGCCAATTCACCCCAAAGGATGAAAAGGCACGCGCTGAACAAACCGGCGAGGCCGCCCGCACAGTGGGCTTCCTCAAGCGCTATACGGTGTTCAACATTGAACAGGTGGACGGCCTCCCCGCCCCCGCATCCGCTCCCGATGCCCCGCGCATCGAGCGCCAGCTAAATCAACGCGCTGAGGCTCTAATCGCTGCAACTGGGGCCGATTTTCGAATAGGCGGGTCTGGGGCATTCTACGCACCAGGCGCTGACTTTATTCAAATGCCTGAACAGGTTTGTTTTTACGATCAGGCCAATTTTTACGGCGTTTGCTTGCATGAGCTGAGCCACTGGACAGGGCACAAATCCCGGCTGGATCGCCAATATAAGACAACGCATGGCAGCAAAGATTACGCCCGCGAAGAACTGGTTGCGGAAATGTCCGCCGCTTTCCTTTGCGCTAGGTTGGAAATCGAAACCACCCTTCGCCATGCTGATTACCTGGCGTCATGGCTCAAAGTCCTAAAAGAGGACAAGCGGGCCATCTTCAAAGCCGCATCGATGGCGACAAAGGCCGCCAACTTTATCATGCAGTTTGAAGGCGAAACATCGCAGGCGCTCGCCGCCTAAGCCTCAATCCACTCAACACCCTTGCCCCACTTCGCGTCATGGCGGTGGGGTTTTGGCGTGCCGGGAGA
>Ga0209345_10002499_pt1 | contig 20219 bp, 20 predicted proteins | sample Cruoilmetagenom7_FD_187294 | JGI IMG/M metagenome (GOLD analysis project Ga0209345, IMG submission 187294) | Oil polluted marine microbial communities from Coal Oil Point, Santa Barbara, California, USA - Sample 7 (SPAdes) (version 2) | ecosystem: Environmental > Aquatic > Marine > Oil seeps ... | reverse complement strand
CAATCTCGCCACGCAGCGATGGGAGAGATGATAAGTATGATAGCCCACCAATGGAGACAACCAATAAGCGTAATATCAATGGGAGCGAATAATATTCTAGCAGATATAGAACTAGATATGGTAGATGAAAAAACTTTAAAAAGTGGAGCAAAAGATATAATAAATAAAACACAAGAACTTTCAAAAACAATAGATGACTTTAGGAACTTTTTTAGACCAAGTAAAGAAACTGATGAGATACTTCCAGAAGATGTATTTGCTGAAGCATTAAGTGTGATAGGAAAATCTTTAGAATACAACAATATAGAGGTTATAACTGAATTTCATAACGGTAAAGAGATAAGAACTTACTCAAGAGAATTAATGCAAGTTTTGATAAATATATTAAAGAATGCAAAAGAAGCATTGGCTGAGAGTATAAAAGAAGATAGAAAGATTTTTATATCAGTAGTAGATAATGATAGTGAGGTTTTTTTGTCAGTATGTGATAATGCTGGTGGAATAAAAGAAGATATACTAGATAAGATATTTGATCCATACTATAGTACAAAAAATGAAAAAAATGGAACAGGTCTTGGTCTATATATGTGTAAAACAATAATAGAAAAACATCTAATGGGAAATATAAAAGCTCAAAATAAAAATAGTGGTGCCTGTTTTATTATTAGATTGCCATTAGATTTATTATAGTATAAAACTTAATGAAAAAATATCTTTTATTTGACAATGATGGTGTCTTGGTTGAGACTGAAAAATGGTACTATGAAGCAAATGTAAAAGCTTTAAAAGAGATAGATATAGAGCTCAGTTTTGATGTTTATATGGAGATTATGGCTAGGGGTGGAACTGCTTGGGAAGTGGCAAAGGCACAAGGAATATCGCAATCTATTATAGATACTCAAAGAGCCATTAGAGATATTTACTACCGAGAGTTTATTGAAAGTGAGCATATAGAAATAGATGATGTTGTAGATACTTTAGAACTTTTAAAAAAAGAGTATCAGATGGGGATAATAACTACTTCAAGAAGAGTTGATTTTGACCTTATACATAAGCAAAGAGATATTATTGGTTTTATGGATTTTACACTTTGTGTTGAAGAATACCCACGCTCAAAGCCACATGCCGATCCATATCTAGCGGGTATGAAAAAGTTTGGGGCAACAAAAGAGCAGTGCCTTGTTATAGAAGATTCTCAAAGAGGTTTAACTTCTGCTTTTAATGCAGATATTGAGTGTGTGATAGTTGAAAATGAATTTACCACTACGCATGATTTCTCAAAGGCTTCATACAAAATATCTAAGATTACAGAGTTGCCAAAACTACTAAATAATATCTGATTTTTTCTTCCCACAAACACTACACACATAATCAGTACAATTCTTATATATATATAAAAATATAAGGATTAAAAATGAAAACTATAGCAAAAATATTTATAGTAACTCTTTTAGGAGTTAGTTTACTTCAAGGTGCGGCGTTTGAAAAAGTTGCAAAATCAAGAGCAACAAAAGTAACATTAAGTTCAGAGAAGCCACTAACTACAGGGAACAATACTGTTAAGTTTGCAGTTATGAATGAAAAGTACAGAGATTCTAGTCTTAGTGTAAAAGTATTTATGCCAGCAATGCCTGGTATGCCGTATATGGAGAGTTTAGCAGATGCTAAAAGTTTAGGTAATGGGAAATTTGAAGCAAATGTAAATCTTTCTATGGGTGGAACTTGGCAGATGCATATTTTTATCACTCCTAAAGAGGGTAAAAAAATCAGAGCTAAAACTTCACTAAATATCTAAGTTCAGATTATGAAACTTTATATCTTACTTCTCTTACCGATGTGGCTCTTTAGTGAGTCATTAGAGGTGCTAATCCAAAATGCAAAAAACTCACATAACTCTCTTAAAACGATAGAACAAAGAGTTAGTGCTATAGATGATGAGTATCAAATAAGTAGAAATTTTTCAGACCCTAGCATCTCTCTTAGTATGAGTGATATACAGTTTTCAGACCCAACAAAACGTGACTTAGAGCCTATGCAATATACTGCAATTAACTTCAAACAAAAAATTCCATATTTTGGAAAAAGAGATGCTGTTTCAAAAAAGATAGATGCTAAAAAACAAAAAATCTCTTTAACGCTTGATGAGACAAAAGTAAAGTTAGTAAAAGCTATTAAAATCACAGCTTATTCTATTTGGCAGATTGAACAAGAGTTAAAAATTACAAACGAGTACATTAATCTAACTAAGCAAAATATAGAACTTTATTCAGCTTATGGAAGCAGTGATACAAAGTCTCATATGAGTATTATGTCTGCTGAGATGACACTCTCTGAGTTAAAAATTAAAAAAAGCAGATTTGATAGTTCTCTTATAGGTCTGTATGAAAAGCTTAGTTATCTTAGTGCTATGGAAGTTAAAAGTGTTGAACTTGATATGGATGTAAATACTCCTAAAGAGTTGATATTTTATACTCAGACCAAAGGTGCAAATATCTCTTATAAGGTTAAACAAGCAATACTTACAGAGGCAAATGAAGATATAAAAGTTAAAGAGTTAAACTCTTATATAGACCCAGTTGTTCAGGTTGGATATTATAATCGTGAGGCTTTTGAAGATTATGCAAATATTGGAATAGCTTTTTCACTTCCGATTTATGGAACTCAGGATTCACAAACAGAGATTTCAAAAAAATTAGCTCTTGCTTTTAAGAGTGAAATGATAGATTTAGACAAGCAACTAAAAGCACAAATTGTTCAAACTCATACCGAACTTCTTAACTCATATAAAATATATGACATCATCCAAAACCAAAGTATGCCGCAGATACAACACATGTTTGAGCTTAGTTCTAGTTCTATAAAAAATGGTGATGAACTGTTTTTATATATAAACTTGCTAGAGAAAAAACTAGCTCTTGATGAAAAAAGTATAGGTGTAGTTGCAGCTTATCATAAAACACAAGCTTCTCTAGATGCACTTATAGGAGAAATGAAATGAAATTTTTATTATTAATCGGACTTCTAATAACATTTACACATGCCAAAGAGGCAACAGTTGAGCAACTTTTTAGTGTCCAAACAGTTAAGGTAAAACAAAATCCACATGCCAAAAGCATAAAGAGTTATGGTTTTGTAAAGGTTGATGATTCTTTAGTTTATGATGTAGCTCCTAGGTTTAGCGGTTTTGTTGAAATTCTTTACGCAGATAGACTTTATAAATATGTAAAAAAAGGCGAAGCTCTTGCAAAAGTATATTCACCAGAAGTTTTAAAAGCAAAAGATGAGTACCGTAACTCTGTAAACTACTCAAAAAGTAAAAGCATGATTAACAGTGCTAAAACAAAATTAAAACTTTTAAACATTCCACATGCCGAAATAAATACTAAAAGCTCTACTTTTACAACTCTTATTTCCCCTGTAAATGGGTATATATTCAAAAAATCACTTAACAATAACTCCGCTTTTAATGCAAAGAGTGTAGTTTTTGAAGTTGTAAATCTTGATAGCGTTTGGGTTGAAGTAAAAGTACATCAAGATAAATTAGGACTTATCTCTAATATAGACAGCTTTGAGCTTAGTTCACCTGCTTATGCAAAAACTTTTAAGGCTATTAACAAAGGTATATATCCTGTTTTAGATGAAAAAGAGGAAAGTTTTACTCTAAGATTGGAAGTTAAAAATCCACATGCCGAGTTAAAACCTGGGATGTATATGAGTGTAAATATGAGCCAAAGCAAAGAGAGTTATTTAACACTTCCAAGCACCGCTATTATTAGAAAAAATGGTGTTTTTTATGCCTTTGTAGTTGGAGAATATGAGGGCGAATATGAGCCTTTAGAGGTTGAAGTAGAAGTTTTAAATCCAGATATTTATATAATAAAAAGTGGTTTGAACGAGGGTGATGAAGTTGTAAATAATGCTTTATTTATGATGGATAGCGATGCACAAGTAAATGGTTTATATTAAAGCCTAAATCATGATTGAAAAGATAATAGACTTTAGCATAAGAAACAGGTTTTTAGTACTCGCTATAACTGTGTTTTTAACTTTTGGTTCTTTTTGGGCTTTAAAAAACACACCTCTTGATGCTATACCTGACTTGTCTCCCCCTCAGGTTATAGTTCAACTAAACTGGGCTGGACAATCTCCTGAGATTATAGAAGATCAAGGAACTTATCCGCTCGTTTCTCAATTTTTAGCTATTGCAAATATTGAGACTGTTCGTGGCTTTTCAACTTATGAAAATGCTTTAATCTATATAATTTTTAAAGAGGGAACTGACCTTTATTGGGCAAGAACTAGAGTGCTAGAACAGTTAGCTTCTGTGCAGTCGCAACTACCAAGTACAATGGAAGTAAACCTTGGTCCTGATGCTAGTGGTGTTGGTTGGGTTTATGAATACGCTCTAAAATCAAAAACTAGAAATTTGAGTGAGCTTAGAACTCTTCAAGATTACTATTATAAATATGCACTTTTAGGTGTAGATGGAGTTAGTGAAGTAGCTTCTATTGGTGGATTTGTGCCAACTTATCAGGTAAGTGTAAAAAACGATACGCTTATTAGATATAACCTAAGTATTCAAGATATTGCAAAAACTTTAAAAGCAAACAACAACGATACAGGTGGTCGAATCGTTATACAAAATGGTTATGAATGGATGGTTCAAGTCAAAGGTTATGTAAAAAACTTAGATGATATTCGTTCTTTAGTTGTTACAACAAAAGCAGGAGTCCCTGTAACAATCTCTGATATTGCAAGAGTAGAATTAACTCCATCTGCTCGTCGTGGTATGGCTGACTTAGATGGTGAGGGTGAAGTTATTGGCGGAATTGTTATGGTTCGCTACGGTGAAGATGTTTACTCAACTATCAAACGAATTGAGAAAAAAATGAGTGAGTTAAAAGTTGATGATGTAGAAGTTATTGAAGTATATAATCGCTCAGAGTTGATTGAAAAAGCTGTTGATACTTTAAAATATACACTTATAGAAGAGAGTGTTATTGTTATCATTATTATCGCTTTATTTTTGATGCATTTGCGCTCATCTTTCATAGTTATAATTATTTTACCGCTTACTATAGGTATAACTTTTTTACTTATGAAGATGTTTGGGATTGATTCAAATATTATGAGTTTAGGTGGTATTGCTATTGCGATTGGTGCAATGGTTGATGCTACTATTGTAATGATTGAAAATGCCCATAAAACAATTATAAAACGAGAGGATAAAAAGGAGAATTCTCTAAGTAAAGCGGAGAGATTTGATGCGATTTTGAGTTCTTCAAAAGTGGTTGGTCGTCCAATATTTTTTGCACTCTCCCTTGTTGTAGTTTCTTTTTTACCTATCTTTGCACTCTCAGGTCAAGAGGGTTTACTTTTTACTCCACTTGCTTTTACAAAAACATTTGCAATGGTAGCTGGGGCAATTCTCTCTATTACTTTAGTACCAGTTTTAATGCTTTATTTTGTAAAAGGTAAAATTTTAAGTGAGGCTAAAAATCCACTGAACAAGTTTTTTATCTGGTTATATAGTCCAGTTATTACTTATGGGATGAAACTAAAATACTTAATAATGATAGGGGTAATTGTGTCACTTGGATATATGTATCCGTTTTATAAAGGTTTGAAATGGGAGTTTATGCCACCACTAAATGAGCAGAGTGTTATGTATATGCCTGTAACTCCATATGGAATAAGTGTAGATCAGAGTAAAATCCTTACACAAAAAACAGATGCAATTATAAAAGCCTTTCCTGAGGTTGATATAGTATTTGGAAAAGGTGGACGAGCAAATTCTGCAACTGACCCAGCTCCACTTGGGATGATTGAGACCATTATCACTTTTAAACCTAAAGATGAGTGGAGAGAGGGGATGACCCATAAAAAACTTATGAGTGAGTTAGAAGAAGCATTGCAAGTTCCGGGACTTATAAACTCTTGGACATACCCAATCCGTGGAAGAATAGATATGCTTCTTAGTGGTATAAGAACTCCTCTAGGTATAAAACTTTACGGTAAAAATGCAGAGGGACTGCAAAAATATGGAAAAGAGATTGAGTCAGTTTTAAGAGGCTTTGATAAATCGCTTTCTGTTTTTGCAGACCAAGCAAGTGCAGGTTATTATCTTGATATTGAGATAGAAGTGAACTCACTCGCTCGCTATAATATAGATAAAAATTACCTTTTAGAGTATATATCTTCTGCTGTTGGTGGAATGAAGATATCTACTATGTATAAGGGGATTGAGAGATACCCAATTGCTCTTCGTTATGAAGAAGAAGAAAGAAGAAGCATAGACTCTATAAAAAATATTATGATTAAAACTAAACTTGGTTTTGTCCCACTTAGCACCTTTGCAAAAGTTAAGTATAGAGAAAGTGCTTCGGTAATTAAAAGTGAAATGGCTTCACCAGTTACCTTTATTTATATAACTCCTCAAGTTGGAATCAGTGCGACTGAGTATAAACAAGAAGCAATAGAGTTACTAAAAAATATTAAACTTCCAGCTGGTTACTATATAGAATGGGCGGGTCAAAGTGAGTACCTAGACTCTGCAATGGCTAAAATTGTTTGGATTGTTCCTGCTGTATTAATTGTGATTTTAATTTTAATCTATTTTGCTTTAAAAGAGATGGTTCCAACGCTAATAGTATTTTTCACTCTACCATTCGCACTTTTAGGTGGGCTAATATATATAGATATGCTTAACTTTAATATGTCCATAGCAGTTATAGTTGGTTTCTTAGCACTTCTAGGAGTTGCAGCAGAGACAGCGATAGTTATGATAGTGTATCTGCAAGAAGCAGTTCATGAAGCAAAAGAAAAATACAAAGCTAAGTTTGGTAAAAAAGAATTACGTGACGCAATTTATGAGGGAGCAGTTGCAAGAGTAAGACCAAAGCTAATGACAGTTTTTGCCATATTAACTGGGCTTTTACCCATTATGTACACCCATGGTGTAGGAAGTGAAGTGATGCAGAGAATAGCTGCACCAATGATAGGTGGAGTTGTAAGTTCGGCAGTTTTAAGTCTAATTATTATTCCTATACTTTATGAGACTTATGTTAGGAAAGGAACATAATCCTCATCCAAAATAATTATCTCACACTCAAGTAAAATATCAAACTCCTCATAAACTCTTTTTTGAGCTTCTGTTATAAGGGAGATTGCATCGTCGAAATTTCCACCACCATGGTTTACTAAAAAGTTTGCATGAACTGTACTAAACTCCATTGCTCCAACTCTTTTTCCTTTAAGTCCGACAGCTTCTATAAGCCTACCTGCATAATCTCCCTCAGGGTTTTTAAAACAGCTTCCAGCACTTGGGGTTGATGGTTGGTTTGAACGCATTTTTTTAAACATCTCAACTTTTTCTTTATCAAATCCATATGAGAGATTAAAAGTTGATTCTAAGATAGGGGAGTTAATATCTGTATATCTGTATCCAAAATCAATTTTATTTTTTTCAAACTTACCTTGGCATGTGGAAATGGAGATTAGATTGTTAAAAATCTCAAACTCTTTTAGCCCAGCATTCATATAAACCAAACCACCAAGAGTTCCAGGTAAGTGAGATACAAATTCAAAACCTGCAATATCATGTTTTTTACAAAAGGAAGCAATTTTTCCAGATGGAGTTGCTCCACCAATTTTTAAAAGATTATCTTCTATTTTAATATAGTCATATTTTTTACTTAAAACCATAAGTGGTGGTGGATTGTTGCCAATAAGTGTGTTGTTGCATGAACCCAAAAGATAATGCTCATTTGTAAAATCACTACAACTCTCTAAAACATCAACTTCAATCTCTTGACCGATTTTAATCGAAGAGTATTTGGAAAAGTTAATAAGTTTTGTCATTACTCTATAAAGTTTGGAATCATGTTAAAAATACCCATCGCAAAGTCAGTCATCTCATTTAACATCCAAGGCATAGTTAAGATGATAACTATAACAACACCAACGATTTTAGGGATAAATGATAAAGTCATCTCATTGATTTGAGTAGTTGCTTGAAATATACTTACAGCAAGACCTAAAAACATACCAGTTAGAAGACCAGGTAATGCCAAAGATAAGGCTATTTTAAATGTTGAAACACCTAGTCCTATGAGTTTTTCTTCCATAATTTATGAGTTCCTAATCTCTTTGTACTCTGTTGGGATAAGATAATCCTCTACTGTAACAGGGGTATCGTAAAAGCCATTTTTATATCCAATTTCAAAGAGTTTATTAATTGCTTTATACTGAATTTCGCTAAGTGTTATAGATTCATCATTTGCATAAAGTTCTAAGTATCTATCAAGAGTCTCAGCATCTATCCTAACCAAATCTCTCTCTATTAACATTTTTGAGAGTCTGTCTTTATGGTCACGTGCTACTTGAACAGCTTTTGTAAGTGTTGCTTCATAGTCTATTGCTTTATTTAGTGGAAGTGAACGACGAATAGCCATACCACCAAGAGGGAGAGGTAAATCTTTTCCTGCTAACTCTTGCCAAATATCCCACATCTCAATCTCAACTTCAAGTTCATCATCATATGTTAGGATTGATTCGTGGATTAAAACACCTGCATCAACATCACCATCTAATACAGCTTTTTCAATATCTAAAAAGTTCATATATGTGATACGAGCATCTGGAAATTTTATACGAAATAGCATCGCATTTGTAGTGTGTTCACCACTTAGAGCAACCTTGAAGTTTCTCTTGAGTTTGACACCTTTTTTCTTTATAACCTTAGGTCCATAACCCTCTCCAAAACTAACAGCTGTACGAAGTGGAGCATAATCTTCTTTTATGTGCGGATACAGAGCAAAACTAATAGCTACAATGTCATAAACACCATTTAGAGCGTCTTCATTTAGAGTTTGAATATCTTTAGCGATATTATCAAATAGTGTATCTTTCATATCTACCCAACCAAATTTTATGGCATAGTACATGAAGATATCGTCGGCATCAGGTGAGTGGGCAATTAGTGTTTTTTTCATGGAATAGATTTTAACAGAATAAGGCTTAATGAAAAATTCGATTTTTTAATAAAAATTGGCATGTGGATTAAAATAAATAGGGAGTTTTGTAAAAAGACTCCTCTCCAGATACCTGCGGCACATAATAAAACAAGGTGTGCTGCTGTATTCCTACCCTGACACATTATCTCGAACTACTATTGCACAGGTCTAAAGAGAAGCGACGAAATTATAGCCAATTTTTTGTATAATTGTATGTAAAATATTGAAAAATGGAAAATTTATGCTCTATATTGTGACTGCCTTAAAGCCTGAAGCCCAAGCTTTTGTTGATAAATACAAACTCTCTAAAACAAAACTGAGAGACTTTAGTGTTTTTTACAATGACTCAATTATGCTCATAGTCAGTGGTATTGGTGTACAAAACTCAACTTTAGCAACTCAAACACTTATAAATTATTATGATATAACAGATGAAGATATCTATTTAAATATAGGAATATGTGGCGCTGAAAAAAAACATGAGATAGGTCAACTTCTTGAAATTGGGAATGTAAAACATAATAATCAACTAGTAACACTTAAAAATAAAAGTAAAAATACAATCACTTGCTTAGATGAAGAGGCTAAAACTAATGAGTATGAAATAGTAGATATGGAGTCTTTTGGTTTTTACGATGCTGTAATCCACTCACCTGCAATTAAAAATTTTCATATATTAAAAGTAGTATCTGATCACTTTGAACCACAAAAAGTTACTAAAGAGGGAACAAAATCACTTATTTTTAATGCAATTGATGATATAAATATTATAATTAATAAAAAGGTACTTTAGTGAAAATAATTTTTATCGTTTTTATAATATTGAGTCAGTTTCTTTTTGCTTCTCAAAGTGATAGTGAACTTAAAAAGATGATAGGACATATGCTCATTGTTGGGTTTGAAAATGAGAGTATTGATGAAAACACTAAGATTATAAAATATATTAACAAGTATGAACTCGGTGGTGTGATTTTATTTGACCGTTTTTATATAGATAGAGACAAAACTAAAAATATTAGCTCACCACAGCAACTATATAAGTTAACATCCGCATTAAGAAAACTATCAAATCAGCCACTTTTAATCTCTGTTGACCAAGAGGGTGGAAAGGTTGCACGTCTAAAACCAAAATATGGCTTCCAAGAGTTTAAATCTGCAAAAAACATTTCAAAACTAACAGTTCCACATGCCAAAAAAACTTATGGCAAGATGTCTAGAATGTTGCAAAAAAATGGGATAAACTGTAATTTTGCTCCAGTAGTAGATTTGGAAATAAACCCAAAGAATAAAGTTATAGTTGGACTTGAACGCTCTTTTTCAAGCTCATCTGAGAAAGTAAGTAAATATGCAAAAATCTTGATAGATGAGCAGAAAAAAGCTGGAGTTATAAGTGTCTTAAAACATTTCCCAGGTCATGGTTCATCTCTTGGAGATTCTCATTTAGGATTTGTAGATATTAGTGATACTTGGAGTGAAAAAGAGTTAGAACCATATAAGCAACTTATTAAAACAAACAATGTAGATATGATAATGACTGCACATGTTTTTAACAAAAATCTAGATGAAAAATACCCAGCTACACTTTCAAAAAATGTAAACAGTTCACTGCTTAGAGATAAGATGAACTATAAAGGTGTAGTTGTTAGTGATGATTTGCAGATGAAAGCTATCTCAAAACATTATACTTTAAAAGAGACAGTTACTTTAGCAATAAATTCTGGTGTAGATATTCTTCTTTTTGGAAATCAGTTAGCAAACCAAGATATAGATGAGTTAGTTGAGACAATACTAGAACAAGTAAAAAATGGCTCAATTCCACATGCCAGAATAGTAGAATCAAACAAACGAATTAAGAAGCTTCATGAATAGTGCTTTTTCATCTCTTGACTGGTTTGTATTTATTGCTTACTTTTTAGTTTTAGCCTTTAGCTCATATATATTTAGTCGCACTAAAATTACTTCTACTAGAGACTACTTTGTAGGCTCAAACAGTATGCCAATGTTTGCAGTTGCTATCTCGGTATTAGCAACTTCACAATCAGCCGCAACATTTTTAGGTGCACCTGAATTTTCTTATAAAAATGATTTTACTTTTATTGGTTTTTATTTCTCAGGACTTTTGGCAGTTGTTTTTGTAGCCTATGTTCTTATCCCAAGATTTTATGCGATGAGAGCTGTAACGGTTTATGAGTTACTAGAAAAGCGATATGGAGAAAGTGCAAAGAAACAAGCAGGGATAATGTTCCTAATAGGTAGAGTAATGGCGAGTGGAGCTAGACTTTACATTGGCTCACTCGCTATCTCTATGATTTTATTTGGCGATATTATCTTTTGGCATGTGGGAATCTCTATAATTATCTTAGTTCTCGGAGCCTTGGCTTATACATATTTTGGCGGAGTAAAGTCCGTAATTTTAAGTGATATAATTCAAGCTATCACATATATTGGGGCTGCGATAGCAGTTTTAGTTTTTCTTTACTATTCACTAGCTCATGTAGATATTATGCAAGTTTTGTCAGAGCATAACAAACTACGTTTTATAGATACCTCAATAGATGGAAAATTTAGTCTTATCGGTCTTTTAACTGGTTGGCTTCTTCTAAATATCGCTGCTTTTGGGCTTGACCAAGATATGACACAAAGGGTATTATCTTGTAAAAATGAAAAAGAGGCGGCAAAGTCTCTAATAGTGTCATTAGTCCTTATTATCCCTGTAGTATTTTTATTTTTATCAATTGGAGCTTTACTTTTTGTTTTTTACCAAGAGAGTACAGTTGTTCAAGATTTTGACGGTGAGAAAATCACTATCTTTATGTACTATATTTTAAATGAGATGCCAGAGGGTTTAAGAGGTTTGGTAACAGTTGGAGCAATAGCAGCAGCACTCTCAAGCACAAACTCTGTTTTAGGGGCTATGGCATCGGTTGCAGTTGAAGATATTTACAAACCTTGGAGATTACAAAAAGGTACAGTTGATGAGATGCATTTTGTAAAAGCCGCGCGTTATGCAGTAATGTTTTTTGCCATTGTATTATCTGCTATGGCGATGATAAGTTACTTTTGGCAAAGATATTCTGAGCTGTCTCTTATTGGTTTTGCTCTTGGTGTTATGGCTTTTGCTTACACTGGGTTACTCGGTGTTTATTTCTCAGCTATATTTACTTCAAGAGGAAACTCAAAAACAGTTCCTTTTGCTTTGTCTGGTGGATTTTTAACGGTACTTGCTCTTCAGCCTTATGTATTTGGAATCACCATTGGTTTTTCATGGCAAATAATAATTGGGACGATTATTGCTTGGCTTATTATGCAGATAGGAACTAATAAAGTAAAACCTATATTACATTAATTACTAGGGTGACAATGAATAGTGAATTATATATTGGTGTGATGAGTGGAACAAGCCTTGATGGAGTTGATATAACTCTTTGCGAGATTGATGATTCGGCATGTGGATTAATTCACTCATACGAATACCCATTTGATGAAGAGTTAAAAGAAGAGATTTTAACTATGATTTCTGGCTTTACCACACTAGAGCAAGTTGGAACTCTAAACACTAAACTTGGACATCTATTTGCAGACCATATAAACTCCTTTATAAAACTTCATAATATTGATACAAAAAAAGTAAAAGCTATTGGACTTCACGGTCAAACTCTCTGGCATTCTCCACATGCCAAAAACCCTTTTTCGATGCAGTTGGGATGCCCAAATATTGTCAGTGCAAAGACAGGTTTGCAGGTTGTAGCTGATTTTAGAAGTATGGATATTGCAAATGGTGGAGAGGGTGCTCCTTTTGCACCTGCTTTTCATCAGTTTATTTTTGGCTCATTTGAAGATAAGACAGCTGTTTTAAATATTGGTGGAATGGCAAATATAACTCTTTTAGGTGAAGAGTTAAAAGGTTGGGATACAGGTGTTGGTAATGCTCTTATGGATTACTGGATGCAAACTTGTAATAATCTTTCTTATGATAAAGATGGAGAGTTTGCAGCAAAAGGAAATATAGATGAAGAACTTTTAAATAAGTTTTTAGATGATGATTACTTTAAAAAACTTCCCCCAAAAAGTACAGGTCGTGAATACTTTAATCCAACTTGGCTATCAAACCAGATGCCAACTTTTCAAACCATAAAAGATGAAGACATTCAAAGGACTCTTTTGGAGCTTACTGTAGGGAGTATAGCAAGAGATATTGAAAAAACAGGGATAACGTTACTTATTGTATGTGGTGGAGGTACAAAAAACTCATTTTTAATGCAAAGACTAAGAAAATTGTGTAAAATAAATATCAAAATAAGTGATGAACTTGGATTTAGTAGTGATTTTATGGAAGCTATGGCTTTTGCATGGTTAGCTTACAAAAGAGTTCATGAGAGCAAAGTAAACCTTAGCTCAGTAACTGGGTCTAAGAAAAATTCGATTTTAGGTGGTGTTTATGGATAAAGTAAAATTGTGGTTACAAACTACTCCATATAAAGATTATGAACTAAAAGTTGCTTCTGAGGATGCGAGTTTTAGAAAGTATTATAGACTTATATCACATAATGAAACTTTGATTGTAATGGATTCTTCTTTAGAGAAAGAGTCATTAAAACCTTTTATGGACATCACTGCAAGATTACTAGAAGTAAATGTAAAAGCTCCAAAAATACTTGAGTCAAACCTAGAAGATGGGTTTTTAATTTTAGAAGACTTTGGTTCAACTCATTATCTTGATATTTTAGATTGGGATAATTTTAAAGATTTATATAAAAAAGCGATTGATGAGATTATCAAAATGCAAGAAGCTGATAGCTCAAATCTTCCACTTTATGACAAAGATTTTTTAACTTACGAAATGAATCTAATGCAAGAATGGTATATGGAAAAATTGTTGCCAGTAGTTTTAAATGACAAGCAAAAAGAAGTTATTAAAAATACTATAAGCGATATTGCTGATGTAGTTTTAACTCAACCACAAAATATTTTTGTCCATCGCGATTTTCACTCAAGAAATATTATGGTTACACAAGATGAAGAGATTGGGATTATTGATTATCAAGATGCTATGAATGGAGCTATTACTTACGATTTAGTTTCACTTTTAAAAGATTGTTATATAGAGTTTGAAAGGGAAGATATTATTGACCTAGCCCTTTATTTTCGCGATAAAAAAGGTTTAGATGTTGATGATGAAACCTTTATAAAATGGTTTGATTTTATGGGGATGCAAAGGCATATAAAAGTTCTTGGAGTTTTCGCTAGGCTTTTTAAAAGAGATAACAAAAGAGGATATCTTCAGGATATACCTTTAGTTTTAAAATACGTATTTGATACAGCTAAACTTTATGAAGAAACAAAACCGTTAAATCAGTTGTTTAAAGAAATCTAATGAAAGCAATGATACTCGCAGCAGGTCGCGGCGAGCGAATGCGTCCTTTAACTGATGAACTTCCAAAACCACTTTTAAAAGTAGGGGATAAAGCTCTAATACTTTGGCATGTGCAAAAGTTAGTGGCATGTGGATTTAAAGAGATAATAATAAATATCGCTCATTTGGGATATAAAATTCCAGAGCTTCTTGGGGATGGCTCAAAACATGGAGTAAAGATTTTATATTCTGATGAACAGGAGAGTGGAGCATTAGAGAGTGCGGGTGGAATAAAAAAAGCACTTCCACTTTTGGGAGATGATACTTTCTTGGTTGTAAATGGTGATGTTTTTTGTGATTATGATTTTGATTCAAGCTTTAACTTAGGGGATAAGTTAGCTCATCTTATTTTAGTTGAAAACCCTCTACATAATCCTAAAGGAGACTTTGGCTTAAATGAGGCTTCGGTTTTAAATGAGTCAAATAATAAATATACTTTTTCAGGCATAGGCTACTATAATCCTAAAATATTTGATACTTTGGCATGTGGAAAAAGTGGCTTAGCTCCACTTTTACGTGAAAATATAAAGAGTCAAAATGTAAGTGGATTTTTATATAATGGTGATTGGCATGATATCGGCACACCACAAAGACTTAAAGAGATAAACGATAGGTTTAAAAATGATTAGATTATTACTACTTTTAACAATCAGCACAATGATGTTTGCTAAATATACAACCTGTACTTTTCAAAACAAAAACTATACAGATATATGTAAAAAGGCTGTAAAAAAAGGTGTACCTGTTCACGAAGTAAATACGTTTTTACTATCTACTAAAACAAAAAAACTTGATGAACTTAGCTTCAAACTATTTAGCCCTTCAAAGATTAAAAAACATAGAGAAAATGAAAAAAAAGCTAATAATGTTTTAGTTAAGTATGTACCAAAAATAGTGACACATGTAAAAAAATATTCTAAGGTTTATGATGAAGCTGAAAAAAGATATGGAGTAAGCAGAGAGATAGTAGCTTCGATTTTAATGAAAGAAACAAAACTTGGAGATATCAAACCAACTTTTGATGCTTTTGAAGTTTTTAATACACTTGTAGTAAAAGTAAATCCTAAAACTAAAAGGGATAACTGGTTACTAAATATGGGTAAATCAAATATGGTTTCTATAATCTCATACTGCTATAAAAAAGGGCTTCAACCTTTAGAATGTAACCTGCCTAGCTCTTACGCAGGTGCAGTAGGAATACCACAGTTTATGCCTAGCAGTTTTATCTACATAGACAGTTATAAAGATAAGGTTGGTGACTTGACAAAAATGGAAGATGCCATAATGTCAGCTAGTAAGTACTTAAATAAAAAAGCTGGATTTGATGAGCTGATTGACTGGAAAAAAATTCCAGAAATGTCAGAGGTTGAAGAGGCTTGGTATGATTATGATTTCAAGTATAAAAATGGTTCTTTTGTATATAGTGAAAGTAAAAGAACTGGAAAAATATATGATTGTTTTGCATGTGAAAAAGAAGAGTTGCAATACTTGAAAAAATATGCAAAAATGATTATGCGTTACAATAACTCTTCAAACTATTCTGTTGGTGTTATGCGTTTAGCTTACGACACACATAAAGGTTTAACTAGTAAATAGTGGTCTTTAACGTGTAACTTTCATTTGGTTGTACAATTTTAAAATCTTCAAATGCATTAGCTGTTTCAATACATACAAAACTTTCATAAGCATGTTCACTTATAGCAGATAAACGTTTTGATTTTTCAATCCATGGATTCCAAACAACTGTTGAGGATGAGCCTTCATTTTTAATCTCTGTGCTTCTATATTTATCTTTTAGAGTTATTGCTGAATCAACTTCTTGATAAACTCTATCGATTTCTTGATCAAAGGTAATATCTCCGATTTGTGTATGATTCTTTGATGTTAAAGCATCAAGATAAGGTTTTGAATCTAAACCCTCTATGCTTATATCAGAGATATTAGATACTTGAAAATATGTGTGAAAAGCTTGTGTCAATATAAAAGGATGTTCATCAAGATTTAGTGTTGTTAATTCCATAGTAAGGGTGTCTGAAATAATAATTTTTAATTGTAGTTCAAATTTATAATGCCATGCTTTTAAACTTTTTATTGTGTGAGTGAGTTTTAGAACCACTTGAGTTGTTCTCTCATCAAGTTCATCAGTTGATACTAGTTCCCACATGCCAACTCTTGCAAAACCATGTTGTTCTAGGCTTGGATTATTCATCCCAAATGATGGCCAACAGATTGGAATTCCACCGCGAATGGCCTTGTCAAATTCAAACTCACTCTCTTCACTAAGCCAAAAAAGAGGCTCTGAATCACAACGAGAATAGTGAAATATATGTGCCCCTTGAAAAGCTATCTCTGCACATGCGGCATCATTTAAAATTTCAATATATGGAAATCCATTATCAAACTCTTTAAATAGAATCATCTTGAGCTCCAAGAACTCATCTTATGCCATTTTAGAGCAAACATAAGTATAAAAACATAACATACAATTCCAACGAGATAAGCACTTTGCATATCTCCCAAAAGCTCAGCAACTTTTCCAAAAACAAGTGGCAGTATAGCCCCGCCTGCTATAGCCATAATAAGAAGAGCACTTCCTTTGGCTGTGTATTTTCCAAGTCCCTCTAAAGCTAAAGGCCAAATAGTAGGCCATACAAGGGCATTAGCAAATCCTAGCAAAGCTACAAATGTAACACTGTTTGGAAGTGTTAAAATCCCACTCCATCCCCATAAGACTTCTGATACACCATGAGAAGTTGTTGAGCTAAATGCAACGAAGAGAAGTAGTAAAATTCCACTAAGAGCAGAGCCAATGAGAGCTTTTTCTTGAGAAAGATACTTGGGAATAAAAATAACACCGACTAGGTAGCCAAAAACCATAAAAACCATAGTATAAGATGTTAAAGCTGTAGCATTAGCAACATCCAAACCTTGAGCATATAGACCAATTGTGTCACCGGCAATTACTTCTATACCTACATAAAAGAAAAGTGCTACAGCACCTAAAACAATACGAGGAAAATGCAAGATTGAGGTTTTAGTATGTTTATCTTCTTTTTCAAACTCTAATTCTGGAATGTTTGAGAATTTAACTAGACCTATCAAGCCACTCAAAACAATAGCCATAACTATATATGGAACTATCAATCTGTTTGACAATTCTTCTATTTCGGCATGTGAAAGTTCACTAGATAAAGTTCCAATATCTGAGAGGATTAAAGCAGTAAAAAGTATAGGAACTAAAACACCAGCACTTTTATTTATCAACCCCATAATACTGATTCTCATAGCTGCACTCTCTATTGGTCCTACTAAAACAACATAAGGATTTGAAGCAGTTTGAAGGATGGTCAGTCCTGTTCCCAAAGTAAAAAGAGCAAGTAAAAACAGAATAAAATTAGCACTAAGAGCTGCTGGGATAAAAAGTAAACTTCCAACAACCATTACGCCAAGACCAATTGCCATACCGTCTTTGTATCCTGTTCTCTCTAATACATAAGCCATAGGAAGTGCCATTACAGTATAGGCGATATAAAATGCAAAAGTTACAAAAAGAGCCTGAAATTCATTTAAGTCACAAATAACTTTTAAAAATGGGATAAGCGAACCGTTTAACCAAGTTACAAATCCAAAAATAAAAAATAAAATACCTATAATAATCATAGGAAACATACTAGATCTATTTGCCATTTTTTAAAGCCTCTAAATATTTAGCTACACCATCTTCATCATTAGTATGTTCTAAAACTCTGTCTGCTAACTCTTTGACACCCTCTTGTGCATTAAACATTGCAACAGAAGTTCCCGCTAACTCAAACATTCCAATATCGTTAAAGTTATCTCCAAACACTGTTAGTTTTTCTAAGTCAAATCCAACATACTCACTTACACTTTTTATGCCATGTGATTTATCTGCGTCTTTATGAAGAATAGTTAAAAAATAGCAACCAATATAGGCTTCTGGAGCTAAAATGTATTTTAAATTATCTCCAAAAATTATCTCTAAGTGTTGAGCTAATTCTCGCAGTTGTTCCTCTTCGCCCATATAAACAATCTTAAAATTTTTATCCATTGCTCTAATATTTTTACATTCTTCTAAATTATCATCTTTTGTATATCTAGTTAAAACTTCTTTTTGATACTTGTTTAAAACACTATCAAAAAGAAAGGCTTCGTTCAAATTTTGAGAATCTGATAAAGCTAAAACAAAAGGATATATCCCAAATTTCCATCCCTCATCAATTATCATATCTCCTATATCTTTGCTCATAAACTTAGTATCTATGATTTTTTTATCCATAGTAGCTATTAGAGCGCCATCTAGTAAAATCATTGGTGCATTTATATGAATACCATCTAAAAATTGGGCTGTTTTTTTGTAAGTTCTTGCTGTTGCAACACTTAAAATAGAGTCATTTGCCTTTGCATTCCAAATAGTTTTAGTATAATCACTTATAGATAAATCGTTTCGTAAAAATGTATGGTCTAAATCGGTTATATAAATGTTTTTCATATAATTATTATAGCCAAAATAGGGGTAACTAATGAAAGTGGCAGTTGTTACAGGTGCAAGCAGTGGAATTGGTAAAGAGATAGCTTTAAGGCTTTTGTCTTTAGGTTATGAGGTTATTGGGGTAAGTAGAAATATTAAAAATGAAGATTTTAACGATGAAAAATTTAGCTCACTTCAAGCTGACTTGTCAGATGAGTCTTCAACACTTTTGGCATGTGGGAATCTTAAAAAGAAAAATATTTCTTTACTAATAAACTGTGCTGGAATGGGTCGCTTTGAACCACATGAAGAGTTAAGTCCACATGCCATAACAAAGATGACTTTTTTAAATCTGACTGCACCGATGTTACTAACAAACAGCCTACTTCGCTCACTTAAACAAAATGATGGCTATCTTATAAATATCAATTCGATAGAAGCGATACGAGCAAGTAAGTTTGCAGGGGTATATTCTGCTACAAAAGCTGGATTAAAAGCATTTTCAGATTCATTATTTGAAGAAACAAGAAAAAGTGGGCTTAGTATTACAAATATAAATCCAGATATGACACAGACAAGTTTTTATGATGAACTTAGATTTGAGACAAGTAAAAAAGAGGATGAAAAACTTTTAAGTTCTGACATTGCAGATGCAGTTGAACATATTTTGAAAATGAGAAAAGGTGCAGTTGTAAGCGACTACACCATAAGAAGTTTAAAGTTTGGGATTTCTAAAAAAAGTTTATAATTTTACGTCAAGTTTGGATCTGGATTTAGATTTAGTAGAGTCTAAAAACTGTAGATTCTTTTTAATTTTACTCATATTTAGAGCAGTTTCATCTTTTAAGGTATGAACAATGATTGAGGCTTCTTTTAAAAGATGTAATGCTCTCTCAGCCTCTTCTTTTGATTCCAATTTTGGAATATTATCTAAAAGTTGATTTAATACTTTTGTGTCTTTTTCTACAACTGCTATCTTTAGCTTAGTAAGCCACATTTGTACTTTCTCTCCAAGCATCTAGTAGGTTTCTAAAAACATTACTAACTTCATCAAGTTTTTCAGGATTCTGCTCATTTCCAGCTTCAGCTATTAGTTGGATTTCATAATTGTATAGACCATCTAAATATTCAGAAACTTGACCTTGCTCCATATCTAAGTTTGATATTAACTCAGTAATAATAGCAGTAGAACGATTTGTCCAGTAAACTCTTTTTTCAACATCTTTATCTTTAATAGCTTTTTTTGCTTGAGCATTAAAACGAAGGATACCTTCATAAAGCATCTCTATTAGTTTAGCAGGTG
>Ga0209345_10002497_pt1 | contig 20224 bp, 19 predicted proteins | sample Cruoilmetagenom7_FD_187294 | JGI IMG/M metagenome (GOLD analysis project Ga0209345, IMG submission 187294) | Oil polluted marine microbial communities from Coal Oil Point, Santa Barbara, California, USA - Sample 7 (SPAdes) (version 2) | ecosystem: Environmental > Aquatic > Marine > Oil seeps ... | reverse complement strand
CCATGTACAGTTTAATATGGTTGATAATGAAACTTTATATGCAGCTCAAAAAGATCCTGAGGAATACGCAGAACTGCTTGTGAGAATTGCAGGATACAGTGCGCATTTTGTAGAGATGAACAAAATTACACAGGATGCAATTATTTCTCGTACTGTACAATCATTTTAATAAGCCTTAGTAGTAACTTTGTTGTAAGTTTAATTAAAATAGTGAGAGTTTTGAAAAAAACTCTCACTTGTATGAATGAGAAAATAAGAGTTTTTTTAATACCTGATCAAGAAACAAACCTGGAAGCTATTTTGGGTGTGTCCCTCCTTTTACACATATGGTCAAATCCCCTTTTTCTTCATTTCTCCAATTTCTGCGTTAGAAAATTAATTTGATCCTCTTAAATACCATCTGTATGCCTGCGGTCAAATTAATTTTTCGCCTTGAACTTGAAAAAATTTTCATTCTGCAAGCAGCCTGTCGACCTGATCCTTTAAGTTTTTTAATTTGATTTTCGCTTGAATTTTTTGTATTTGAGTAATCGAATATATTAACCACCGCTTGATGACAGATCTAAACTTTGAAATGAATCCGGTGTCTTTTTATTCAAGAGGCTCTATTGCTTCTTTCTCCTCATCGCTTAAATTTGAGGGCTTTTTTAATAATGACCACCTTGATTTCACAATTTTGACGCAAAATCCATCATCTCTTCATCTTGTTCCTTCTCCTTTTTTTATTCTCCTATAAAAAAGGCAGTCCGTATATCCAGATAAACAACAAAAACGTAGGAATTGGCTTAATGGAAACAATTATGCATTAAACAACGATTCTGATTACAAAAATGTAATATTTGTCGGATTGACAGGTTCGAAATTTTGATGAATTGATATATAATATGTTGTTAAATCAGATTATTACAATAAAATTACTGTAATTTAGTTTGGTTGGCATTTTATATGCAGTAGTTTATTCTAAAAGCGAAAGCAAGATTTGCACATGGCAAATAGTTAATTTTATATATAAGGGAATTTAAGGATATGAGAAAAATTGCGATTTATGGAAAAGGTGGAATAGGCAAATCTACAACTACGCAAAATACTGTTGCTGGCCTTGCAGAAATGGGAAAAAAGGTTATGGTAGTAGGCTGTGATCCTAAAGCAGATTCAACAAGATTGCTTCTAGGCGGATTGAGTCAGACCACAGTACTTGATACACTGCGTGAAGAAGGTGATGAGGTGGAGCTTGATGATGTACGCAAAACAGGCTTTGGCAATACATATTGTACTGAATCAGGCGGGCCTGAGCCTGGAGTGGGATGTGCAGGAAGAGGGATAATTACATCAATTAACCTTCTAGAGCAGCTTGGCGCTTATGATGAGGATGAAGATATAGATTATGTATTTTACGATGTGCTAGGTGATGTGGTTTGTGGTGGATTTGCCATGCCCATGCGCGAGGGTAAAGCACGGGAGATTTATATTGTTGTGTCCGGCGAAATGATGGCTATGTATGCTGCGAATAATATCTGCAAAGGTATATTAAAATTTGCAGAAGCAGGCGGCATACGCCTGGCAGGATTGATATGCAACAGCCGGCAGGTTGACAATGAAAAAGAGATGATCTGCGCTTTTGCAAAGGAACTAGGATCTTATATGATTCATTTTATCCCCAGGGACAATATGGTACAACGGGCTGAAATTAATAGAAAAACTGTGATTGAGTTTGATTCTAAGCATGTGCAGGCTGATGAATACAGAACCCTTGCAAAAAAAATGGATGAAAATGATATGTTTGTTGTTCCATCTCCTCTAGAGATGAGTGATTTGGAAAAACTTCTCATAGACTATGGTATGGTAAATTAATTTAATGGATATTTTTTTAGGTATCTTATCAAACTTATATGATGAAGGAAAAGGAAATTTTATAAATGATAATGATCAAATCTATAGTCAGACCTGAAAAAGCAGACAATGTTCTTGCCGCATTAATGGATGCAGGTTTTCCTGCTGTTACTAAAATGTCTGTGGTAGGAAGAGGTAAGCAGCGGGGTATTAAAATCGGTGAGGTAACCTATGATGAAATTTCAAAGGAAATGCTGCTTACAGTTGTTAAAGATGATGATAAGGATTTTATTATAAAAACAGTTATTAAAGCAGCAAAAACAGGAGATAAAGGTGCTTTTGGAGATGGGAAAATATTTGTTTCACCAGTAGAAGAAGTATACACAATTAGTTCCGGAATCAAGGAAACATCTTGCGCTGGAAATGAAAAGGTAAAGCCATGAAAGAGGTTATTGCAGTTATTCGTATGAACATGATGAATCAAACCAAAAATGCCCTTGCTAATGCCGAAATATCTTCTATTACTGCTAGGGATGCTTTGGGCAGGGGAAAGGGAATAGTTGATTTTAAACTTTTAGAAGGCGCAGAAAAAGGATATGAAGAGGCTATTGCCCAGCTGGGCCAAAGCCATCGTCTGATACCTAAAAGAATTTTATCAATTGTTATTCCAGACAAACTGGTAAAAAAAACAGTAAGGACTATAATTAAGGTAAATCATACAGGAAAGTCAGGAGATGGCAAGATATTTGTTGTGCCTGTAATAGATTCTATCAGGGTTAGAACCGGAGAACATGGCAGAGTAACTTTAGATGATGCTTAAAGGAAGGTGCGGCTGTGGAAGCTTTTAGTGAAAAAGAAGAAGAAAATGGGGCAATGATATCAAATAATAATGATTGGGTAGAGCCTGAGGAACTTAAACAGGAAATCCTAAACAAATATCCGCCTAAAGTAGCAAGAAAAAAGGCAAGGCAGATTGTTGTTAATAAAAAAAACAAAGATAATATAGTACCGGAGATACAAGCAAATGTCAGAACAGTGCCTGGCATTATTTCCCAAAGGGGCTGTTGCTATGCAGGGTGCAAGGGCGTTGTAATGGGTCCGACAAGAGATATAATTAACTTGACTCACGGCCCTATAGGCTGCGGATTCTATAGCTGGCTAACGCGCAGAAATCAAACTGATGCAAGCACAACACCAGATGGACATAATTTCATGCCCTATTGCTTTTCAACTGATATGGAAGAAAAAGAGATTATATTCGGAGGTGAAAAGAAACTGAAAGCAGCAATCCAGGAAGCTTACGATATTTTTAAGCCTAAGATGATTTCCATATTTGCAACCTGTCCTGTGGGTCTTATAGGAGACGATATACATTCAGTTGCGCGTGAAATGGAAGAAAAATTAGGAATTACTATTTTCGGTTTTAGCTGTGAAGGATATAAAGGCGTTAGCCAGTCAGCGGGACATCATGTAGCCAATAACGGCCTTTTTTTAAATGTAATAGGTAAAGATGATACAATAAAAGAGGGAGAATATAAAATAAATCTGCTTGGAGAATACAATATTGGAGGAGATGCTTTTGAAATTGACAGGGTGTTAAAAAAGTGTGGTATTACTACAATTTCGACTTTTAGCGGTAATTCAAGTGTGGATTTTTTTGCAAATTCCCATACAGCTGATTTGAATGTAATCATGTGCCACCGTTCCATTAATTACGTGGCAGAAATGATGGAGAAAAAATACGGTATTCCCTGGATAAAGATTAATTTTTTAAGTGCTGGGGGCATGTCAAGGTCCCTTAGAAAAATTGCCCAATATTACGCGGATCAAAAATTGATAGACAGGGTAGAAGAGGTGATTGCAGAAGAGATGCCAGCAGTCAAAAAAGCTCAGGAAGAGGTAATGCCGCGACTTGAAGGTAAAATTGCCATGCTGTTTGTTGGCGGATCCCGTGCCCATCATTATCAGGAACTGTTTAAAGAGATGGGAATGATATCTCTTTGTGCAGGATATGAATTCGCTCACAGGGATGACTATGAAGGAAGGCATGTTTTACCACATCTTAAAGTTGATGCTGACAGCAGAAATATTGAAGAACTTAAGGTAAAAAAGGATCCTGAAAAGTATAAGCTGAGAATAAAAGAAAAAGAGCTTGAAGCTCAGGAAAAAAATAAAGTAAAGCTCAGAGATTATGATGGTATGATACCTGATATGGAAGATGGAACAATTATTATAGATGATATAAGTCAGTATGAAACCGAAAGACTTATAGAAGCTTATCATCCTGCACTGTTTTGCGCTGGGATCAAAGAGAAATATATTATTCAAAAGCACGGCATTCCCATGAAACAATTGCACAGTTATGATACAGGTGGACCTTATGCAGGCTATAAAGGTGCGATAAACTTTTATTTTGAGATAGATCGGATGATAAACAGCAAAGTATGGGATCATATACAGGCGCCCTGGGAAAAATGCCCTGAACTTGTTGCAAAGTATGCATTTGAGTAGATCTTTTTGCTGATAAGGATTAAAAAATTAAGGAATTTTAAATGTTATTAAAACATACATCAAAAAAAATTGCTGATCGCAGATTTTTGACAGTTAATCCTGCAAAGACATGTCAGCCCATAGGAGCTATGTATGCATCTCTGGGAATTCATGGCTGTCTGCCACACAGCCATGGATCTCAAGGATGTTACGCATATCACAGAAGTACATTAACAAGACATTATAAGGAACCTGTTATGGCAGCTACAAGTTCTTTTACAGAAGGTGCGTCAGTATTTGGCGGGCAGGCCAATCTGCTTCAGGCGATCACCAATATTTTTACAATTTATGATCCTGACATAATAGCTGTTCATACAACCTGTTTGTCTGAGACCATAGGAGATGATATTCCGCAAATAATCGGTAAGGCTAAAGCAGATGGAATAATACCCAAAGGCAAATTTATTATTCATGCAAGTACTCCTAGCTATGTTGGCACACATGTTACAGGGTTTGCCAATATGACAAGGGCTATGGTTGATTATTTTGCAAAGCCAAACGTACATAAAAAAAATCAGATAAATATTATTCCCGGGTGGGTTGAACCAGCAGATATGAATGAAATCAAGAGGATAGCAAGGGAGTTGGAAATTAACACTATTTTGTTTCCAGATACTGAAAATGTTTTAAACTGTCCTCAGACAGGCAAATTTGAGATGTATCCCAAGGGTGGTGTAACCATAGATGAGCTTATGCAAACAGGTGAAAGCATGGGCTCTATTGCTCTTGGAAGACTATCTTCTGCGCCTGCTGCAATGTTGCTGGACACAAAATGCAAAGTACCTTGCGCAATACTTGATCTTCCCATTGGGATCAAAGCAACAGATAGATTTGTCGATACCTTAAGAAAAATGGCTGGTGTCAATGTACCTGATATTATTACTTTTGAAAGAGGACAATTGCTTGATATTGTGACTGATATGCAGGCATATTTTTATCATAAAAAAGTTGCACTTGTTGGTGATCCGGATCATCTGATTGCACTTACTGAGTTTTTAGTCTCCATTGATATGTTGCCAGTTCATATTATTACAGGAACAAAGGATAAGAATTTTGAAAAACGGATAAAAGTGATAACTGAAAAAGTCCCCCATAAGGTAAATGTAAAAAGCGGTGGAGATATGCTTCTTTTCCATCAGTGGGTTAAAAATGAACCGGTTGATCTTCTTATGGGCAATACTTATGTCAAGTATATAGCCAGAGATGAAGATATTCCATTTGTCAGATATGGCTTTCCCATTTTAGACAGAATAGGGCATAGTTATTTTCCAACAGTGGGTTATAGGGGGGCAATGCGTCTTTTGGAAAGGATACTGGATGCGCTAATGGATCGACAGGATAGAGATTCTTCAGAAATAGAATTTGAACTTGTGATGTAAGTTTAATCAGTTCACCATTTAATCCAATGATAAAGATTAGGTTGAAATATTTTGACCATGTTTGAGTTAGAATTCATCACCTGAAGCAAGGCAGGAAAAAGAGCAATGACAAATATAGCCATATTAAAAGAAAGAGAAACACAGATATATCACAAAGGCATTCAGACATTTGACATGACCTGCGAAACAAAAAGCCTGGCAGGTTCAATAAGCCAGAGAGCTTGTGTTTTTTGTGGCTCAAGGGTTGTTTTATATCCCGTTGCAGATGCTTTGCATTTGATACACGGGCCTGTGGGATGTGCCGCATATACGTGGGATATCAGAGGATCGCTCTCTTCGGGCCCTGAGCTTCACAGAGAAAGTTTTTCAACTGATTTGCAGGAAAAAGATATTATTTTCGGAGGAGAAAAAAAATTATACAAAGCACTGATTCAGCTTATAAACCGATATAAACCCAATGCTGCCTTTGTTTATGTAACATGTATTATAGGTATTATAGGAGATGATGTGAATGCTGTTTGCAAAAAAGTATCTGAAGAAAAAAATATTCCGGTTTTGCCTGTTCACTCTGAAGGCTTTAAAGGAACAAAAAAAGATGGGTATAAAGCAGCATGCAATGCATTGGCAAAACTCATCGGAACAGGGCCTGTTGGTGATATCAGTTCCTGTAGCCTTAACATAATGGGTGAGTTCAATATTGCAGGTGAAGCCTGGACAATTAAAAAATATTACGAGAAAATGGGAATTGAAGTTGTAAGTATTTTTACAGGAGACAGCCGCGTGAAAAATATCAAGCGCTCCCATGGCGCTTTATTAAATGTGGTTCAATGTTCAGGATCAATGATGCACCTTGCAAAGATCATGAAGGAAAAATACGGTATTCCTTTTATACGGGTTTCCTATTTCGGTATCCATGATATGTCAAAGGCGCTTTATGATGTTGCAGCTCATTTTCAGGATAAGTCACAGCAAATCATGAAAAATGCCCAAAAAATAGTGAAAGATGAGATCAATGCCATCTATCCTGCAATCAGGCAATATAAAAAAGCGCTCATGGGCAAAAAGGCTGCGATATATGTGGGAGGTGCGTTTAAAGCCTTTTCTTTGATCAGGGCATTAAAATCTCTTGGTATGGAAGTGGTTCTTGCAGGATCACAAACCGGGAATGAAGATGATTATAAAATATTAAAGGAGATGTGTAATGTGGGCACTGTGATTTTAGATGATGCAAATCCTTTGGAACTTTCAAAATACTGCATTGAAAAAAGTGTGGATATTTTTGTAGGTGGTGTCAAGGAAAGACCAATTGCCTATAAACTTGGAATTGGTTTTTGTGATCATAATCATGAAAGAAAAATATCCCTTGCCGGGTATAGTGGAATGCTCAATTTTGCAAAAGAGGTGTATTCTTCAGTAAAAAGCCCTGTATGGCAGTTTTTACCTGGAAAAAACATATTACAAAATGGAAATTCAATATTTGGAAAATTATGATTATGAAACTAAATGTACAAGAAAAAACAGAGTATACAGCTACAAGAAATGCCTGCAAATTATGCAGCCCCTTAGGAGCTTGTTTTGTTTTCAGAGGAATTAAAAAATCAATGCCATTACTCCACGGATCTCAAGGGTGTTCGACCTATATCCGCAGATATCTTATAAGCCATTTTAATGAGCCTGTTGATATTGCCTCATCTAACTTTACAGAAGAAACAGCTGTTTTTGGTGGTGCTGCAAATTTATTTCTTGCTATTGATAATATTATTAAACAGTATGAACCGGAATTTATAGGCATTGCAACAACATGTTTGAGCGAAACCATAGGAGATGATGTCCCGCTTATTCTTAGAAAGTACAGTAACAAATGCACAAAGTCGCCAGTTATAGTGTCTGTATCCACCCCAAGTTATTCAGAAACACATATAAAAGGGTTTCACGATTCAGTTAAAGCTGTTGTCAGTGCTGTTGCCAGGCGTGATATAACCGATGCAGATCATATAAATATTTTTCCCGGCATGTTATCACCTGCGGATTTTCGTCATATAAAGGAGATATTTACTGATTTTAAAGCAGATTATATTATGCTCCCGGATTATTCTGAAACATTGGACGGGCCTTGCTGGTCACACTATCAAAAAATACCTGATGGAGGAACATCGATTAAAGATATTGAAAATATGGGAAGCAGCCTTGCCAGTATAGAGTTTGGAAAAATTCTTGCTGAAGATAAAAGCGCCGGCAAATTGTTAGAAGAGCAGTTTAAAATACCATGCTATAGTTTGGGGATACCAATAGGAATCAATGAAACTGATGCTTTTTTTGCAGCACTTAAAGATATTACCCAAAAACCTGTGCCCAAAAAATATATAAAGGAAAGAGCAAGGTTGATAGATGCTTATGCAGACGGTCATAAATATGTTTTTGAAAAACGTGCTGTTGTTTATGGCGAGGAAGATCTGGTTGTGGGGCTTTGTTCTTTTTTAACTGAAATTGGAGTTATTCCTGTTGTTTGCGCGTCAGGTGGAAAAAGCGGTAATCTAAGGAAAAAACTTGTTGAAATACTTCCGCATTCGCAATTAGCAGACATCAAAATTATAGAGGGTGCTGATTTTATCGAGATTGGTAAACAAGCAAAAGAGATGGATCCTGATTTTTTAATCGGCAACAGCAAAGGCTATAAAATAGCACGTGAGCTTAAAAAACCTTTGATAAGAGCAGGCTTTCCAATACATGACCGGCTTGGAGGCGCAAGGATTTTACATGTGGGTTATAAAGGCGCTCAACAATTGTTTGATGCTGTTTCAAATACCATTATAGCATCAGCACAGGATTCATCTAATGTTGGTTATATGTATATGTAATTTATATGTTCAAAAAAAGTTATAAGCAAGATTCAAGGAGAAAAAAATGGACCTGTCAAATCATCCCTGTTTTAACGAAAAAATACGTGGAACTTACGCCAGAGTGCACCTCCCTGTAGCACCGAGGTGCAATGTGCAGTGTAAGTATTGTAACCGCAAATATGATTGTGTTAATGAAAGCAGACCTGGTGTAACAAGCGCTGTTGTAACTCCTGAACAGGCCATTGTATTTTTAGAATATGTATGTGAAACAGTTAAAAATATATCTGTAGTTGGCATTGCTGGGCCCGGTGATCCTTTTGCAAATCCGGAAGAAACAATGGAGACTTTGCGCCTTGTACGAAAAAAATATCCTGATATGATTTGTTGTCTGGCAACAAACGGTTTAGGACTTTTACCTTATATAGATGAGCTGTCTGAAATTAATGTGAGTCATGTAACAATTACTTTAAATGCTGTAGACAAAGAGATCGGCTCACAAATCTATTCATATGTGCGTTATGGGAAAAGGGTACTATCGCCTGAAGTCGGCATAAAAGTTCTGTTGGAAAAACAGCTTCAGGCGATAAAAAAGCTTAAGGAAAAAAAGATTACAACAAAAATTAATACCATAATAATACCTGGCGTTAATGATCATCACATTGAAGCTGTTGCAAAAAAAATGGCTGAAATGGATGTGGATATATTAAATTGTATACCATTATATCCTGCTAAAGGTTCGGTTTTTGCGTATATGAAAGAACCAACAAAAAAAAAGGTTAAAGAAATCAGAAAAAGGGCTGCCCAATTTCTTCCTCAGATGTATCATTGCGGAAGATGCCGGGCTGATGCAGTAGGCTTGCTTGGAGAAAAAACAAATAAAGATATTGTTGAAATGCTGAAACAAATAAGTGAAATGCCTGAAATTTTTGATGAAAAGCGTCCCTATGTTGCGGTGGCCAGTATGGAAGGCGTCCTTGTTAGTCAGAAGTTAGGAAAAGCAAGTGAATTGCTTATTTATGGTAAAAAAGGCGATAAAATTGTTTTGGTAGAGTCAAGAAAGACCCCTGAACCAGGACAAGGGTTGAAACGTTGGGAAAAACTATCTCAAATAATAAGTGACTGTAGAGCACTCCTTGTAAATGGAGCCGGCGATAATCCAAGAAAATTTTTGGTAAAAAAGGGAATCGATGTTCTGGAACTTGATGGGATGATAGAAGAGGCGGTTGAAGCGGTTTTTGAAGGCTACAGTATTAACCATATGATAAGAAGAGATATTGATGCCTGTAATGCACCGTGTGCCAATGCAGGTATGGGATGTATGTAAATCTGAATGTATATGTGAATATGAGACAACAAGTATAATCCGGAGGTATTTAATAAAATGGAAAAGCCGAAACATCATATTTTTGTCTGTGCAAGTTTTAGAGCGTCAGGTGAAGTAAAGGGAATGTGTGCCAAAAAAGGATCAGTTGGTTTTATTCCATATATTGAAAATGAGATACTGGAAAGGGGAATGTCAGATGTTTTATTGACAAGTACAGGTTGCTTTAAAAATTGTGATAACGGGCCTGTTATGGTCATTTATCCTGAAAATTTCTGGTATGGGAATGTGGAAAGTGAAGATATCATTGATGAGATATTAGATGCACTTGAAAAAGGTGATAAAGCAGCAGAATATCTTTTAACAGAGTAAATTTGGATACAAACGCAGCTGATCTGTCTGCGTAAAAAAATTAAAAAAACTTCCCAGTTTTATCTATCCCCGCTGTTTGGTTTTGCATATTAAAAACAGATCAGGCTATACTGGTTAAAGGTGCAAAACCAAAACAAAATCAAATAAAAAAACATTAATAAAATCGACAGACTGCCTGCGGAATGAAAATTTTTTCAAGTTCAAGGCGGAAAATCAATTTGACCGCAGGCATATTAGGTAGCATTTAAGAGAATCAAATTAATTTTCTAACGCATAAATTGGATAAATTGCGTTTTGTAACAGGCTGTCGAATAAGAAGTTTTAGATACCAGTGCATGAGATGCCCTGTAAAGTCAAAATGTCCCCAAAAAGCCAAATATGAACAAAAGTTGCATAAAAAGAGAAAAAAAGTATGGACACACCTTACCTCCAACCTTAAGGTTCGCCTATTTTTGTGTTAAAGGCTATGTTGCCAAGGATTCATCGTTTACTTTAAAATGGTGCTGATATTTTTTTTTAAATCGGCCATTAGAAAAGGTTTGGCAATTGCGGCCTTAAATCCATAGGAGCAAATGCATATGCAAATACTGCTCTTAATATATGTTAGGTGCAGGTTACCTGGGATTTTTTTTCCAAAATATCTAAAAGAGAATTTGAAATATTATATAAAAACAGGCGAGCCAATGTTGTTGAAAGCATATTCAACAACTATTATCTCCAATGATCACATTCAAAAAGCTGTCTGATATAATACAGTGATCGTTTATTTTGTCATTACTGTGAGCGTAAATTTCTGAAGACAGTTTGAGCTTACAAAATTCTTATTAAGAGTTGGTTTTGAAAAAATTACAGAGTATGCTCTTGTCCTCAAATGAATTAAATTAAACATCCTGATGGGTTGTTTTGGCTTCTGGGTTGCTGTATTATAAAGCTTACAGTAACCTTTATACGCTACAAATACGAACTGAAATTCTATACAATACTGCAAACTTAATTTATAAGCAGAAATTTCCTTGGTAAAATAAGTAAAGGAGGATAAATTAGTAATGATTGAAACTGATTATTTGGAGGAAAGTGAGCGTTTGATAGAAGATCTTAGGAATATACCTACTTTAAAGCCTTTTGATGAGGACAGCCTTAATAAACTTTTACGAATGAGCAAAATAAAAAAATATAACCCGAATGAGTTGATTTTCAAGGAAGGATTTTTTGATAACTGGATCTATTTTCTTGTGAATGGCAAAGTTAAAATAATGAAAAACGGTAAAAAACTGTCTGTTTTGAAAAAAAGGGGTGATGTTTTTGGCGAAATGGGTGTAATAGACGGTTCACCAAAGTCAGCCTCTGTATATGCTATCAATTCTACAGTATGTTTGGCAACAGACAGTAGTCATATTGAAAAACTATCGGGTAACGACAGAATCGCTTTTGGCTATATCCTTTACAGGGTCTTTACTGAGATATTGGCCGCCCGTTTAAGAGTAACAAACGATGAACTGATTAAAGCAAAGAGTAAAACTATTTTTAAATTTTTTAAAAAGAAAAGAAAAGTGACAGAAAAAAAGTAACAAACAGAAAAAATGGAAAAAAGTGACAGGCTCTTTGTATTTACGCTTTTTTATATATTTATAATGATTCTTTTAGGGTGTTTTTTGTTCAATAAGATTCTTGCACTACGGATATGAATATGCTTATATAAGTTAAGCTTGAGAATTATTAGTTGTTTTATCCTTTAAATATTGGTTATTTGAGCAATTTTACTATCCATATCCATGCACAATAATAGTAAATTACCATTTGTTTGAATATCATTATTTTGCTTTTTGTTAAAAAAACTTATATTTGACAAAAAAGGTATATATTTTGTGTTTACCAAACTTATATTTTTTTGTAAGTTTGCAAATTTAAAACAAATGTTTTTTCTTGTAAAATAGGTTACAGCAATGCGGTTTATTTGTTTTTGGCTTTTTACAAAATGATTAGGTATGTATTTGTAGACCAGATCGCTGCAACGATCTAAGATTATTATAACCGAACATTCGATTGTATTACTAAATTGTAATCTGCAAATATACGTGTAAATTTGTTTAAAAGGAGGTGTTTGTTTAAAAATTGGACTTTTCAGCCTTGATATTGCTGATAAAGCAGGAAGAATTAAAAAAACAAAATTGCAATTGTATTATTAGATTTTAGCTGTAGATTGTATCTTTAAAATTAAAGAAGTAGAAGGATAAGATAAAAATATGAAATTTTTAAAAAGTATTATAATAATTGGCCTGGTTATAATTTTAAACAGTTACTCTGTGGATGCAAAAAAAGAGGGAAAGTATATATGGAAAATGGCTGATGTGGTACCAGGTGGAGTTGGATATGCATCTTTTGTGGATAAAGTGTTTGCACCTAAAATTATAGAGGTTACACAAGGTGAAGTTAATCAGGACTGGTATCATGGATCAATAATGGGTGACGAAGAGGACTATCTTGCCAAAATGCGGATAAATCAGTTACAAGGATCAATTATGTCCGTTGGGGGTACACTTATGGTTTGTCCTGAAATGTCTGTTTTGCAGCTTCCTTTTTTGTTTAATGATTTAAAGGAAGTGAAATATGTAAGAGAAAAAATGAGAAAAATTTTTTCTGATATTGTCAAAAAAAATGGTTTTAAAATGTTGATGATGGTTGATCAGGATTTTGATCAGATATATTCAACAAAATATCAGATGAATACTTCTGCTGATTTTATAAAAAGCAAGTTTGTTGCCCATGCCGGGTTTGTGGAATTTAAGATGCTTAAGGCCCTCGGAGTAAGCCCAATACCCCTTGGTGTACCAGAGGTTGCGTCTGCAACAAGATCAGGAGTAATAGATACTTGTATATGCCCATCCTTATGGACATTGGGCACTCAGCTTTATACAATTGATAAGTATGTAAATACCTTAAAATGGAGATATTCTCCAGGTATGGTAATTCTTTCTTCAAATGTTTGGGATAACTTACCTGAAAAACATCAAAAAGCTATTGATGCCGTACTTCCTGAGATGGAAGAAAGATTTAATGTAATGTCGGCTAACGATAATAAAAAGGCTTTAAAAGCAATGATAAATTATGGTCTCAAAGAAGTTAAAATGAGTACTAAGCAGATCAATGATTTTAAAAATAAATTATTACCAGTATGGGATGATTTATCAGGAAAAAAATTTCCAGCAGAGTTGCTGGATGAAGTCAAAATGCATTTGAAACAATACAGATCAGAGCAAAGTAAAAATACGTAAAGGAAACTTTAACTTTTCAAAAATCAATAAACACTGGTATCATAACAGTTATCTTTAATAAAAACAATATTTTTTGGCGGAATTAGAATCAGGTTGCAGCTTTTTTGCCAGCTCTAATTTCGCCTAAAAGTTAAGTAGATATATAAATTTTTTTTTAACAAAGCTGGAAATAAAAGAAAATTACAGACTCTTTATTATTCTAACGGTACTTTTTTTTGTGGATATCATTTATCTGTAAGTTGCAAGAGTCTTGTTTTTAATGGTTATAATTTATAAATAGACCTTTTTGTTCGGAAAATTTTTACTCTTAAATAAGAATTATTTTAAAATTTTATCCCATTTGCTCAAATGACCATCTGTTTTTTTTACCTTCCTTACCCATATCAGAAAGCCATTTTTCATATCTTTTTACGGTTTCTTCTCTAAGCTCGTCCGCTTCTTTACCCTCTAATCCATAAATTTCAATCCACTTTTCAATAAGAGCTCCACCTGGCATCCACATCTCAATGGTCTCTTTTTCGTATACCCATGCCTTTAAGGTTACACCAAAACTTGATATGACTTTCCAGACCTCATCTCTATCGCGCTCATCGCAAAAAGTCAGCATAGCACATTCTTCCAGGCCAAAATCTTTTTGGGGTAAGCGGTCATATTTGATACTTTGAATGGTTCTTTCTTCCACATATGGATCCAGTCTGTCTGCCAGTTTATCAAGATTCTCCCTTGATTCGAAAATAACCCATTTTCCCCAGTGTTCCAGATATTCTTCCTTTTTCAGCATCTTTCCTTTGTAAGCTATGGGGAAGTACCAATCAGAGGGAATCACATAGATCCAATTGTAATAGCTTTTATCAACAATCATTTTTTTGCCTCCTATGGCACACACATACAGGCATATGTATGTTTCATAACCCTTATGCCATAAGGTATCTTATTAAAGCACGTTTTTTAAACCAGGTTATTTGCCAATTTCTACATGTAGTCCGTTGGATTTAATCAATTCTCCCAGTTTTTCAACTTTTGCATCACTAAGAACAGAAAAATCCTTATAGGCATATACCCTTCCGCCGGCAGTATATTTTAATTCACCAAATTTGTGAAATGGCAAAAGAGAAATTTTTTCTACTGCCGGCCCTAGTTCAGCTGCAAAGGCGCAGAGCTCATCAAGCACCTCTTGGGAATCATTAAATGAGGGGATTACAGGATACCGTATCCATACCTTTAATCCTGGTTTTTTTACTGTTTTGCGCAAATTCTCCAGGATCTGTTCGTTAGGTACACCTGTAGCTTTTTTGTGCTTTGCCGAATCCATGTGTTTGACATCATAAAGAACCAGCTTGGTATAATCAAGCACCTTATCCATAATATCCCAGTTGAAATAACCTGTAGTATCAATGGCTGTATGCACTCCTTTTTGTTTTGCTTTCTGGAGTAAGGCTGTTGTAAACTTCCATTGTACTAAAGGTTCTCCGCCAGAGATGGTTATGCCTCCTCCTGTTCTGCGGTAGTAACCTGAATCTTTCATCACCTCTTCAATTACTTCATCTACGGTTTTGTACTCTCCAACCAGTTCTATTGATTTGGAAGGGCAGACTTCAACACATTTCAGGCAGTAATTGCACATGTCCCAGTCAATATTTCTTGAATCTTTTGTCATGGAAATCGCCCCATTAGGGCAGATATCTGCACATTTACCGCACCTGATGCACTTTATATTTCTTGTAAAAATCTCAGGTAAAAGCCTTATGGACTCAGGATTCTGACACCAGGGGCAACAAAGAGGACAGCCTTTCAAAAAGACAGTACTCCTTATTCCTGGTCCGTCATTAATGGAAAAACGCTGGATATTGAAAACCACTCCCTTCCCATCCTTTAAAGAAAGAAGATCTTCTTCTTGCTGCCTCATACTAACTATTTCCTATTCACAGTAATTTTTTTACAAATAAAAAAATATACGTTAACTGTTGCGCAACAAAAAATGCATTGTTAAATAAAGCATTTTTAGATAAAGCTATGCTCTGTTCTACAAATTATGCTATCTTGTGTCTCGTGAGGCAAGTCAACAAAATAAGCGCTGTAACCTGCTATCCTTACCTGAAGATCAGGATATTTCTCAGGAGTTTGTTGAGCATCTTTTAATATTTCACTGTTGATTACATTAAACTGGATGTGTGGAATTGTCATCTTTTCATACCATTCTCTAAGGTATTCGGCAAAAATATTTATGTTTTCTCCTTCAACAAATGCCGGCATAAAACGCTGGTTAAAAAGTCCGGTATGAAGAAAAGGTATTTTACCCACAGAGTTAAGTACAGCTGTAGGACCTTTTTTGTCAGCACCAGCTACAGGAGAACAACTGCCGTCAGCCATACAGTCACTCATCATTCTGCCGTCTGGTGTTGCCCCAATACCCAAAGCCAAAGCCTGATAGGCAATTGCTGAACTTCCGTCAATGGTAAAAGGATTTCCCCAGGCATCCTTAGTCTTCTGAACGGTTTCAAATATTTTTGTTTTTACCTTTACCGCCCAATTATCAACTTCGTCATCATCATTGCCGTACTTCGGTGCATTAAGAAAATCCTGACGCATTTCCTCAACGCCCTCCCAGTTTGCCTTAAGGGCTGTAAGAAGCTCATCCATTGTATATTTTTTTTCGTTAAAAACAAGTTTCTGGACAGCTGCCAGCGAATCTGCAATATTTACAAAACCAAGTGTTATCAGTTGGGGCTCGCTGTCAAATTCCTTATTATAGTCATAAAGATCCATACCCTTTTCTAAAGTATCATCAAGCATCAAAGAATTGAGAGGATCTGCATTTGTTTCCATGATGGTCTGATGGCCAATATTATGAGAAACTGCTGATATTTTAGTATAAAAGTCAAGTTGCTCACATATGGCATCAAGCAGCTCATCGCATGATTCCATCTCTCTTGGGTCTTTTGTTACTGGTCTTTCCATGGTCTTATACCTCCTTTAATAATATATTCAGGGCCGCTTTTAACCTCAAAATATATCAAAATCAAAATTTTAGCTAAATGCGTCTTTCCCTTGATAAAGTGCATATTCCATCATTTTGGGTGCTCCAAGTACACTAATTGCTGGCATAAACCCGGAAGATAAGGGTTTACCTGTACAAGACATGGCCACACATCCTGCAGCCTGGGTTCTTTTTGCATCCTTGAGCGAATAACCACGCATAAGTGCCCATTTTTCCAGCAGGTTTTCATTAAATATTGCAGGATGCCCAGTACCAGAGCGAATAGTTTCAATAACCCGTTTAACTACATCACTGTTTACATCACGATGGTAGCGAAACATTACCGGAGGTTGATTAAGACGAGTGTCTGTCAGTGCTTCTAATATCAGACAGGTCAAGTCATTACAGGCATCAGTTCCATCTTCTTTTGAACCGCCTATATTGGCTGTATAAAAATTTTCTCCACCAGCAGCCAGGGTAAATGTTTGAGGATCTTCGCCATAGCTGCCCACTTCCTGAACCTTGAACATCCAGCACTCTATCAGTTCCAGGGCCTCTAATCTTGTAATCCGCCCTGCTTTCATATCTGCCTCATAATATGGCCACCATACTTGATCGAGCCTGGTTCCTGAACCATTGCCAGGCACCACAAGAAATCTGCTTACAACTTCATTAAACCAGAAAAACTGGAGCGCTTCATGAAAAGTTCTAGGGGTATTTGCCGGAACCCAGTCACAGACAGCTGCCATGTTCTCCAATTCCTTTTTACGGATTGGATCTTGCTCGTTTTCTGCCTGCTCTCTGGCAAGGTTTGCATGTCTTTCAGCATATCTGATCAGTGCTTTTCCGGATATTATCATGCCTTCCCATGCATGCTTTTTATTGAGATAGACCGAAGGATGTATTTTGGCATGATTGGCCTGCAACTCTTCAAGTTTTGCCTCGGCCTTTGCAATCCTTGCCTTAACCCCTCCTTTGTAAATACTCTCATAGTCATAATCCATCAATTGTCGTCCGGTATTCCAAAGGTTCGCATAAAAACAGGGATTTTCTATGGAACGCTCAACAAAAGGCATTACATCTTCTGGCAGATTTTTTAGAACTTTATACTCCTGTGTTTTATCTTTCCAGTATTCATAAATATCTTCGAGAATTTCTTTTTTCTCAGCAGGTGTAACCATATGTTTAAAGCCTGTCTCTAATGAATTAGGTATGTAAGAGACACAAATTTCAGGAAACCATCTAACTTTATTAGGCGCACCATTGGGATCTCCAACAATAATCTCGCCTGGTCTGATAAAAATGGGCATTTCGTCACACAGACTGGCAACAACTTCTGCCTTTCGTAATGCAGGAGGACTTCCTTCAGTTTTTTTAAATGTATTGGTGACAATCCTTGCTCTGTCCACATCCAGCTTAACATCTTTTCGGAAAGTAATTTCTCCCAATCCGGTAATTACCTCTGTCCAGTCTTTTATCACCACTGCTTTCAAATAACATTCATCCCTAAGTTTGGCAACCCTTGGTGTGCAACCAAACCCCCATTCATACGGCTTTGCGTTTTTAGCCCGGTCCTCAAAAGAAATAGACCCTGGCTTTGGAATCATTTCTGCCATTTTATTATTTCCCCCTTTTGTAAGAATCAAATCACCGCCACAAATCGTGGTATGGTTAAACGCACATAAGAAATTACCCTTGGCTTATAGATTTAAATTCCACCAAACATTTTATATAAAAAATTTAAAATACAACTCACATCGAACCTTTCACCTCGAATCATGACTATTAATTCATAACTTTAGCATTATTTTTTTATTTATTATACTTAGTGTAGTAAAAGCACTAATAGAAAAAAAAATCAAGTAATATATTAAAATATACATCATGATAAATATAATAAGAAAAAGTAAATGATATTAGCATGTTAGTGATTGACCTTATTTCTTTTCTGATTGATTTTATATTCAATTTAAGCATAAGTAGTAAAAAAAGGTTTTGTATTTTAAATAATATCTCAACTAAATTTTAAAAATATGCACAAATAAGAACAACCTTAATTATCTCACAAATATGCTATAATAAAATTCTGGATATATTTTATTTTCCATCAACAGCAAACCTTAAAAAAAAGCATATTGCATAATATAAGGAAATTCTTATCATATGCAGCTTGTAATAAATACCCCAGGCACGTTTATCACACAAAAAGACAGTTGTTTCAGGCTTAAAAAGGAAGACAAGCATTTTGATATTTCACCTCACAAAGTTGATCAATTGTTATTACAAATCAGGCAATGATAACTACCCAGGCAATTGTTGCGGCCCTTGAAAAGAATATAGATGTTATTTTTTCGATAAATATGGCAATCCTATTGGCCGGGTCTGGTTTGCCAAAATGGGAAGCACAGAACTCATCCGTAGAAAACAACTGGAAGTTGCAGAAGATAAAAAAGAGCTTGAGCTGGCAACTGACATGATAAGACAAAAACTTAAAAATCAAACAGGTTTTTTAAAAAAGCTAATGCATGCCAGGCCTTTCAAGGAAAATTTGTTTGAAAATTCGATTAAAATTATTAATGATTCTCTTTCCAGCCTGAGCATATTTGATGGGACAATTAAAAATGCCAGAAATAGCATAATGGGGTTTGAAGGCACAGCAGACAGAGCCTATTATCAATGCCTGTCAAAAATCATGCCTGAAAATATATTTTCAAAGGAAGATCAAGGCAACCTGCAAAAGATCCTTTTAATGCTATTTTAAATTACTACTATGGAATTTTATATTCAAAAATTGAAAAAGCCTGCATCCTTGCCGGACTTGACCCTTATGTCGGTTTTCTTCATACCGACAACTATAATAAAAAATCCATGGTATTTGATCTGATCGAGCCGTTTAGGATATTTGCCGAACAAACAGCAGTATACAGTATATCTTTTTACAGGCAAAAAGATAAAAGATGATTTTTTTTATATAACTGATAACTCAGTTTCTTTAGATGACAAAGGAAAACCAATTGTAATTGATGCAATAAATAACCACCTGGAAGAGAGTGTAAGGTACAAAAGGAAAAATGTGAAATGGAAATATATTCCCCAGTATGAAGCCCACAAACTTTCTAATATACTGCTTGCAGATGAAGACGAAAAAAAACCGGAATGGCTGGAGATTAAGGAATTTTAGGAAAGGATGAAAAATGTCAATTCTTGTATGGCTAATTTACGATATTTCAAAAAATAAGCCAGGTCAAAGGTTGCAAAAGAGTGCAAGCAGGTCGGTCTTGCAATAGCCTGTTTGCCATCAGATAGGTTAGCATTATGAACCTTGATTACAAGCGGGAAACCGAGGGTATCAACAACAATATGGCATTTCATGCCTTTTATATTCTTATTTTCGTCAAATACTCTTGTTTCCGCTATTTTAAAAGTCTTGACAAATTGACTATCAATCATTGCAGCAGACGGTTCAGGGGTTTTTCCGGATTGTTCACGTAAATCTTGATGTGTTGAAATATGAATTAAATGCCATATCCCGTTTTTTTGATATTTCCGAAAATAGTAGTATATAGTGGACCATGGTGGAAAATCATGAGGGAGTTCTCTCCACTGACATCCGGTATGGACAAGGTAAAAAAGAGCATTCATAATTTCCCGTAAATCATATTTGGGAGGTCTCCCTGCTTTTG
>Ga0209345_10002496_pt1 | contig 20233 bp, 16 predicted proteins | sample Cruoilmetagenom7_FD_187294 | JGI IMG/M metagenome (GOLD analysis project Ga0209345, IMG submission 187294) | Oil polluted marine microbial communities from Coal Oil Point, Santa Barbara, California, USA - Sample 7 (SPAdes) (version 2) | ecosystem: Environmental > Aquatic > Marine > Oil seeps ... | reverse complement strand
AATTTCACTTTACAATGCATAACTCCTCCTGAACCATTATCTACGGATTCAATTTCAAGATGTGTACCATCAGGATTATAAGACAGTATTAGGTCTTTTGGAAACGTTTGACACAACTTTACATTTATACTTGCAATATCTATAGTATTTTGTGGTGTTTCAGTCAATGTAGTCTCAACGTTTTTGGACACCATTTCTATGGTGTTGTTTTTTGTGTCCATGCATGCTATTAACATAAGAGCTACACCTAACAGTATAATTATTCGTTTCATAGTTCTATGGTTTTAATTAATAAATCCTGAAGCCTTAGCCATGGCAATAGCCACTTTTTTGTAGTCTCTATTTTTAGCAACCTCAGCTTTATTCATGTTGTTTTTAATAGGATAAATACTTAGTGTATAACCTTTAAATTTAATTTTGAGTTCTACTTTTTTCGAATTCCAAACAGCGGCCATTCCCATACCATCCATCCATTCTGAAGATTTAGAAATGGATTTATTGAGCGCCCAAGCTTCTTCCCATTCTTCACCATTACCTGCGGCTTTAGCAACATCATAAGCCATTTCTTCCTTACCAATTTCATGTTGTATACTCATAGAGCCTCGCAACCATTCAAAATCATTGTCTCCCGTTTTAATGTAAAATAGACATGAAGGTGGTGAATTGGGTTGTCTTCGGTCCGTTTTTGTGATGTCGTTAATGACAATTAAACCTTCTGAAACACCATAAATGGATGCAATGTCTGAAGCTGAAATAGATTCACAAGCACTCATGTCTGCTGAGTAATTAATACGATTGCCCTTAAAGTCTTCATTGACAAAACTGGTGTCATTCATTTGAGAAACATCTGCAACTTTTTTATCTCCAAAGCAGGAGGTTAATATTATGGCAAACAATATAAGCGGCATTAATAATTTTAATATTTTCATCGTAAATTAAGTTTAGTTTTTAATTATTTTAACTTGAGAAGTAGTGTCAAAACTTCTAATATTCAAAATATAATAACCTTTAGATAAGCGACTTAAGTCTAAAAATCCAATCTTCTGATTATTGATGCTCTTAGTAGCAATTAATCGTCCCATTACATCATAAACCTGAATGGTATAATCGCCAATTTCAGGAAATGTTAATGCTACTCCATTTACAACTGGATTTGGAATTGCAATAACATCCATTTTACCTGAAGTAAAATCACCAGAAGACAAGAATAATTCTACAAATTGATGCTGTGTGGTATTTGTAATAATTGGTGCATTTTGGTCGAAGTAAATAGCTGCTGTATTCTCTACAATTGAGTTGGCAGCAATACCATTAATTGGTCTTACCGCAAACTTTACATAACCTTGGCTTGCTTCAGGATTATTAGACGTGTAATCTAAAAATATATCCTTGAAGAAAAAACGAAGGGTTCTTTTTCCATCAATAAGTAATTCATCTAAAAACACCTCGTGACTAGACTCTATAAGTTGAATAGAGTTGAGGTCTAAATTAGGATCTAATTCATCTAAGATATAAATATCTTTTGCCGAGAAATTACCTTCATTCTCAAACCTGATGGTATAAGTAATATAAGACGTATTAATATCGATTTCATTTAAAACATTTGGTAAACCTGGAGAAACTAACTTGTCATTAGGATCGTAAGAACTCGCTATTTTAGTATTCTTCGGTAATGGCGCATAAATAGGACCTTCTGGTACAAAGGGATCAGTACTAGGGTTATTAGGATCTGGGAAAGGTGGTAAATCTTCTGGAAATCTTAAATTTGGATTATTCTCAGGTCTAGGAATTAGTGGTATACTAAGAGGTCCATTATTTTGATCTAAGTTATCGGCACCTGCAAATGATAATCCAAATTCAATAGTAGAGCCATTTTGTTCTGGTGCAAATAAATCAGTTTTTACCTCTATAACAATCATATCTTTTGCATCTAACTGATCAATTGTAAAATCTATAGTAACCTTATCCGGAGTTGGAGTTATAGCTGGAGTTATAGCTAAGATATTTACGGTATAGTTAGTGTTAATATCGTTTACACTCCAATTATTGCTTTTGGGTTCAATTACCGTTTTGTAAACTACAGGTATATCTGTTAAGGCTGTTACTCTATAAATTTTTATATCTTCAATTTGCGGAACAATATTATCGCTATTTTCATCCTTATTCTGATATAAAAATTGAAAATTGAGATTAGTGAAATTTTTAGTTGCTGAAACATTACCAATGGCTGTTGTAAATGTATTTTCAAAACCATCTCTAACAAATCCCCAAGCACCCATTTTCTCTGCTGATTTGACCAATAAGGCATCAATGTATCTAGTTTGCAATTTAAAAGTTCCTAAATCTGTATCTTGATTAATATCTGTTACAGTAAAATTTATAGATGGTGATTCTATAAATACATTTGGATCACTACCAAGAATCGTTAACGTGTAATCTCCCACTCCTTGATATAAAAACTCAAACTCACCATTAGACTTTGAAACTGCATACCTTATTAATGAACTATCATCTTTAGTTATTGCAAATCTTTGATTTTTATACAATTCATCTGCATCTAAAGCGTCATTATTATTAGCATCAAAATACACTTGACCTCTAATTCTAAAAGGCTCAAAGTTTGCTGGTGGAAGATTTGCGTTAGCTAGAATGATTTTTAGCCATTGTCCATTAGCTTGAGTCCAAATACTTCCATTACTATCTATAGTAACCGTGTTGGTTAAACCAAAATTTATTTCGGGTAGAATACTTTGTTCTGCACTAGAGCTCCCTGTAATGCCTAGTCTATACGATTCTACATTCAAGCTCCCGAATGGATCTAAAATTCTTGCAAGCTTTGGTGTATTGAGCATTAACACTAAATTTCCATCTGCATCCGAATCTCCTGCTCGTATACCTTCAAAAGAGGTAAAACCCAAATCTTCAATAACAATATCGGTTATGGTATCTTCTTCAAATAAAAAAATTGTAGTTTCTGAAAGAAACGCCATTTTTCCATCTGGTAAAGTAATTTGCTGCAATGCATTGCTAGCACCACTAGGAAAAAGACCAATTGAGTATTCAAAAGAAAAAGTCTCTGTAGTTTGCGTAGTTCTATTAAATCGGTTTATTATGACTTCATTCGTACTCGTGTTGACTTCAGAATAAATTGCATTACCAAAACTATCTGCTGTTACAGGGTTATTAGAATCATAATTTTCTAAAGTATAAACAGCGGTTTCAATATCCTCTTTATAAATATGTAAGGTGCTAGGCTGCCTATCGAATAACCAAAGTTCATCTTGATAAGTGGCTAACCATTCTGGATCGAAACCTAAATCTGCATCATCATCAAATTTTTGTTTTAAAGGAGCATCATATCTTAACAAACCACCACTGAGAGTATTGGGCCTATCATTTTCATCTATTACTAAAATCGGGTCTGTGCCAGAAAATTCTGTAACGCCTATAATATCATCATCACTTAAGTATACCAATATGTCATCTGTTCTATTCAACCACCAAACACCGCTATCGTTATCAGCTACAGATGCCATCATATGATCATTAAAACTGCCATTGGTCAACGCCATTTTAGCAGAGATATTACCAGGTGCCTCATCATTAAAGCCACTCCAAATTCCATCGGTTAGTTTTAAGAATTCAAAAGGCTTTTCAATACTGGAACCAATTACTCCACCCGAAGCAAAATAGATACTTCCATTAAAAGTATCTATAGACTTTGGACTTTGAACAAGTGGAAAGCCTAAATTATGTATATCCTCCTCTGTTATAAAAGTCCAAACAGGTTCTGTAATATCACTTGGATCTAGAATAATTACACCGTCGTAGAAATTTGCTAAAGCCCAAATTAAACCATCTGGCCCAACAGTAACATCTAGAAAACTGTAGTTTCCATTGCCTGGGTTTTCTAAGTCGAAAAAATCAAATTCTTCAGTAGTTGGATTGAATCTCGCCAAACCACCATTAAAAGAATTAAAAGCCATCCATAAATTTCCTGAACCATCAGTTACTAGCTTAGAAATATAGTCTGCAGGAAGACTACCGCTATCATAAATAACTGTAGGACTATTATCATTGAGATCTATCTTATATAATACTTCTCCACCTACGTATAAAAACCCATTAACTATCTCCACAGTATTCCAATATGAAATATTGGTAGATAAGCCAGAAATAACACCTAAATTTAAAAGATTATTATTCTCTAAGCTATAGAGGTTTACCTGATTGGCTACTTCTGCCAAAATGTACGTAATACCCGTATCTGAGTCATAAGCGAATTTTCCGGCTTGAGGTATTTCGCTAGATGCATAATAAATAGTACCAAAGCTCAATGTGTTTAAATCTAAAAACGTTAGACCACTTAAGTTACCATTAGACGTGGCAAATAGCAATTTGCCATCTGCTGTTACAATAGCCTCCTCTGAATAAATATTGAAAGATAAGTTGTCTCCTGGTATAGACGAAGAGGGTATATTTTGCCACGTGCCATCTTCTCTGTGAATTGAATATCCATTAGATGTAATAAAAACCTCATCGTCATTAAAATAATTAGGAGCAATCTTTATAACAGTATCTGAATTTAGTCCATAGCTTTGTTCTATAACTCCCAAATTATTTGCATCATCACAAAATGTAATTTTACCCTGTGCTTCTGGAATTTCTGTTCCACAAGCGTTAGAATAATATGTGATTTTAGTTCCTGTAGTAAAACTTTCTATTTTTTCTACTTGTGCCGATACAGTGATACAAGTAATCAGATAAATACTGAATAAGTAGATTCTTTTCATAATTAACGTGTTTTGAGGATTTTATTTTAAAACATTTTTTTATAATCCTTAGGATTGATGGTCTTCTGGATGTTATCATTTATAGCAATGGTTTCACTTTTCATGTTGCCCTCTTTGGACGTAATAGTGTATTCTAAAATATGACCTTTAAGTACCGCATCATTTTGAACAAACCAATTGGGTAAGTCAATTTCTGGGGCCACCCAAAGCGTCATTTTCACATCACTATCCGACATTACATATTCGTAACATGTCGCTCCTAAAATTGTTTTCGTTTTTCCGGTTTTCTTAATTTTTGAGTAATCGTAATGCTCCATTTGGTCAGCTGGATTTTGCATTTGCTGTCCTCCCATCATATCTTGTGACATTTGCATTTTCATACCTGCAGTGTCCACAAAAATGTGCGTATTGCCATTATCCATAACAATTACAGATTCGCCTTGCATCTCCTGTTCAGCATAATCACTCATATCGACCATCAATCCCATATATTTTTCATTAGGATGTAACAAATAAGACATCTTGTAGGTTTCATCAGCTTGATCTAGATTGGTGACTTTAACTTTAGTTTCAAATGTAAATTGATACACTCCAGGAATTGCTGTTGTACTAATCTCGTGTTGTTCTGAACCACTCCAGCCCGTTTCCTTGGTGGTTTCCGTTTTAACTACTGAAGTCTGATTGAAAAACTCTGGACTTTTGGCATCAATAGCTCCTATTACGGTAGATTCAAAATAGGTTTCATCATAATCTTCAGAAGTGGGACTTTGCCTTATGCTTTGTTTTAAACTCACTTTGCCATCAAACGAAATTTGAATATCGTCTTCCGTAAGCACATCTATAGTCACCTGTCCTTTTGAAACAGTATAACTTTGATAATTATCGGATACCGCTTTTTTAAAATTGTCTCCAGAAACTTCGTAATGCAACAATTCTGGATCGTAAGATAATTTGAGGGTCGCTTCTTCAGGAATTTTAAAACTACGTTTGACGCCCTCAGTGTTTGCTTCTGCATCATGTCTTAAGTTAGCTTCGGTAGGTATAGTCAGTACAAAACCATCATGAATATCGGCATCATGAGACCACCACGATCCGGTAAAATGCCATTGGGAATTGGTTTGTGTGGCTTTTATTTTTCCTACTTCAGGAATCTCAACCGCTCCAAACGTATTTGAATGGGTAAGAATAACATCGCCGTAATCCGCATTTGGATTTGCTATTTCTAAAGATTTTTCAGCTTCTTCTGTAGATTTTGGTGTGTCCTTTTTCTTTTCAGATGTGACATCATCAATAGTTTTATCTATGGTTTTATCAATTTTCTGTTCGGCTTTTTGTTCTAATTTTCTTTCAACTTTATTTTTTAACTTCTTTAGTAGCTGTGCTTCAGCAGGTTGCCAAACGAAAACTAATATTAAAACCATTACACATTTTAAAAGTATTCTCATTGTTTTTATAGATTGATTACACTTTTAGTTATAGTAACTTTAGAAACATTAACAAACCTGCTAAAAAAAATTATATTTGTTTTTTTGTTAATGTTTTAGTCTTCGAGATAACTAAATGAAAAACACGCTTAGCGACCAGAAATTACAGACACAGCTTAGAGCCGATAATAAAAAAGCGCTAGAAGTTGTGTACCTGAGGTATAAGCTCGAGTTTTTAAATTATGCCAAGCGTTACGATATAGCCACTACAGATGTTTTAGACATTTATCAGGATGCTATAATTGCTATGCATCAGAATTTCGTGATGTCACAATTAGAATTACAAACTAGCACCATTAAAACGTACCTCTTTGGTATTGGAAAAAATAAATTATTTAAAAAATTAAAAGAAAAACAACGTGTTATACGCGTAGAAGTTGAAAGTGACAATTACACCGAAATAAACCTTGAACAAGATTTACCGACAGAAAACCAATTAATATTGGTTAAAAATCTTAGTGAACTTTCAGATACCTGCAAAACCGTATTGAATCTGTTTTATTACAGAAATTTAACAATTGAAGAAATCGTTGAATTAACCCACTACAAAGATGCTAATACAGTTAGAAGTCATAAATCGCGATGCTTAAAGCATTTAAAAACGTTGTTTAAAGTAAAATAATGAATACGGAACAACTCATACAAAACTATATAGCAAATAGATTATCGGAAGCCGATAAAGCTAAAGTTGAGCATTTGTTAGAAACAGATTCAGCATTTAAAACTGAATTTGAAGCGCATAATGATATGATTGTTGCTTTTAAAATTTCAGAAGCGGAAGCCTTAAAAAAGCGTTTTCAAGAACTGGAAAACCGTCCGAAAAAACAAACTTTTAAACGTAGCAATTATCTTTATTTAGCGATTGCGAGTATGGTGGTTCTCGGTTTTTTCTATACGGTTTTTAATACGCCATCTAGTGATGAGCTCTATGACGCTTATTATAGCATTTCACCAAACACCTATCAACCCGTTACAAGAACCAATGACAGTTTAAAAAACAACGATGCTTTTGTAGCGTATGAAAATAGAAATTTTGCACGTGCTGAAAATGAATTTGAAACGCTACTAAAAACCACTAACAATCCAAATATTCGATTTTATTACGCGTCTTCTCTGCTCAACCAATCAAAATACGATTTGGCCTTAGAGCAATTTAAAATCTTAAACCAAATTGATTTTGACTACAGTGACGAATCGCTTTGGTACACCGCCTTAATCCATGTTAAGAAGGACGATTATGAGCATGCTAAAGCGCAACTAACAAAACTGAACGCTAAGAACTCTGCATTTAAAACTAAAGAACGAGAAGCACTTTTAGAAAGCTTATAACACGCTGTTATAAATCCAACCCTTTTAAACTTTCAACACGATTTCTAATTAAGAAATCATCAATAGTTTCAAAATGTTCAACAACGCGCTTTTCTTTAAACTCAAACACTTTATTAGATAAGCCTTGTAAAAAGTCTCTATCGTGAGACACCAAAATTAGCGTACCATCAAAATTCTTTAAGGCTTCTTTTAAAACATCCTTAGATTTTAGATCTAAGTGATTGGTAGGCTCATCGAGAATTAATAAGTTCACAGGTTCTAATAATAGCTTTACCATGGCCAATCTGGTTTTTTCACCACCAGATAATACACTGACTTTCTTTTCAACATCATCTCCTCTAAACATAAAACCTCCCAATATATTTTTAATTTGAGTTCTTACATCTCCCTGTGCGACTTCGTCAACTGTTTGAAAAATAGTTAAACTTTCGTCGAGCAAAGCGGCTTGGTTTTGGGCAAAATATCCAACTTCAACATTATGGCCTAAAGTACACGTGCCTTCCACATCAATTTCACCTAAAATAGCTTTAATCATGGTGGATTTCCCTTCACCATTTCGACCAACAAAACAGACTTTTTCACCTCTAGCAATAGACATATTAGCATCTTTAAATACTACATGATCGCCATACGATTTAGAAACATCCTTAACCGTTACGGGATAATCACCAGAACGTTGTGTTGGTGGAAAACGTAATTTTAAAGCTGATGTATCGATCTCATCAATTTCAATAATATCTAATTTTTCTAACATACGTTCGCGAGACGACACTTGGTTAGTTTTAGAATAGGTTCCTTTAAAACGCTCAATAAAAGCCATATTATCGGCAATAAATTTTTGCTGTTCTTGATAAGCTTTTATTTGATGTGCGCGTCGATCTTCACGTAACTGAAGGTAATGTGTATAATTGGCTTTGTAATCGTAAATACGACCCATAGTTACTTCAATGGTTCTGTTTGTAATATTATCTACAAAAGCTCTATCGTGTGAAATCACAACGACAGCATTTGCTTTATTCAATAAAAAATCCTCTAACCAAATCACAGATTCAATATCAATATGATTGGTTGGCTCATCTAATAAAATTAAATCTGGTTTTTGAAGTAAAATCTTAGCTAATTCAATTCGCATTCGATAGCCACCAGAAAACTCATTGGTTTGCCTTGTAAAGTCTTCTTGTTTAAAACCTAAACCTTTTAGTGCTTTTTCAACTTCGGCATCGTAATTAACATCCTCTAAAGCATAATATTTTTCACCCAAATCAGACACACGCTCAATGATTTTCATGTAGTCGTCCGATTCGTAATCGGTTCGCGTTTCCAATTGTTTATTGAGCGCTTCCATCTCATCACGCATTTCAAACACATGCTTAAATGCTTTAGAAGCTTCGTCAAAAACAGTGGTATTATCTTCCGTTAATAAATGTTGAGGTAAATACGCAATAACGGCATCCTTAGGACACCTTACGTTACCACGAGTTGCTTTTTGAACACCTGCAATAATCTTCATCATGGTCGATTTTCCAGCTCCATTCTTACCCATTAAGGCAATTTTATCATTTTCATTGATAGTGAAAGACACATCACTAAAGAGTGTTTGTCCACTAAACTCTACGGCTAAATTATCGACTGAAATCATATTTTGAATTTTAAAGATGCAAAACTACTAAATGGGAAGTCATTATTTATAATTGTAGTCAAAATAATATCACAACTCTTATAAGCTAATCCTAGTCTCTATTCAGTTAAGATGTAAAGATCTAATCCATTAATTTTAGAACATAATTAATATATAATAAAACAATTATGATACTAACAAAAGTTTTAGGGTTAACAAGTGCATTAACCAAAAGCAAAAAAGCCAAAATACCCCTTTTAAGTCTCGAGATCGCTGTATTAGGTTACGCACTTTACCAACAGAAAAAGGAAAATAAGCGTATTAAATCTTAGTCATATGAGATTTTGAAGTAATTTTGTAATCGCATTTTACGACTATGAGCATCATTTCAAAAGACATATCAAAAGCGATTCAACTATTAACGGCTGAAGACATTGTTGCTATTCCAACAGAGACTGTCTATGGCTTAGCAGGAAATATTTATAGCGAGAAAGCTATAAAAGCTATTTTTGAAACCAAGAAGCGCCCTTTTTTTAATCCGCTTATTGTTCATATTCCTTCTATAGACAAACTTTCCGACATCGTTGAATATATTCCTAAAAAAGCGCAGTTATTAGCCGAAGCTTTTTGGCCAGGACCAATTACTTTAGTTTTAAAAAAGAAAGCTATAATTCCAGATTTAATTACTGGTGGAAAAGATACAGTTGCAGTTCGTGTTCCTAATCATCCCACTACAATAGAATTATTAAAACAATTAAATTTCCCTTTAGCAGCACCAAGTGCCAATCCTTTTAGTAGCATTAGTCCAACGACAGCAGCACATGTAGAAACCTATTTTAAAGATACTATTAAAATGGTTTTAGACGGAGGGGCTTGTACAAGCGGAATAGAATCTACCATTATAGGTTTTGAAAATGACGACCCTATTATTTATAGATTAGGCTCAACAGCTTTAGAAGACATTGAAGCTATTGTTGGAAAAATTAAAATAAAAAACATGGCTACTGAGCGTAGTCAAAATAATAAAGAAATAAGTCCGGATGCTCCTGGTATGTTAGAGAGACACTATGCACCAAAGACGACGACGATCTTAACAGACAATATTCCTAACACATTAGATAAATATAAAGCGAAACGTGTTGGACTCATAACGTTTCAATCTCAAATTGAAAATAACGCAATCGAAGTACAAATTGCGCTTTCAAAATCTGGCGACTTAGCCGAATCGGCTTCAAAACTTTACGATGTTCTACATCAGTTAGATAAAATGCATCTGGATGTTATTATTGCCGAAAAATTCCCAGATCATGGCTTAGGAAAATCCATAAATGACAGACTCACAAGAGCTACAAAAAACTAAATTAGAATACACATTTCCAAACCATCTGATTTTCAGTACAAAAAATATATTCATCAAGGTTTGGTAAATCAATTGTTTATCGTAAATTTGCAAACTCTTTTTTAAAGAGGAATGTTTAATCTTTTTGCGCTGTGAAGCGTAAATATAAATCAAATTAGTGTGGATACATTAAGCTACAAAACAGTTTCAGCTAACAAAGCTACCGTTAATAAGGAGTGGGTTTTAGTTGACGCTGAAGGACAAACTTTAGGTCGCTTAGCTTCGAGAGTAGCAATACTTTTAAGAGGTAAGCACAAACCTAATTTTACGCCACACGTTGATTGCGGTGACAATGTAATTGTTGTTAATGCTGAAAAAATCAACTTAACTGGTAACAAATGGACGGAAAAAAGTTACATCCGTCACACAGGTTATCCAGGTGGACAAAGAAGTCTGACGGCTACTGAAATGTTTGAGAAAGACCCAACCAGATTAGTAGAAAAGTCAGTGAAAGGAATGTTGCCTAAAAACAAATTAGGATCAGCCCTTTTTAGAAATTTAACTGTTGTTTCAGGTACAGAGCACGCTCACGCAGCTCAAAAACCTAAAGCAATCAAATTAAACGAAATTAACTAAATGGAAGTAATTCACAAAATTGGCCGTAGAAAGACGGCTGTTGCTCGTGTGTACGTTGCCCAAGGAAGTGGCAAAATCACAGTGAACAAAAAAGACATGGCGGATTATTTTACTACTGCAACATTGCAGTATAAAATAAACCAACCTTTAGCCTTGACTAACAATGATGGCAACTTTGATATTACTGTTAACGTATATGGAGGTGGTATCACCGGCCAGGCAGAAGCAATACGTTTAGGATTAAGTCGTGCAATGTGCGAACTAGATCCTGAAAACAGACTAGTATTAAAGCCAGAAGGTCTATTAACGAGAGACCCAAGAATGGTAGAGCGTAAGAAATTCGGACAGAAGAAAGCGCGTAAGAAATTCCAATTCTCGAAACGTTAATATCCAAACAACACTTAATTCAGAGTTTGATTTTTCAGGCTCTGAATTATTTTATTTTATTGAAAAGATTCTGAAATACTTTAGAATTAATTAAAACAGATCCTGAAATAAATTCAGGACTAAAAGTTTAGCATCTAAATGAAGCCAACAGCTAATAACCACTAGCTTAATGGAACATTGCTAATTTAACAGAACGTAAACTATTACAACATGGAAAAAGTAGAAGTAAAAGAATTACTTGAAGCAGGTGTACACTTCGGTCACCTTACACGTAAGTGGAACCCAAACATGGCTCCTTACATTTATATGGAACGTAACGGTATCCATATTATCAACCTTTACAAAACAGCAGCAAAAATTGAAGAAACTTCTGAAGCTTTAGCTAAAATAGCAGCATCAGGAAAGAAAATCTTATTCGTTGCTACTAAAAAACAAGCTAAAGACATCGTTGCTGAAAAAGCAGGTGCAGTAAACCAACCTTACATTACTGAGCGTTGGCCTGGTGGAATGTTAACTAACTTTGTAACTATCAGAAAAGCGGTAAAGAAAATGGCTGCTATTGATAGAATGAAAAAAGATGGTACATTCAACTCTTTATCTAAAAAAGAACGTTTACAAGTAGATCGTTTACGTGCAAAATTAGAAAAGAATTTAGGTTCTATTTCTGACATGACTCGTTTACCAGGTGCTATATTCGTAGTTGATATTATGCGTGAGCATATTGCCATTAAAGAAGCACAAAAATTAAATATCCCAATCTTTGCTATGGTAGATACAAACTCTGACCCTCGTGAAGTTGATTATTTAATCCCTGCTAATGATGATGCTTCTAAATCTGTAGATAAAATTTTATCTATCGTAACATCTGCAATTGCTGATGGTTTAAACGAAAGAAAAAATGAGCGTGCAGAAAAAGATGCTAAATCTGCTAAAAAAGACGCAAAACCAGCTAAAAAAGCTGAAAAAGCGCCTGTAGCATCTCAAGAAGAAGAATAAATAACATTTATACAATATTAAAAGTCATTTGGTTCTTTTCATTTTGAAAATTAATTAAATGACTTTTTAAATTTAAAAACTATGGAAAATACTGTAAAAATTACAGCAGCAGAAGTCAACAAGCTAAGACAAGCAACTGGTGCTGGTATGATGGATTGTAAAAAAGCTTTAGTTGAAGCTGGTGGTGATTTTGATAAAGCCATCGAAGTTTTACGTAAAAAAGGACAAAAAGTTGCAGAAAAAAGAGCAGACAGAGATTCTTCTGAAGGTGCTGCAATCGCAAAAATAAATGCAGATAACACATCTGGTGTTGCTATTGTTTTAGGCTGTGAAACTGATTTCGTTGGTAAAAACGAAAACTTCGTAGCATTAGCTAACCAATTAGCTGATATCGCATTAAACTATGACACAAAAGAAGCATTTTTAGCTGCTGATTTTGGTGGAATGACTGTTGCTGACAAATTAATTGAGCAAACAGGAGTTATTGGTGAAAAACTAGACATTACTGCTTTTGAAAAATTAGAAGCACCTTACGTAGGTCAGTACGTTCACATTAACAAAATTGCTGCTTTAGTTGGTTTATCTGCTAAAGTTGATAACGTTGAAACTTTAGTAAAAGACGTTGCAATGCAAGTAGCTTCAATGGGAGCAACTACATTATCTTATAAAGATTTTGAGCCTGAATTTATCGCATCAGAAACTGAAGCTCGTATTGCTGTTATTGAAAAAGATAATATCGAATTAGGACGTTTAGGTAAAACATTAAAGAATGTACCTAGCTATATTTCTATGGCTCAATTAACTCCAGAAGTTATCGCTGAAGCTGAAGAAGCTGCAAAAGCAGAATTAAAAGCTGAAGGTAAGCCAGAACAAATTTGGGATAGAATTTTACCAGGTAAAATGGAGCGTTTCATTTCTGATAACACAACTTTAGACCAAGAAAAATGTTTATTAGACCAGAAGTTTATTAAAGATGAAAAGCAAACTGTTGCTGATTATGTTAAAACTTATGGTGATGTTTCAGTTACAGGTTTCAAACGTGCAACTGTTGGATAATTGACATTATTCAAATTACAATAATTAAAAAAGCTTCTCAAAATTGAGAAGCTTTTTTTTTGCTTTTTTTTCACTTTTACAGATGCTAATAATTACGTAGTTTTGCTAAACTTTCTAAACCCACATAAAATGAATCAGAATCATATAGTAAATTTTCACCAATATGATGCTTGGCACATTCTATTAGACCATAAAATAGCAATAGAAACTATCTAAATGAAATATAAAAGAATACTACTCAAATTATCTGGCGAAGCCTTAATGGGAAACCGTCAATATGGTATTGACCCTGAAAGATTAACAGAATATGCTAAAGACATTAAAGAAATAACTGATTTAGGTGTAGAAGTTGCTATAGTAATTGGTGGCGGAAATATTTTTAGAGGTGTTGCTGGTGCTATGAACGGTATGGATCGGGTCCAAGGTGACCACATGGGAATGCTAGCTACTGTAATTAACGGATTGGCATTACAAAACGCACTAGAAGATGCTGATGTAAAAACGCGTTTGCAAACAGCTATCAAAATCAATGAAGTTGCAGAACCTTTTATCAGAAGAAAAGCAATGAGTCATCTAAGAAAAGGACGTGTTGTAATTTTTGGAGGTGGTACAGGTAACCCTTATTTTACAACAGATTCAGCAGCCGTTTTACGCGCTATCGAAATTGAAGCAGATGTCATTTTAAAAGGTACACGTGTAGATGGTATTTATACTGCAGATCCTGAAAAAGATATCAATGCCGTTAAATTTGATAATATTTCATTTAAAGATGTCCTAAGCAAAGGACTTAAAGTAATGGACACAACAGCGTTTACACTTAGTCAAGAAAATAACTTACCAATTATTGTTTTTGATATGAATAAAAAAGGAAACTTATTAAAAGTAGTTTCTGGAGAAAATATTGGTACTAAAGTCAACCAATAATTTTTGGCTTAAATTTTGATAAATCGTAATTAAAACTTCAACATTATGGACGAAGACATTAAATTTATAATAGACACAGCAAAGGAATCTATGAATGCTTCTATAAAGCATTTAGAAAAACAACTTACAAATATTAGAGCTGGCAAAGCTAGTCCTGCTATGCTAGGTAGCGTTATGGTAGATTATTATGGTTCTCAAACGCCTCTTAGCCAAGTTGCCAATGTAAATACTCCAGATGGAAGAACAATAACAGTTCAACCATGGGAAAAATCTATGCTTCAAGAAATTGAACGTGGTATCATGCTTGCTAATCTTGGTTTTAACCCAATGAATAATGGCGACACTATTATTATCAATGTTCCACCATTAACAGAAGAACGACGAAAAGATTTAGCAAAACAAGCCAAATCAGAATCAGAAGATGCTAAAATTGCCGTTAGAAATGCGCGTAAAGATGCTAATAATGATATAAAAAATTCTGAAGTTTCTGAAGATTTACAGAAAAATGCGGTAATTGATATACAATCACTAACAGATTCTTTTATCAAAAAAATAGATAGTATTCTTGAGGTTAAAGAAAAGGAAATTATGACTGTTTAATTTATTAATTAATAAAGTTACAAACCTAAAAACATTATCAGCACAAGTAAGCTAAGAGGTTAACCCCTTTTATATTTTTCTCTAGCTTTAATAACAATTTTAAATGTTACAGCGCCTGTTTGTTGTTTTTTTTATGACAATTGCAACGCATAGCTTTGCACAACAGCCTGTTAAAACAAATAAAGATTCTGTTAAAGCTGTTCAAGACTCTATCAAAAAAAAAGTATTTGTAAAAAATATAGGTAACGGCTATCTCCCTTTTAATTACTTTAATCTGGATTTACGTTACTTAATAAAATTTAATCAGTACGAAGGTTTCAGAACAGGATTAGGAGGTATAACAAATAATCGCTTTTCAGAACGCTATAGAGTTAATGGCTATCTGGTTTATGGTGTTAGAGATAAACGTCTAAAATATAAAATAGGTGGTGGTTTTAGAGTTAATGAAGCTTCAAATACATGGGTAAACTTAGACTATGTTGATGATTTACAAGAAACAGGAAGTTCAAAATTTTTAACTGATAAGCGTTTTTTTACTTTTTTTGAACCACGATTATTAAATATAGATCTATTTCATAGACATATTACAAAATCAATTGCTTTACAGCATAAGGTTTCTAATCATCTGCTTTCAGAATCTCAAATAGCACTTTCTAAAATAAATCCAACATACAATTATACTTATGTTTTAGGTGAAGACTCATATAAAACATATGATTTAAGCACTGCCAAGGTTAGTTTGCAATGGAGTCCGTTTAGCCACTATGCCATAATAAATGATAAAATAAAAGAAACTAAAGACGGTTATCCCAAATTTACACTTCAATTAACACAAGGATTCAAATCTATCTTTGGAAGTGATTTTAATTTTTCAAAGCTCGATTTTAGAACCTTGCAAAAATTCTATCATAAAAACGATGCTATAACAAGTATTACATTTGTTGCAGGAATTGCTGGTGGAGATACTCCTTTAACCCATTTGTACCATGCGTACCCAAACAATATCACTAAAGAAACTATTTTACAACGTTTTTCTGTTGCAGGTTTAAACAGTTTTGAAACCATGTATTTTAATGAATTTTTTAGCGACAAGTTTTCAACACTACAATTAAAACACACATTTAAACCTTTTAAAATAACAGAACGTTTTAAGCCTCAGCTTGTATTAATATCTAGATATGCAGTAGGAGAAATGAAGAGCATTAGAAGACATCAAGGTATAGAATTTAACACTCTTGAAAAACTCTATTCAGAATCTGGCTTAGAAATTAATAAATTGTTCTTTGGCTTTGGATTGAGTTTTGCCTATAGATATGGTAGTTATCACCTACCAAAATTAGAAGATAATATGGCTTTTAAGTTCACCTTCAACATCTCATTATAATCAAAATTATAATACTGTTAATTACCTTACTAATCCTTAGCTTTTTTCTACCTTTGCGGCTTATTTTAATTGGCGCATGTTTAAACTTTTAACAACAGGATTTTGGGAAGCTATTGCGAGACTTATTCTTCGTAATAAAATTTTTATACTTATTGCCATCATACTAACCACTGTGTTTTTCAGCTTGCAATGGAAACACATGCGTTTTACCTTTACTGAAGCCAATCTTTTACCAGACGACCACGAAGTAAATCTTATATACAATGATTTTTTAGACGTTTTTGGTGAAGAAGGAAATCTAATTGTTTTAGGTGTTAAGGATTCTAGTCTATTTTCAGTAAAACAACTCAATGCCTGGAATAAACTTTCAGATTCGTTTAAAGGTTATGACGAAGTGGAAACCGTTTTATCCATAAAAGACCTTCAGAAATTAGTTAAAAACACTAAAGAAGAGCAATTTGACTTAGTGCCATTTATTAAGGATTCTATTTCTAGTATCGAGGAAATAGAGCGACTTCAAAACGAACTATTTAAACAATATCCCTTTTACGATAATTTCCTATTTAATGCAGAAACGAAAACTATTCGTACGGCCATATACATGGAAAAAGACATCGTAAATACATCTGCCAGAAAAGATTTTATCCTCGATGATTTTTTACCAAAAGTTGAAAAATTTGAGGCAGAAACAGGATTAGATGTTAGAATTTCGGGAATGCCTTACATCAGAACCTTAAATGCAACAAGTATTGTTGATGAAATCCCTATTTTTATTGGTGCGGCGCTTTTTGTAACCTCTCTAATATTTTTTCTTTTCTTTAGGTCGTTTAGAGCCACTTTTATTTCGCTTATTGTGGTTTGTTTTGGAGTAATGTGGACCTTTGGAATTATAGGTTTACTCGGTTATGAAATTACAGTCCTAACGGCATTGATTCCGCCTCTAATAATTGTTATTGGTATTCCAAACTGTGTGTTCTTAATTAACAAATACCAACAAGAAGTAAAATCGCATGGTAACAAAGTAAAATCTTTACAACGTGTTATTACTAAAGTTGGTAATGCAACTTTAATGACCAATGTAACCACAGCTTCTGGTTTTGCTACATTTATACTTACAGAAAGTAAGCTCCTAAAAGAATTTGGAATTGTAGCATCATTGAGCATTTTGGCAATTTTCATGCTGTGTTTACTCATTATCCCTATTCTATACACATTTCTACCTTATCCTAAAGAACGTCATTTAGAACATTTAAATAAACGCTGGATTGGTGCTTTTGTAGATTGGATGGAACGTATGGTAAAGCACAGAAAAATTACCATCTATATCACAGCACTTATTTTAATTGTTGGTAGTATTATTGGGATTCATCAGATTAAAATTTCTGGTAGTCTTATTGAAGATATGCCGCAAGACACTGATTTCTTTAATGATATTCGGTTTTTTGAATCTGAATTTAATGGTATTATGCCATTAGAAATTATGATAGATACCAAACGTAAAAAAGGGGTGATGAAACTAGCCACTTTAAAACGAATGGAAGAGCTAGAAGAACTCATTAATGATATACCAGAACTATCGCGTCCAATTTCTGTAGTTAGCTTAGTGAAATATAGCAAGCAAGCCTATTACAATGGCAATCCAAAATATTACCAATTACCTTCAAGCCAAGAGAACACATTTATCTTATCTTATGCTAAAAACTCAACCTCTAATGTTGATATGTTGAGCAATTTTGTAGATAGTACAGGGCAATATGCACGTATTACTACCTTTATGAAAGACATTGGTACGGATAAGATGGAGCGTATTCAAGAAGATCTTCAAACAGAAATAAACAAGTTGTTTCCAGAAGAACGTTATGAGGTTATTATGACAGGAAAAGCTTTAGTTTTTCAAAAAGGAACTAAATATTTGGTTAAAAATTTAATCATTTCATTAACACTTGCCATTGTACTTATAGCCTTATTTATGGCCTACCTTTTCCGTTCTTTTAGAATGATTGTAGTTTCATTAATCCCCAACCTATTACCACTTTTAGTTACAGCAGGTTTAATGGGATATGTTGGAGTTCCTATTAAACCATCAACAATATTAGTATTTAGTATTGCTTTTGGTATTTCTGTAGATGACACCATTCACTTTTTGGCAAAATACAGACAAGAATTACAAGCCAACCATTGGAAAATTAGAAAATCAGTTTACGCAGCACTTAGAGAAACTGGTGTGAGTATGATTTACACCTCTATAGTATTATTCTTTGGGTTTTCGGTATTTACAATTTCTAGTTTTGGAGGTACAGTAGCTTTAGGAGCTTTAGTATCTATAACACTATTATTTGCTATGCTTTCTAACTTACTATTATTACCTTCACTATTATTATCTTTAGAGCGTAATATTGCCAATAAGGAAGTTTTAAGAGAGCCTTCAATAAATATTATTCCTTCAGAAGATGAAACTGAAGACCATAAAGAAAATTAAGATTAACAATATATTAGCATTCAAAATTATTAAACAATGACTTCAAAAACTGTAGCACAATTATTATCGCAAGATGTCACCTTACAAGATGTTACCATAAAAGGTTGGGTAAGAACCTTTAGAGCTAACCGATTTATTGCCTTAAACGACGGTTCTACCATAAATAATATTCAATGTGTTGTCGATTTTGAAAATTTTGACGAAGCACTTTTAAAGCGTATTACTACAGGAGCTGCTATTCATGTTACAGGAGAACTTGTAGAAAGTCAAGGAAAAGGACAGTCCGTTGAAATTGTTGTAAAAACATTAGAAGTTTTAGGTGATTCTGATCCTGAAACCTACCCTATTCAACCTAAAAAGCATTCGTTTGAATTCTTAAGAGAAAATGCACATTTACGTACTAGAACAAACACCTTTAGTGCTGTAATGCGTTTACGTTCGTCATTATCATTTGCAGTTCACAAATATTTTAATGAGAATGGCTTTAATTACATGCATACACCAATTATAACAGGAAGTGATGCTGAAGGTGCTGGTGAAATGTTTAAAGTAACGAATTTAGATGTAAAAAATCTGCCATTAAACGAAGATGGTTCTGTAAATTACAAAGAAGATTTCTTTGGAAAAGAAACTAACCTAACTGTTTCTGGTCAGTTGGAAGCCGAAACTTACGCCATGTCTCTAGGAAAGGTTTATACTTTTGGACCAACCTTTAGAGCCGAAAATTCTAATACATCACGCCATTTGGCCGAATTTTGGATGATTGAACCAGAAGTTGCTTTTATGGATTTAGCGGGCAACATGGATTTGGCTGAAGATTTTATGAAGTCTGTTTTAAGTTATGTACTTGAAAACAATAAAGAAGATTTAGAGTTTTTAGAAAAACGTTTACTAGACGAAGAAAAAACAAAACCACAGGCAGAACGTAGCGATATGAGTTTAATTGAAAAAATTAAATTCGTAGTTGATAATAACTTTAAGCGTGTTAGCTATACCGAAGCCATTGATATTTTGAGAAACTCTAAGCCAAATAAAAAGAAGAAATTCAATTATATCATTAAAGAATGGGGAGCAGATTTACAATCTGAGCACGAGCGTTTTTTAGTAGAAAAGCACTTTAAGTGTCCTGTAATATTATTTGATTATCCAGCAAATATTAAAGCCTTTTACATGCGTTTAAACGAGCCAGACAGCGAAGGAAGAGAAAC
>Ga0209345_10002495_pt1 | contig 20243 bp, 21 predicted proteins | sample Cruoilmetagenom7_FD_187294 | JGI IMG/M metagenome (GOLD analysis project Ga0209345, IMG submission 187294) | Oil polluted marine microbial communities from Coal Oil Point, Santa Barbara, California, USA - Sample 7 (SPAdes) (version 2) | ecosystem: Environmental > Aquatic > Marine > Oil seeps ... | reverse complement strand
ATCCATTTCCGATAACCAACCCTATGACAAAAAAGCGGAAAGTAAAAAAGGGATTGATTTGCGTCTGCTCGCAAACCGCCACAACACCCTTTTTTACTCCCGAACCAAACACTCTCTATGGGAGTCAAAAGTTTGGCACCTCAGCTAGACGCCCACATACGCCCCCACAACAACTTCGGTGATTTTCTTAGAGCACGACGGGACTTGTAAAGTCCTGTTGGAGGACTTAGACTTTTCTTATGTTTTTCTTAGGTGTTGAAAAATAAGGGTTTTTTACCGTTATTTCGAATCAAAAAGCCTAAATTAGTATATTAAGGCGCGGATGAATTGTGAAAGTTGGGGATTCCAAGATTGATTTTAAAGGACTTTTGATTGACGGCCCTACGGGTCTTCACTCGATGGAGCCTAAAATAATGGGCCTTTTGCAAGTGCTTGTTGACAATGCTGGCGAGGTCATGACCCGTGAAGACCTTATCACTGCCGTGTGGGGGGTAGAATATGGCGGTGATGAAAGATTATCGCGGGCCATCTCTATATTGCGCAAAGCGCTTGGTGATAAACGCGGGCAACATAATCATATCGTGACAATCTCGCGTGTTGGCTACCGTCTCATCGCGCAGATAGATCAAGACGGCACAACCGGGATAAAGCCATTGCCAGCTGAAACGGGGCTAAAGCAAGGTGATCCTGTTATTACCAAATTAGCCACAACCGAAGCCTTAGCACCTCCACCTCTGTCTCGCGGAACCGCTAAAACACCTGCTTTTTCGCTACAGGCTATAAGTGCGATAGCAAGCCTAGTCGTAACCTTTGCTATAATTGGATTTTTTGTATTCTCAGGAGGACGCGCTGGAGAACCCCTATCGCGGCAAGCTCAAATGGAGCGCGGGTTTTCCCATGTCGACAACTTCACGCCCAAAGGTGTGATCGCCGAAGCACAAGGCATATTCAGAAAAATTTTATCAAAGGATCCTGACCATGCGGCCGCAAGGGCCGGATTGGCAATGGCTATTTTCCGTGAATACACGCATTTAGAACGCGACCCGGCTTTACTGCAACGCGCCAAAGCTCACGCCGAAGCCGCCTTACGCGCGGACGAGCACTTGGCGATAGCTAATATCGCCGTTGCATGGGCGGCTGAGTTTGAGGGCAAGTTTGACCGGTCGCATGAATATTTAGACAGGGCTGATATTTTAGATGCCAGCAATAAATATGCTCTGGAGGGCCGTTACCGGACTTACGGCAAACAAGGGCAAATAGAAAAGGCAGGCGTAGTACTTAATATGGCTATCACAGCTTATCCCGAACATGCTTTGTTTTATGCATATAGGGGAAGTTATTTTATGCGGGAAGGAAACTTGTCGGCTTCAGAAGACGATTACAGAAAGGCGATTTCCTTATCACCAGACAACCCGCGAACATATGCAGGATTAGCGCATAATTATCACTCCCAAGGTAAAACGGATGAAGCCGTCAACATTATTCAGGAAGGGCTAAAGGTTAATGAAACGGCTCTCCTTTATAACAATCTTGGGACTTATCTATTTTTTCAAGGGCAATATGGTCTTGCCGCATCGGCTCTTGAAAAGACACTCGAACTAACCGGAGATACCCATGATTATCTTTATTGGGCTAATATTGGCGATGCATATCGGTGGAGCGATGATAAAAATGATGAGGCCGCAACCGCCTATAAACGGGCGTTACAATTGTTACAAATAGAATTAGACCGTTATCCAGATGACGTAAATCTAAAAAGCCGCGCGGCTCTGTTTAACGCCAAATTAGGGAATTTAGATGAAGCTCAATTTTATATGGATAGCTTCGATCTGACATCAAATTCACCTTCAGTACAACTTTACCGTTCTGTCGTGACCTATGAAATTTTGTCCAACCGTGCGAAATCACTCGAATATTTAGAAGCAGCAATTAAGTCCAACTATCCCTTAATAGAAATTTTAAATGATCCGGAGCTGGCGCTATTGCGACAAGATCCGGCTTATCACAAGCTGCTCGCAAAAACCAAAAACAATTAAGGAGAGTCAAATGGCTCAATATACACTTAAACTAAGTTTTGATCTACGACAGGTCACCCAATCACTTGCCTATGAATTTGTACTACAGGATAATGCTGGTTACCCTATGGTAGGCGGTGGCTCACTCGCAGGGACGTTCAACTTTCAACAAGGCGATGAAATATTCGTTGAAGTTATGGCCACATCAGCAGCAAATCCAAATGCACCTCACACAACCCCCAAAGATGTACTGAAAGGTTTCAGCGTGAAAAATTGTACATTTGTTTCTGTTCCTGCTCGTATGACCGAGCATTTATCTCTGTTTGACGAATCGAATGCTTGTGCACAAGTGAATGACTGGGGGCCGCTTGAGAATGCTTCAACACCAGAGGACAAACAAAAAGACATCTTGCGCCTATTTACGCGTAGCATTACGCCTTTGCCGGTGGCCACCAAGAATGGGCAATGGCAAATATCAGGCTATCTATCCGTCGAGCTTTCGCCGCTCGCAGGTGCTCCCTTCGCTCAACTTTATTTCTTTGATCCAGAAGGCTCCTCTGGTGAAGGCGGCGGCTTTAATAAATAACATTCAACTAATTTGGCTGTATAGGTCGACAGCTTTGAAATGTTGTGCCCCGCGCCAAGTATAAGCGACAAAAAACTAATGGGCGGGAAGGAAACACTATCTTCTTTCCCGCCTTTGTTTGTTTGAATAATGATATTGCTAGCAATGCCAATATTGGGAATTTATTAGCCAGCAGGTGGACACCCCCATAAGCTGACACACTACTCTTCTCTAAACGACCGCCCCAACTGTTCTGAGAACGGTTTCAGAATATAATTTAGAACTGTGCGTTCATCTGTTTGGATGAAACTTTCGGCTGGCATGCCGGGGATGAGGGTTAGGTCGCCTAGTTTTTCGCGCTCGCTTGGTGGAATTTCTATGCGGACACTGAAATATGGTGCGCCGGTTACTTGGTCGACCAAGCTATCGGCGGAGGTGTTGATGACGAAACCGTCGAGTTGCGGCGTGGTGCGCTGACTAAACGCGGACAAGTTAATACGCGCGGGTTGCCCAACATAGACTTGGTCAATATCGATGGGCTGAATGCGGGCTTCGATGATGAGGCGGTCATTCACTGGAATAATTTGCATAATAGGCTGGCCCGGTGTGATAACACCGCCGATAGTCGTGACGCTCATATCATGGACAATGCCCGCCACAGGGCTGGTAATATCAATGCGCTCGACTTGGTCGGATGCGGTGGTTAACTGCTCGTTCAGATCACTGCGTTCGCTTTCCACTTGGCGTAGTTCGGTCAAAATTTCTGCGATGGCGTCTTTTTTCAGTTGGAGAATTTGAATTTCGGTTTCGCCAATGGCACTGTGGGTGCGCGAAATATCCGAGCGGTGGGTCGAAATATCACCGCCGATACGTGCTTGTTCACGCTCTAATGCCAATACGCGGGTTTTGGGCACATAGCCTTTGACCAGTAATTGGCGCAGTCCCTCTAGTTCTTCACCAATCAATGATAGTTGCGACTGTTTTGACGCAATCAAATCGTTCAAACCCTGAATTTGTTCGCGCGATTGCTCGATACGCTGTCGAAGCTGTGCCTCTTGGCCGTTCAAGGATTTTTTACGGGCTTCGAATAGTTTTTGTTGACCGGTTACGATTTCAGTAACGTCAGCACGCCCCGCCGCATCTACAAGCAATTTCGACCAAGGGATTTCCTGTACGCCGTCCCATTCCGCCCGCAGACGATCGACCCGTGCTTGGGCTTCGAACAGACGTTTTTCAACGATGGTTCTATTAGCATCCATAGCAGTTGGGTCTAGGCGAATGACCACTTGCTCGGCTTTTACAATATCACCGTTCTTTACCAATATTTCGCCGACAATGCCGCCGTCCAAATGTTGCAAGGTTTTAGGCTTGCCTTCGACCATAATCACACCAGACGCAATCACGGCGCCTTTGATCTTGAAAATAGCCGCCCAACCGCCCAAACATACGACCAGCACAAATAAGGCGATAAAACCTTGGCGCAGGTATTTGGTATAAGATTCCTGTGGTTTTTTAATGTCGCCGCCTGCCATCATGTCCTGCATATCCATTTGTCCTAAAGGCGAATTCATGATTTACCTCCCGACTTAGAAGGTGTTACGCCGGAAAATGTCGGCATGTTCACACGCTTATTCTTAGTGTTAGGTTTTTGCTTAGTTTGTTCAGGCTGAGATTCGGGTTTTGCTTCAGGTTTAGCCGCAATAGATATGGGTTTTTGAGCTTGTTGCTGGGGTTTGGCTTGCTTTGCTGGCTGTTGGGTAACTTCTTTAATCACTTCGTCTTTGGGACCAAAGGCGACTTGCTTACCGTCTCTTAGCATCAACAATTGATCGACCGCAGCAATAGCGCTCGGTCTATGGGCCATAACAACCACAGTTTTTCCGCGCCTGCGCAGGTCGGCAATGGCGGCGGTTAAAGCGGCATCACCTTCGGTATCAAGATTGGCATTTGGCTCGTCCATGACCACCAAAGACGGATCGCCAAACAAAGCCCGCGCCAGCGCAATGCGCTGCGTTTGCCCCCCCGAAAGCACGGCACCACCTTCGCCGATACGAGTATCATATCCCTCCGGCAGGTGTAAAATCATGTCATGAACGGCGGCACGGCGCGCGGCGACAACTATATCTTCGGCGCTAGCATCTTGCCTAAAGCGGCCAATATTTTCGCCGATAGTCCCATCGAACAATTCCACATGTTGCGGCAAATAACCAATATAAGGCCCCAATTCATCACTATTCCATTGGTCAAATGTCGCCCCGTCCAGGCGCACAGAGCCTTTTTGCGGTATCCAGATGCCGACCAAGAGCCGCGCCAGGGTCGATTTACCAGACGCACTCGGCCCGATAACGCCCAAGCCTTGGCCAGGTATCACCTTAAAATTCAGCCCGGTGAGCACAGGTACTTTACTGCCCGGTGGCGCGGCCAAAATATTTTCAACAGACAGCACGCCTTCGGGCGCTGGCAAAGACAGGTTTTCCGGTGCTTCGGGGATCATTTCGTAGAACTTATTCAGCCGGTTAAACGCTTCGCGTGCCGCAATAAACCCGCGCCACTGCCCGAGCGCCATTTGGATTGGCGCCAAAGCGCGGCCCATGATAATGGAACCTGCGATCATCGTACCCGGTGTAATAATACCCTGCACAGCCAACATGGCGCCCCACCCCAATATGCCGGATTGTACAAGCATACGAAAGGCTTTGGAGGCAGAGGTTAAACTACCCGCACGGTCACTGCCGCGAATTGTCGCGGTAGAAGCTTCATTGGTATATTCATGCCAGCGCGCTTGCATATTGCCGCCCATACCCATGGCCGCTACTGTGTCTGCATTACGGTGGGCTAGATCAGCGAACATTTGCCCTTTGACCCGATAGGCATTAGCGTCCTGCATTGGTTTTCTTGTGGAAACTTCATTGGTCCACGCGAAAATAAATATGATGATGGCACCGATCAAGCCGACAACACCAAGCGTCCAGTGGAACAAAAACATCACGCCAATATAAAGCGGTGCCCAAGGCATATCAAAGAAAGTGGCAGGAGCGGCACCCGATAAAAATTGTCGCAATGTGCTCACATCTTGCAAAGGGCGGTGGCGTGCGCCAGCCTTGCCGTACAGGCCTTGTTTCATCCAAATTGCAAAGGTGCGGTCGCCCAGGTCTTTGTCTAATTTATCACCAATGCGGACAAGTACGCGTGAGCGTACATATTCCAAAAACCCCATAAAGGCGAACATCAGCATCATCAATACCGATATAGAGCCCAAAGTCGACATACTACCAGACGCCAATACACGGTCATAGACCTGCAACATATACAAAGGCCCAGTGAGCATTAAAATATTGATGAACCCCGTAAACACAGCAATACCCACAAAAGCGCCACGGCTACTCGCCAATGTTTGGCCAACTTCGGTGTGCAAAGCACTGGTTTTGTCTTGAGTGTTCATAGTGCTTTTTGACCCGCCCTCAGTTTCGCCTAATGTTAGTCTATATGGTGTGCGTGACCCAAAAAGCAAATTTAAATTCTTATCCCATGATTGTAACAAATCTTTGTAAACTTTCTTACATAAAATTACCAGCACGTATTACCGTGCGTTGACAGGGCTATGACCACGGTTTAGGGCAGAAACCTATGTATAGTTCTTCTGAAATAAAGCGGTTTTCCGTAGATGGGCCCGTATTGATTACGCCCAAAGCATTTGGGGATGAGCGCGGCCTGTTTAGCGAAGTTTACCGCGCCGATGGTTTTGCCGAAATTATCGGTGAGGACACGCGGTTTGTTCAGGACAATATCTCCGTTTCAACCAATGCCGGAACCATCAGAGGCCTGCATGCCCAAGAGCCGCCCTATGCAGTCGGAAAGCTTGTCCAGTGCATGCACGGCGCTATTCTCGATGTCGCCGTAGACGCGCGGATTGATAGCCCAACATTTGGCAAGCATGTTAGTGTCGAGCTCTCCGCCGAAAACCGTGCGCAATTATGGGTTCCGGCTGGGTTTTTACATGGTTATGCGACGCAAATTGACCATACGTCTGTGTTTTACAAACAAACCGGATATTATGCGCCAGGCGGCGAAATATCTGTGCTTTGGGACGACCCAGATTTGGGTATCGACTGGCATGTGGATATAGCCAATGTCACACTGTCCCAAAAAGATGCCCAAGCACAGTATTTTGCCGATTTCGAAAGCCCGTTTGAGCTGTTATGAAGATTTTGATTACAGGTGGATGTGGATTTATTGGCTCTTGGGTGGTGCGCCAAGCTCTATTGGCTGGGCATTCCGTCGTTAATCTCGACGCGCTGACCTACGCCGCTAACCCGGACAATTTAACAGACATCGCAGGTCATAAAGCTTATGAATTTGTCCACGGCGATATATGTGACGCCGAATTCGTAACGACCCTATTCCAGCGCGTCCAACCAGACGCCATCATCCATTTGGCCGCCGAATCTCATGTGGACAAATCTATCGATAACGCCGCAGAATTTATCAAGACCAATGTGCTGGGCACACAAGTCTTGCTGGATGCCGCCACCGCCCATTGGAATTGCTTGGTCGGCAAGCGCTATGATAATTTCCGCTTTTTGCATGTTTCTACCGACGAGGTGTACGGCGACCTCGGCTCGGACGATCCGGCGTTTTGCGAAACCACACCCTATGCACCCAGCTCGCCCTATGCGGCCAGCAAAGCTTCGTCCGATCATTTGGTGCGGGCATGGGCGCGCACGTATAAATTACCGACTCTGATAACAAATTGCTCTAACAATTACGGCCCAAACCAATTCCCGGAAAAGCTCATTCCCCTAGTCATTCTAAAGGCTTTGGCGGGCGAGGAAATCCCGATTTACGGCACGGGTGAGAATGTTCGCGACTGGCTTTATGTTGGGGACCATGCAGACGCTATTTTAAAAGTTCTCACGAACGGGCAAGTCGGCGAAACTTATAATATTGGCGGTGAAGAAGAGCGCACCAATATCAATCTCGTCCAATGTATCTGCGCCGTGCTTGACGATATTCGCCCGCTCAATCATGGGAGGTACGCCGAGCAAATCGGCTTCATCACCGACCGTCCCGGGCATGACAGACGCTATGCCATGAACATAGATAAAATTCGCAGCGACCTCAGCTGGTCACCGGCTACAGACTTGCAACAAGGTCTTGAACAGACAGTGAAATGGTATCTGGATAATCCCGACTGGAGCCAAAAAATTCTTGACCGGAGTGCGGCAACGCGCAGGCAAGGTCTGGATACAAAGTGACCCGCATTCTGGTCTTCGGCAAAAACGGACAGCTTGCGACAGCTTTGGCTGATGTAGCTTCGGGTACAGAATTTGACCTAGAATTTATCGGCTCTTATGAATTTAACTTAATTGAGCAAGCTTCTGATATTTATAACTATATTACAAATTTTATGTCTATTGATGCCGTCATAAATGCCAGTGCTTATACGGACGTAGACAAGGCGGAAATGCAAGGTGCCAAGGACGCATGGATACTCAATACCTTAGCCCCCGAACAGATGGCGAAAGCTTGCAAAGTGCGCGGCATTCCCTTTTTCCACGTCTCAACCGATAGTGTTTTTAACGGTAATAAATCGGCGGCTTACCGCCCTGACGATGCAGTTGACCCTGTAAATTTTTATGGCCTGACCAAGCTTGAAGGTGAACGGCTCGTCCGTTCCGTTGGCGGCCATAACATTATCTTTCGGACATCTTGGGTGTTCTCAAAAACGGGGCATAATTTCGTAAATGCCATGTTGGCCCTCGCACGCAAGCACACGCATATTAAAGTGGTTGACGACCAAACCGGATTGCCGATTTATGCTCCCGACCTTGCCCAAGCATTGCTACACGCCGCAGGGAAAATAATTTCAAATCCCGCACAGGCAACAGACCCCGTCTATCATATTGCAGGTGGTGGGCAGTCCATAAACAGATATGAATTTGCCAAATTAATTATGCGAACTGCTGGGCTAAAAACCCAAGTTGAACCAATCTCCTCCGCAGAGTTTGATGCCCCTGCTCCGCGCCCCAAAAATGCAGTGCTGGACACGCGCAGTTTTACCTCTACATTCGGCGCAGGCATCCCAGATTGGAAAATTGGTCTTAGGGAAATGCTTTCGAAAGGCGGGAACATAAATGGGCAATAGAAAAGGCATAATCCTCGCTGGCGGAAGCGGCACGCGCCTTTACCCAATTACGCTGGCCGTCTCCAAACAGCTCATGCCGATTTTTGACAAACCGATGATATATTATCCGCTCAGCACTTTGATGCAGGCGGGCATCTCGGACATCATGGTTATCACAACGCCCAGTGATGCGCCGATGTTTAAGAACCTGCTCGGAGATGGTTCGCGGTTCGGGATAAAGCTCACCTATGCTGAGCAACCCAAACCGGAAGGGCTGGCGCAGGCACTGATTATAGCAGAGGAATTTTTAGATGGCCAGCCCTGTGCACTTATCCTCGGCGACAATTTGTTTTACGGAAGTCAGTTGCGCAAAGATTTAGTGGCAGCCACCCAAAAAGCTGACGGTGCGACAATTTTTGCTTACCAAGTGAAAGACCCTGAACGCTATGGTGTTGTCGCATTTGACGATAATGACACCGCCATTTCCATTGAAGAAAAACCGGACCATCCTAAGTCCAGTTTTGCGGTGACAGGTCTGTATTTCTACGACAAACACGCGCCCACTTATGCAAAGTCGATTACGCCATCCAAACGCGGCGAATTAGAAATCACTGATTTGAATAAAATCTATATGGAAAAAGGCAATCTCAGCGTTAAACGCTTGCACTCTGGTACAACGTGGCTGGATACAGGGACACCGGATTCCATGATGCAGGCGGCGCAATTCGTGCAAGTCCTAGAACGCCGTCAAGGTATTCGCATTTCTTGCCCAGAAGCTGCCGCCTTTCATCAAGGCTGGATAAACGCCGCACAGCTTAGGAAACTCGCCGCACCCTTGGAAAAAAGCGGGTACGGCAAGTATCTTATTAAGTTGGCAAACAGTACCGTTTAATTGGCATCATACTTATCCTGCCTTTGATCTGGCAATCTGTAACTCTAGGCGCTTAATCTCGCGCAAAGTTCGGTTTGTCTCCATGCGCATCCAGCTCCATATTTTGATCATTATCATACTCATCAATCCGCACCAGGCGATACCACCCCATCTCAGCATAGTGGGTACATCACCGACCGTTGCAAATTGCCAAGCTGCGTAAACGCCGACCGCAAACATAACCAAGCCTGCTACAAATGTGACCATGGATAGCCATGCCAATCTGCCTTGAAATAACCCGCCGAGCTGGCCAAAAATGCCTTGCTCACCAAATTGTTCCATGAGTGCCCTGTCCTGTTCGCTGAGAGCTTCGCGGATTTTATCATCAAGATTATCCATATTGTTATTGGACATTATTTTCTCCTTCAAGTTTTGTACGTAATTTTTTACGTGCGTGCATGAGGCGGGTTTTTACGGTGCCCGCCGGAACCGATAGCGCCACAGATATTTCCGTAATGCTGAATTCTTCGAGATAATACAGGGCGATTACCGCCCGTTGTTTGCTAGGTAATTTCTCAATAGCTTGGTGCAATGGACTGCTGTCTGCACCCATTTCCATTTTGCCTAGGGATTTGTTTTCGGCCACCGGTTCGCCAGCATAAGCGGCTTCGGTGCGGCGTTTTCTTTGGATGCGGCGCACGGCATCTGCGGCGCGGCGCGTAATTATCCGGTATGCCCAAGCGGGGAATACCGAAGGCTCTTTCAAACCCGGTAGCCCGCGCACAATATCCGCCCAACCATCCTGCACCACATCACGCGCTAATTCTGCATCTCCGGTTAGACGGTAAGCATGTGCCAGCAATCGTTTTTGCCAATTCTCAGCCAAGCGAGAAAACGCGGACGCATCACCAGCACGGGCGCTAGCCACCAGATACTCATCAAATATGCGTGATACATGTGAACGCATCAAACGCCCTCCTCTGCTGTCCTATACAACATAAGTCAGGAGCAGAGCGGTTTTGGTTCAAAATTTATTTTGGGGTGTTAGATTAGAATATTAGACAGGTGCAGTATTCTTCCGCAGCCAAACCTCCAGACGATCGAAGTTCATTTCACCAGTTTCGTAGAGATTAATCAAAAATTCCCATGTTTCTTGATGTCCCGTACTTATATGCAGGCCATTTATCCGCAAGAACGAATAAGTGGCCACATAGGCCGTGCGCTTATTCCCATCTACAAATGGATGGTTCTGCGACAGGCTCTCCCACAAAGCCGCGGCCTCTGCAATGAGGTCATCGTAATACCCACTTTGCGGTCTAAACAATGCCGCTTCTAATTGCCCAGGATCGCGAATACCATCGGCACCACCGTATAGGGACATTTGTTGGTCGTGCAGCGCGAGGACATCCACTAAATTCAAGTAATATCTACTCACTTGGCCAACTTCTCTAACAGTGGGCCAAATCGCTCAATACACTCTTGCGCAGCCGCCATAATCTTCGGGTTAGGCCGTGCCGTGCTATTCTCAGCCACATACTCCTCCACAGCTTCTTCGACGATGCTTTGAATTTGCCGACCTTCTGATTTCGCCAAAGTTTTTAGCTCTTTCAAAAGTTCACTATCCATCTGGGTGGAGAATTTTTCGCGTTTTTTAGTCATGATGCTTCCTGATTTATCTTGATGCATCATGATATATCATGATTTACCCAGAAATGTCAAGATTTGTCATGACAGCGCTTAAATCTTACCCTGTTCAATCAAATAGGCGCAGCTATCGAGCACGCTCTGTTTCGCTGGGCGGAAGCTTACGCCTGTTAGGTCGGTGACATATTGATTATCGACTTCGTGATAAGTGCCCAAATCCGCCACGACAGCTTTGATGCGGTTGTCAAATTTGGACGCAAGCCGGACAATGAAGTTTGGTAACTCGCCTTTGGGCAATTTGCCGCGCTCTGGATATGCCTCACGGGCAATTTTGGCAAAATCATAGAGCCATAGAGTTTCCCCTGCACCAATTAACCGCCGTCCTGCCGCGTCTTTAACCTTCATGGCTGCTATGTGTAAATCGGCCAAATCGCGGACATCTACGACTGGAAAACTGGCTTTTGGCGCACGCGGAAACTCGCCCGCGAACATTTGCTCGATGAGCGCCAGAGACGTTCCGTAAGACGCGCCGATGGCAGGCCCGAGGACTAGCCCCGGATTGACCACGGTCAGGCGGTCTTTGAACCCTTGCACCTGCGCATATTCCCACGCAGATATTTCGGCGCGGGTTTTAGAGACATTATAGGCAACCAATTTGCTCCAATCCGGATCGGTCCAACTATCTTCTGTGATGGTCAAATGCGCACCTTTGCCGGGTTGGCCAATCATAGAAACCAAAGACGACGTCATAATGATGCGCTTTACACCTGCGGCAAAACCGGCGGACAACACGCGCTGTGCCCCCGCGCGGGCGGCAGGCACCAAGGCTTCGCGGTCTGCGGGTTGCTCCATAGGAAATGGTGAGGCTAGGTGTTGAATATAGGCGCAATCTTTGACGGCATCTTCCCAGCCATCATCTTTCTCAAGATCAAGTTCGACAAATGACAATCCGGAGACATCTGTACCGGCCTCGGCCAAATCGGCTTTCACCTGCTCGCCCTTAGCCAAAGCCCGCACTGTGCCGCGTACTTTATAACCGCGCTCTAATAATCCTCGCGCCACATGCTTGGCAATATAGCCGCTTATCCCTGTGACCAATATTGTATCTGGCATGCACCCCTCCCTTAAAGCTTTGTCTATCTGAGCTTATGTCTACCTGATTTTAGCCGGGCAATGCTGATTGTAAATCTCAATCGCCATGGGCATATTTTTTTTGAAATCTGAAATCCGGGTTTCTGGTGAGGGATGTGTTGACTGGAACTCTGGCGGTGCACCACCGCCGCTAGCCTGTTTCATACGCTCCCATAGACGCGGCGCTTCACGCGGATCATAACACGCTCGCGCCATCAATATCAGACCAATTAAATCCGCCTCAGATTCGTGGCTACGAGAAAACGGTAGCGCAAATCCGTATTTAGACACGCCGCCAAACACACCCATCACGGCGCGCTGTGCCCCCATGTCCATGCCACCTGCGCCCATAGCTACGCCTGCGCCAACAATGCGCTGCATATTTTGTTGTGCCATACGTTCCGCACCGTGATGCGCCAACGCATGCCCAATTTCGTGCCCCATAATGGCGGCGAGACCATTATCATTGGCCGCCACCGGAATAATCCCCGTATAAACGGCCGTATATCCACCCGGCAAAGCAAATGCATTGACTTGCTGATCGTCAATAACATTGAAGTCCCATTTAAACCCTGGGTCTTCATTAGCCGCTGCACGGGCAATATCTTCGCCAATTTCGCGCACTTTATCAACGATAGGCCCCCGCGCCTGCACGCGGCTATCACGCAGAATTTGCTGATAAGATTGCAAACCTAGCTGCATTTCCTGCGCCGGTTTCATTGTCCGTAATTGCTTGCGACCTGTAAACGGCACTTCTTTTTGGTTGGCGAAATAATAGCCAGCCGCCCCGATAGCAAACACCAGCATGATTTTCCAGCGAAAGCCGCCGCCGCGTCGACCTAGCGTCTGCCGGCCTAAGTTTTGCCGTCCGCCACGATAATTAGATTGCCTACGCATACCGACTCCTTGTTATTGGACACTAAAATTGCCCATATGGCAGGGTTTTACAAGAGATAAAGTCTGTACTGTGGTCTCAACGTCCTATGCGGGCTCGTGCCATTTCGTCGGCAATGGTGTCTGTGGTGCGCCCCGTATCTGCGGCGAGATCAATGATTTCCGTTAGTGTTTTCTCGACACCAACCATTTTCTCTTCGACCCACTCCGGGCTGTAATTACCTTCAATTTCGCCCGCAATATTGATGATACCACCAGCATTGACCACATAATCCGGGCAATAGAGAATACCTCTGTCTTGCAGTTGCTGGCCCATTTCAGGCACAGAAAGTTGGTTATTGGCGGCACCTGCTATAACGCCAACTTTGAGTTGGCCTATAGTTTCAGGATTGAGAATTGCCCCAAGTGCGCAAGGTGAAAACACGTCCGCTTTCTGTGCGTAAATTTCGTCCGGCGCTACCGTTTTGGCACCGAATTCTTTGGCCGCATCCCGTACCGCGTGTTGGTTGATATCGGTCACGGTTAATTTCGCCCCTGCTTCGTGGAGCAATCGACAAACCGTATAGCCCACATGACCAAGCCCTTGTACCGCAACGGTCGCACCATCCAGATCAAGCTCGCGTTTATTTGCAGCTAATTTAATACACCGAAACACGCCGTCGGCGGTAATCGGCGACGGGTCGCCAGACGCGGCATCGCCTTCATCGAGCCCTGCAACAAATTTGGTTTTAGTACGGATTGTGCGCATATCGTCTGTGGTCATGCCTACATCTTCGGCGGTATAATAGGCTCCGCCGATTGCATTGATAAACTCACCGAATTTTGTGAACAAAGCTACACGGTCATAATCGCCCGCGGGCTTCATCACCACGGCTTTGCCGCCGCCAAGATTAAGCCCAGCCATGGCATTTTTATAACTCATGCCCCGTGAAAGCCGCAGCACATCACGCAAAGCCAGATTAGAATTTTCATAACTCCAAAACCGTGTCCCACCCGCAGAAGGCCCTAGATGTGTCGAGTGCACCGCCACCAACGCTTTCAGCCCGGTTTGCGGATCATAAAAACTATGGACGCTCTCGTGTTCATCAAATGAAGGGTGCTCAAAAATTGCCATTACAAGTCCTGTTAGCTACGAAAAACGGAATCATTCCGCCGGAATATTTTTGCTAGATTAATCAGAAATAACGACAATTAAATTTTGTATTTTAGGCATATTCGCAAAAGCGGAATTAATTACGAAACAAAATTGGAATAAAACACTAAGGAAACTATAGTTCTCGCGCACCAGCTACGGCTGCTCTTATTACGCCCAAAGCTAATGTTGCACCGCTCCCATCACCAATTCCCATGCCAAAATCGAGCAGTGGCGTTTTAGCAATGCGGTCTAACAATGCCCCGTGGGCAGGTTCGACCGTGATGTGGGCTGCCATACAGTGATCTAAAGCCGCCGGATTAAGTGCATGCAAAATAGCTGCTGCTGCACACACCGCATAACCGTCGAGAAGAACTGGAATTTTCTGGTGCCGTGCGGCAAGAATAGCCCCGACCATACCGGCAATATCTCGCCCGCCGAACCGGCGCAGAATTTCCAACGGATCACCGAGCATATCTTTGTGCGTTTCCGCTGCCATTTCCACCGCTTCAATATGGCGCGCGACCTGCGCGCCTTGACCGCCAGCCCAATACCCTGCCGCACCACCGAAGAGGCTGCGCGATATGCCCGCAGCAGCAGTTGCTGTGCCAAACCCGGCATTGCCGATAACAATGATATCGCAATCCTCGGCCACGACCTCCATGCCGTAGGCAATCGCGCCAGCGCAATCACGCTCAGATAAAGACGGCTCCGTACGCATATCTGCGGCTGGTGCCGTAATGCCCATTTCGAACAGTTTGAAAAAAGCCGATTCTGCGCCTGCAATACCGCGCACCGAAGCCGCACCAGAGGACAGCGACGCGATGCGAGCTTGTGCGCCTTCGACCGGCTCAGCGTCCAATATAAATTTCGTGACCTGATGGGAACCTACAAATACACTAACCAATGGTTGGGATAGAGCCGGCTCGTCTGTAGCCTGCCAGCGCGCCAGCCAAGAGACTGCCGTATCGAGCCGCCCCAAAGGCCGTAGCCCACTTAGGGCGGTAGATAATTTATCTTTAACGCGCTGCTCCGCATCCAAATCGCCTTTTGGCAAATTGGTCGTTAATTTTCTAATGTCGTCAAACGGTTGCATTTATTTGTCATATTCCCAGATTAAGCCCCTAATGAACATGCTAGCATTATGTTATCAACCCAATTTTTACGAAATTTTCATAAAGCTGTAACCAGATTTGTTTAGATTGCCAATAGCAATGCATTTGTGAGCCTTTATTGGCTTGGGGGAGAGACTAACATGAGTTCAAAATTGATTCGCGACGCAGTATTGGTGAGCGCAATTATTGCAGGCGGTGTCCTAGCGCTAACACAGCGCGAAGCTATCTATGAATTTGTTGGCATCCACCCCAGTGACATTGCTCAAGCACGAGCCGATCGGCTCGGCGAAACCACCGAGCAGGTTCCCGACGAAACCGCAGCCATAGTCGTGAGCGGATCTGCCACTTCTATCAGCAAATCACGAGATGGGCATTTTTGGACCGAAGCGCGGGTCAATGCTGGCAGTATAAAATTTTTAGTGGATACAGGAGCCAGCGTGGTGGCCCTAACCCCGTTAGATGCCCAACTTGCCGGGATTAATTTACAGACTTTGAAATACACATCACCGATTAACACGGCTGCGGGGCAAGTTATGGCGGCCCCTGTGACATTATCTGTCGTTTCCGTTGGCAATGTCAATGTACGCAATGTGCGCGCGGTCGTTATCAGCAAAGGCCTGCCAAATTCACTTCTCGGTATGAGTTATTTGGGTGAGCTGCAGACGGTTGAGGCTTCACGAGGCATGTTAATCCTACGCCAATAAAACTTTGCGCAGCATATTTAACGCTACCAACAACAAACAAATCCCAAAGGCCATACGCAGTTTATCTTGTGGCATTTTATGGGCTGTGCGCACGCCAAACGGAATGAACAAAAAACTAATACTGGCAATGAGCGCAAAGCCCAACAAATTCACATAACCCAGTGAAAATGGTGGTCGTCCCGCAACCCCCTGCCCGCTTATGATAAACCCGATGGTCGCCGGGATGCTGATGAAAATCCCCAGCGCCGCCGCCGTGCCAATAGCCCGGTGAATACGTTTGCCGCATAATACCATAAATGTCACCCCGAACGAGCCAAAGCCAATACCCATGAGCGAGCATAATGCTCCCAATGTAAAGCCAATTGGCGGCGTCACCCCGTTCACAGGAACCTTGTCCGCCAATCGCCAATCTGGACGCCCGAAAATTAGCTGTAAGGCGATTAAACTGGCCATGCCGCCAAATATCAAAGTCAGCATGTTACCGGACAAATATTTCGCCAATATACCCGCCGCAAACAATGACCCTATTCCGATCCACACCCCCCAACTGAACACCCAGTTTTTCGGCCAAATCAAGCCCCAATCAACCGCGCCGTGTTTATGATGTCCCGACGCAGAGCGTAAAGACGTGACTATGATGGTGGCCGAAGAGGTGGCTACTGCGGCGTGCATGATAATATCATTTGGAAAGCCAAGAGCGCTAAATGTGTAATACAGCGCAGACACAATAATCGCACCACCGCCAATACCGAACAAGCCAGCACTAAACCCTGCCGCCGCGCCAACCGCCATGAGCGCCAATATCAGGTATATGGTTTGGCCGTCCATCAGGCGGCTTTCTCTTTAGCGCGTACCCAAGCGTCGTAAGCATTCGCAATACGCTGGGACGGGGATAAAGACCTATCGGCCTCGCTTAGACACCGCCGCCACAACCGCGCCCCTTTTTGCCCGTGAAACAAGCCCATGATATGACGTATCAGTGCCTTCACTGTCGGGTCGGTGTCTTCTATAGTTTTGGCATATGTAATCAAGTCTTGGACAATATCGTCCCGGGTAATTGTGTTAACATGTGCGCCAAAAAACACTTCGTCCACTCGGCTCAATATCCACGGGTTGTGATAAGCGGCCCGACCTAGCATGACACCGTCGAGGGCACTCATTTCCTCTTTTGCCTGCTCTATGGTTTGCAGACCACCGTTCAGCACGAGCGTCAAATCAGGAAATTCAGTTTTCATAGCCCGCACGAGATCATATTCCAGCGGCGGTATGGTCCGATTCTCCTTGGGGCTCAGACCCTTAAGCCAAGCTTTGCGCGCATGGATGATAAAGGTTTCACATCCCGCATTGCTTACGGTTCGCAAAAACCGCGGTAAAATCTCTGCGGAGATTTGCTCGTCAATCCCAACGCGGCATTTAATAGTTACAGGAATATCAACGGCGTCTTGCATGGCGCGAAAACAGTCCGCCACCAATTCCGGCTCACCCATTAAACTAGCTCCAAACCGCCCCGCTTGTACCCTATCCGACGGGCATCCAACATTCAGATTTATCTCGTCATAGCCATAGTCAGCCCCAATCTGCGAAGCTTGCGCCAATTTCATGGGATCACAGCCGCCGATCTGCAAAGCCACTGGATGTTCGCGCCCATCAAACCCAAGCAAATGCTCCCGGTTGCCATGAATAACAGCATCAGCCACCACCATCTCGGAATACAGCAAAGCCCGCCCAGACAACATCCGGTGAAACACACGACAATGCCTGTCCGTCCAATCCATCATGGGTGCAATGGAGAATTTATTGAGTTGGGGTTTCATTTGATAAAATTTCTAACAATTAGGTACAGGGCACGATAGGTCAAAGGGCACGAGACGTCAAATTCATCTATAGTCAAGTAATAACTGCGCCCAGATTAGACGCAAGGGACAGTATCCGTCAAAGGCCTTTTCACACAAGTTAATCAGGTAGTGTACGCATAGTCCCCACAATCAACCCCCAATTTATTCAGTGGTGCTTCTGGGAAAAGGCATTGACCAGCCTAGTTTTATGGCGAGCAGCCTGAGGGTTAGTGCTGCGACTAATCCTGTTATTGCCCGCATATCAAATCCTAAAGAGCTTGGTATGAGGATAAATATCGCGCCCCCCAAAAGGGCCGGTGTGATATATAATTCTTTGCTAAACAATATGGGAGGGTCGCCGCAAATAACATCGCGAATAATACCGCCAAAGCTGGCACTCATGGCCCCAAATAAAATAGCGACAAATGGGTGCGCGCCATAACTTTCTGCCGTTGCCGCGCCAACTACGGCGAACAATGCCAAACCAGCGGCATCAGCATAAAGTAACCACTGCATGCGCCGCCCTGCTAAAACCGTATTCAGTAGGGACACGACAATCGCGCAGACGATACAAATGACAATATCCGTAGGGTTCTTAACCCATGCCACCGGCGTGGCACCGAGGAGTAAATCACGGATCGTGCCGCCGCCAACCCCGGTCATCGTCGCGATAAACGACACACCGATAATATCCATGGATTTACGCAAGGCGAGCAGAGCACCACTTATGGCAAATACGGCCGTCCCCGCATAGCCAAACCACAACAGGATTGTCGCTAAATTTAACGCTATATCCACATCAACATTCCACCACATTGACCGCGAGGCCGCCTTGGCTGGTTTCTTTGTATTTGGTCGACATATCAAGGCCGGTTTGGCGCATGGTTTCGATGACTTGGTCTAGGCTGACATGGGTTTTCCCCGTCGAATGCAGAGCAAGCCGCGCCGCATTGACGGCTTTGACCGTACCTATGGCATTGCGCTCAATGCACGGGATTTGTACGAGACCTGCAACCGGGTCACAGGTTAAACCGAGATTATGCTCCATGCCGATTTCTGCGGCAATACTAGCTTGCAAGGGCGTCGCCCCCCAAACAGAAGCCAGACCGCCCGCCGCCATAGAGCAAGCCACGCCGACCTCGCCCTGACAGCCCATTTCTGCGCCAGAGATAGATGCCCTTTGTTTATACAAAAGCCCAATCGCCCCTGCCGTGAGCAGGAATTTGCGTTTGTTTTCGGGGATGGACCGCTCGCCTTCGCAGTAATAGCGCAGAACCGCCGGAATAATACCCGCCGCACCATTGGTCGGTGCGGTAACCACCTGCCCGCCTGCGGCGTTTTCTTCGTTGACGGCCATGGCATAGACATTCAACCAATCGAACAATTGCTCGCGCTCATTGGACATGGGCGCGCCGTGCAGCTTTTGCCAGATACCCGGTGCGCGGCGTTTGACCTCGAGCCCGCCGGGCAGAATACCATCTTGATGCAAGCCGCGCTCAATACAGTCCATCATCACATCGACAATCCTATCCAGCATTGCGTCGGTTTCAGACCTTGGGCGCACCGCATCTTCATTGGCATAGATAATTTCGTGAATAGGCAATTTAGTCTGCTCACAATGGGCCAAGAGTTCTGCGGCTGTGCCAAAGGCATAAGGCACAGCAATTTGCCCCGTCACTAAATCATCTTGCACCGGTGTTTGCAATTGCTTGCGCGAGGCAATGAAACCCCCGCCTGTGGAATAATAAGTTTGCGCATATAGTTTTGTAGCTTCTGCGTCTAATGCCACAAGCTTCATGCCATTGGGATGCAAATCCGGCGGTGTGTCATAATCAAAGATAATGTGGGTTTTCGGGTCGAAATCTATCGTCTGAACACCACCAAGTTTAAGAGTTTTGTCTGCATATACTTGCGCCATCTGTCTGTCGGCATCACGGCTGTCCAGCGTTTCTGGCTCTAGACCCAAGAGGCCAAGAATAACCGCTTTGGGGGTAGCATGCCCCTCCCCGGTCAACGCCAATGAGCCTTGGAGCTCTACGACAATTTGCGATGTTCGTGCCCGTAAACCCCGCTTTGCCAAGCTATCCACAAACCGTTTCGCAATACGGATTGGCCCGACCGTGTGCGAGCTGGACGGACCTATGCCGATACGAAAAATATCTAAGACAGAAAGCATGATTTAGCCCTTTTGGCACGCGTTTATTATTGATTGT
>Ga0209345_10002494_pt1 | contig 20252 bp, 11 predicted proteins | sample Cruoilmetagenom7_FD_187294 | JGI IMG/M metagenome (GOLD analysis project Ga0209345, IMG submission 187294) | Oil polluted marine microbial communities from Coal Oil Point, Santa Barbara, California, USA - Sample 7 (SPAdes) (version 2) | ecosystem: Environmental > Aquatic > Marine > Oil seeps ... | reverse complement strand
CCGGATGTGAAGATAAGGGCGTTGTTCAAAAACAGCGGTTTACGTTCGCAGATATTGTGATAAAAAGGTCGCATTATACCGTGAAAAGCATTGAATTGCATATTATTTGGGCAGAGAAATGGGGGGGCATGGCGGAGATGTTATAGTGGACCCCAAAATTCGGACAGTGTTTTAAGGCAAAATGGGGTCAATTTTACCCAGTCCTTCCTGTTTTTCGTGAGCATCGAAAAAATGAATTCTTTGTGAAGCCACTTCCATTTTTTTTTGCAACAGACAGGTAGCCCTTATGGCTACTCCAGGGATAGTCATCAGGTTTGCTTGCGATGCCTGCCTTTACAGGATTGCGGTGTATGTATCTTTTCGGCCCTTCTTTCCCGATTCATCACATGGTACCTGGCACCAGGATACCCTATTCTGAGTGGACGTGCCATGCGACAATCTGTAACATTTTATCCCGCAAGAGTCAAGAGCAGACTTGACCTCTTTTTTCCTGCACTCTGTGATCACATACAGCTAAACGGCTTATCAGCTTAGCCGCTTAACGGCCTCGGCTATTGCCTCATCTTCCTTTTTGACGTCTTCCAGGGTCTTGGGGGGGGTTACATCAGGAGGACGTTCTTCCAGGCCATACTTCCATTTAAGAAACTGTTTTCCCGTAGTTGGATAGAGGGCATAGATAAGAAGATCATAATCGTCCCTGGCCAGGTCTCCCACCTTTGTCCTGGCTGCTTCAAGTTCTGGTTCAAGGTAATCTGCAGCGCGGCCCGTTACAGGGGTCTCTCCCAGTTTGTAGCCTTTCAGCACTTTCTTTTGCACCTCGGGATCTATCGGTGTGGGTGTCTTTCCGTAGAGGCCGTAAGCCAGGGCTTTTATCTCATTGGTAACAACCTTATATCTTCCGAACAGGACGTTCAATACAGACTGAACCCCAACAATCTGACTTGTTGGTGTAACAAGAGGAGGCGTCCCAAATTCCTTTCTCGTAATTGCAACCTCATCATATACCTCAGGCAATCTATCCAGCGCTTTGGCATCTTTGAGCTGACTGACAAGATTGGAGATCATGCCGCCAGGCACTTGATGAACCAGCACACTGGTATCTATGACTGACATCCTGTGCCTGGAGAGATAGTCACGATATTTGGGGGCAATTGTTTCAAGATAGTCACCCAGGTCCAGTAGAAGATTGAGATCAAATCCCGGATCTCTTACAGTGCCGTATAAGGTCGCCACGATTGGCTCAACAGCGGGCTGGGAGGTCCGAAGGGCAAATGGGGCAAGACAGGTATCCACAATGTCCACCCCCATCTTAATGGCCTCCAGGTAGATCATAGAGGCCATGCCGCTTGTATAGTGGGTATGGAGATGAAGAGGGATGGTGATTACCTTTTTCAGTTCCGTGACTAACTTGGCAATATCAAAAGGGGCCATGATACCAGCCATATCTTTGATACATAGGGTATCCGCGCCCATGTCCTGGAGCTCCTTTGCCTTGCTAAGATAATACTCCAGGTTGAATACTTCTCCACCCATACGTCTTTCGGTCAGCGTGTAACAGATGGTGCCCTGAAAGTGTTTACCATTGGCCTTTATCCTATCCACAACTGTTTTAAAATTGCGAAAATCGTTCAATGCATCAAATACACGAAAGATGTCTACACCAGCCTCACATGTCTTATCAACGAATAATCTCGCCACGTCATCCGCATAGTTACGATACCCTACCAAATTCTGGCCTCTCAACAGCATTGAAAAGGGGGTCTTTTTGATATACTTTTTCAGTGTTCTTACCCGTTCAAAGGGGTCTTCCCCCAAGAAGCGATGCATAGTGTCGAATGTTGCGCCTCCCCATACTTCCATGGCCCAGAATCCAACACTGTCCATCTTCTCCGCAATGGGGAGCATATCCTCTGTGCTCATCCTGGTGGCAAGCAATGACTGATGACCGTCTCTGAATGTATTGTCTTGAATCTTAATGGGGTTTTTGGGTCCTTCTTCCAAAAAATAATCCATGTGAACCTCCGTAAACTGAGCAGTATTCTATGATAATGAACCGCACCCCTAACATTTAATTGTGAAGTATACTGCATCTAAGGAGGAAGATCAAGCAAATTCAAAAAAGGGTCAAGTCTGCTCGACAGGTAAGGGGACGTTGTGAAAGCGCCGGTCAAAACCGGCATGGAGTAGGAGGTGAGGTTTCCGAACCAAGTCCTCTACGGAGTAAGGAGTAGCGATCCGCTTCGGCCCCGAGCTATGCGTCGACGACCAGTGATGGCGTGGCGAAGCGTTAGTAGGTGTGTGTATAGGCACAGTATTGAGCTTCGAGATCACTGTTCGGGAGTGCTGACCTTGTACAACGATGGGGAAGGCAATATGAACTGGTGCGATAAGGCGAGTGCCGGTTTAGCTCCCCGGAGTCAGAGACCTGTAGCATGTGCATACGCTCCATGAGCGGGAACCGGGAGATCTCGGAAGCGGCTGTTTCGAGTCCCGAAGACAGTCCGGCAGGGGAAGGTCAAGGCCGAAATTCCTGCGTGTACACTTCCGAAAAGTCGGACAGGCCCATAGTACCTGAGAAGCTGTCGAACAAAGCACTTTCAATCATAGACACTATGACCAAGGGGCTGCGGAGATGGTGGAGGAAAGGTGCCTGACCAAGGGGAACCTGTTAAAGTTCGACAGGTGCCGTACACTGTGATGGAGGCTTGATATACCTGCACTATGTTTTGGACCTGTGGGTGGACCAATGGCGCAAGAAATGCGCCAAAGGTGAAGTGGTCATCGTGCGATATGCGGATGACTTTGTCATATAGATTTCCATATATCAAATTTCACTGCGTTATCGGTCGGAATCCTCGACGACGTACTACAATGTACGACTTACTCGAATTCCTCCCTCTGGCCTTGTGAAATTTAATATCTGAAAATCTATATACAGACGAGGAGATAAAAGGGGAGTTGATGCTGCGTGCGATGCTTCTCCTCATGAAGCACATCCTGAGGAAGGATTTAAAGGAGCGCTTGCCGGGGATCTTTCGTTCTTTTAAGGGATTTGTTTGAAAAACGAACGGGTATGGAGTATATTGAGACAGTATTGAAGTACATTGTAAACACTGCTTCCATATCAGAAGTAAGTATTGAGGATTTGGAGAAGGCCTTAGATGAGGCCGCCCCAGATAAAGGAGGTGATATTATGCCGACAATTGCAGAGGCATTGACAGAACAAGGTGTTCAGAAGGGAATAAAGCAAGGGCTGCAGCAAGGAGTGCAATAGGGGCTGCTCAGGAAAGCGCGGGAAGATATATTTGAGATAGAAAAAAGTTCTAACGGAACGAATGGAGTGTGTGCATATGCCACCGAAGAAAACGGGAATAAAAGTTGATAGTAAGGATCAGATTACTGCCCAGATTCGGCGCGACCGACAGCGCCGGGAGAAGACCTACCGGGAGCGAGCACTCAAGATGTACCCGTGGATCTGTGGAAGGTGCGGGCGCGAATTCACTGGCAAGAGACTGCGCGAGCTCACGGTTCATCACAAAGATCACGACCACGACAACAATCCGCCTGACGGCAGCAACTGGGAGCTGCTGTGTCTCTACTGCCACGACAATGAACACTCGTGGTTTGTGGATGGGGAATTGTATGAAGATGCCACGCTGGGCAGCGAGCAAAAGCCACCTTCTACTCACAAACCGTTCGCCGGTCTAGAGGCTTTGTTGAAGGACAAAAAATAGCTGATCTATTTCGGGACAAATAAGGACAAATAAGGGGACGTTGTTCATAAAAAGGAGTTTACATATGTATAGATTTCCATATATTTAATTTCACGGCGTTATCGGTCGGAATCCTCGACGACGTACTCAATGTACGACTTACTCTGATTCCTCCCTCTGGCCTTGTGAAATTTAATATCTGAAAATCTATAGAAGTGAGAAGGGAATTTGCATATTTATTTGGGCAAAGAAATGGGGGGGACCATGGCGGAGATTGTACGAAATATAAAAGTAGGGACGTCAGAGGTTGCAATGGCTCTGAAACAAAAGGGGGGTAGAACAAGAACGTTCGGATAGACATGCCGACTTGATGGTGAGAGTCGCCTCCTACTCCTTGTCCAGGATCTCCCTGATCTTCCGGGATAGTTCTTTCATCTTGAACGGTTTTTGAATGAATCCATCGCACCCTCGATCGAGTATGTCTCGGGCCTGTCCGTTAATACTGTATCCACTCGAAAGAAGAACCTTGATGTCAGGGTTGATCTCTCTCATCCTGTCGAAGACTTCTCTGCCATTCATGTCAGGCATGACCATGTCCAGTATGACCAAGTCGATTCTCTCCTTGTTCTCTTTATAGATCTCTATCGATTCTCTTCCGCTTTGTGCTGATAATACCGTGTATCCTATCGCCTCCAATAGCTGTTCATTCACATCTATTATCATTTGCTCATCGTCGACGACAAGAACGGTACCTGTCCCATTAATAACCTCATCGGAGCTCCTCTTTTCTTCGAAGATCTCTACGTCTGATGCCGGCAGATAGATAGCGAATATGGCGCCTTTTCCCTTCTCACTGAAGACTTCTATAACCCCCCCGTGGTTCTTGATGATGCCATAGACAGAGGCCAGGCCTAAACCTGTTCCACCCCCCATCTTCTTGGTAGTGAAGAACGGCTCAAATATCCTTTGTCGGGTGGCCTCATCCATGCCTACTCCTTTGTCAGTGACAGAGATCCTTACATACCTGCCGGGTTTGACATTATACAGCTCCACAAAGGGCTCATCAAGGGTTATGTTCTCTGTTTCGATATAGAGGTCTCCACCGCCGGGCATCGCCTGCCAGGCATTTACATAGAGATTCAATAGCGCTTGCTCAATCTGCCCCCGGTCTGCATCTACAGTCCATATCTCCTTCTGGTACGTTCGGTAGATGTTGATCTCTTTCTTTGTCCTACTAAACATCTCCGAGCTCTCCTGGACTAGTTTGTTAAGGTCTGTTGGTTTGATCTCGTATTTACCGCCTCTGGCAAAACCCAAGAGCTGATTGGTCAGATCCGCTGCTCTTTTTATATACGTCTCTACTCCTTTGAGGTACTCAAAATGGGGATGGGTTGGATCTGTGTCAAGCAACATCAAAGATGTACATCCCTGGATACCCATAAGGATGTTATTGAAGTCATGGGCAATGCCACCTGCTAGAGTGCCTACAGCCTCCATCTTTTGGGCTTGCTGGAGTTGAGTTTCCAGTTGCAGCCTCTTTTCTTCCGCCTCCTTTCGGGATGATACATCCCTTGCGAAGACAAATACTGCTGGGCTGCCGAGAAAGTTCATGCCTCCGCTCACACTCGCCTCCACTATAGTTGTTGTGTTGTCCTTCTTGAGGACAGAAAGCTCATTAATAGACGAAGTACCTTTGCCTGCTATCCGGTCGCAATACATCTTCATTGCGTCATCACGATGCTCCGGTGCAACTATACGCAGCAAATCCATATCGATCAGTTCATCTGACATGTAGCCCCAAAGATCTTGGGCAGCTCTATTGACGAATTTCACCTTCCCGTCCTGAACTATGGCGATCCCGTCGAGGGCATTCTCGACCAGGGTAGAGTATTTGGCTTCCGATTGCCGCAGGGCCTCCTCAGTTTCCTTCCGCGCGGTGATATCCAAACCTGCAAGCACCAGATAAACGACCTTACCTAACTCGTCAAAGAAGGGCTCTAAACTAAAATCAATTGTCAAAAAACAGTCGTCATCAGCACGGACTTTCACGTCATAACGAGAAGCCTTTCCCTGTGCCGCTCTTTCGATTGTCTCACGTAGTCTAGCCTTGGACTTTTCTGAAAAGGACCACCACCACGTCTCATCAAATGGCTTGCCCAGTGCATCTTCGGGTCTCACCCCTCCTATTTCATAGGCCGCCTTGTTTACAAATACAGTGGTGCCATCAGGTTGCAGAAGACCGGCATAGGTTGTGAGACCATCGAAAATATTCCGAAACTGCTGATCGCTCTTTTTCAAGACCTCTTCAGACGCCCTTACATCCTCAACCAACATGGCGTTTTCCAGCGAAATGGCAGCCTGGGAGAGCAGTACCTTAAGCAACTGAAGATGATCTCTGGTAAAGGCATTGGTTGTAAGATTGTTTTCCAGATACAGGACACCCAACGTGTTATCCTTGTAACGGATCGGCATACAGAGGATAGATTTTGGCTGATTCTTAATGATGTAAGGGATGTGGGCAAACCCTCCCTCGTTTGATGCATCATGAAGCAAAACATTCTCCGCAGTCCTTGATACCTGCAAGATAATACCCACCGGAAGATCATGGCCTTTATCTAGCGGAATCGATTGTAAAATATCAACCTTGGCCTTATCCGCAGATGCCTCAATACAAAGCTCGCCGGCCCTTTCCAGGACAAGAAAGCCCTTACCTGCTCCGGCGCTTTCTATTATGATCTTCATCAACTTAGTGACAAGCCTATTAATATGAATTTCTTCTGATATGGCCTGCGAAGCCTTAATCAACGTTCTTATATCCAGCGATTCCGATAAAGAAATATCGGATGAATCACCGGCGCTGGTTGCGTATCCCTTTTCTCGAATCATGACTGTCTTGAGTAAATGGGGATACCTCTCCTCCATGTCCTTAACCTTGGCCCTCGCTCCCCACAATCCATAACAATGATGGGCACTCTCAATATAGATACGTGCAATTCGCTCCCTTTTTTTCTCAAGCCAGAATTTTCCTGCCAGTTCATACGCAAGGGCCTCTTCATTAAGATATTGATGCTCGTTTGCCAGATCAATGGCGCACTCATAATGTTCAACTATCGTATCCGTATCCCGCCCGAGGACCTTTCCCCTTTCAGCTTCAACGAGATGCCATTTATGCAGGTGATTCATGGGAGCATGGATTGCAAAACCCTCCATCTCTTTCTGGTTGGAGGCTACTCTCTCGAGAAGGATTCTTTGTTCTGCTTTAGGCGCAGAAGCGTAAAGTGCCAGCCGGACCAGAGAGTCATAAAAATGCCAAACAGGGATTACATATAACGCTAAAAGGCCGTCTTTGTTTTCTTCTACCAGCATAGAGCTGTGAAACGCCTGCCGGTAATCCCCAAACAGATAACAGAGTATAAGGCTATTGATATATAAAAAACCTAAGCCGGTTTTGTTATTGGTCTCATTAAGGATCGGCACCATCTTCTCCTGATCATATCCATCACCTCTCAACAGACACGGATATTCAGACCTCCCCACCAAATTCAAAACAGCCTGCAAAAATGGGCCTTGCATACGATGGGCGGTTTCTGCCTGGATCTGTTTAATGCCCTCGTTGTATGCGGCCAACTTGTTCTCCAGATCGTGCAAATCCATGCCGGAAAAATAGGCATGTGAGGAGTATAAGAGGGCATGATATCCGGCATACTCAAAATCTCCGGATTCCACTCCGTTTTGATAACCCGCCTCTAAGAAGGTCAGTGTTCCTCTGAGGTGTTCGCTGTGGTGCACCACATGACCATAGACTACATCAAATACCTTGGCCTTGAACCTGTCGGCCTGATTTTTTTTTAACAAGTCTTCTGCCAGTTTAGCGAACCAACGGCCGTAGTCTATACGTTTCATAATAGAGGTAAGTATCAAACTATACATGGCATAGGTGAACGGAGACTCTTCTGCATTGCCGTACTCTATAGACAAGTTGACCTGTCTCAATATGATCAGGATATATGTTTCCAGCCTGCATGCATAGGCGGGGGCCGTCGCCTCCGCTAAGATACTCATGGCGGCAAGCCTGTTAGAATCGGTCATTTTAGGCAGACTTACAAGGCTCTCGATCTTATTCTTATTGCCCAAACAATTTGAAGACGTCTCCTCCAGTTTGCGTTCAATATCTGACAAAGTCGGGCTTTCTGGAAATTTTTCCCCCAAGAGGTCAAGGATTTCTAAGGCTGTGATTAAGGCCCTCCGTGGATCGCCTTCGGCCATATGGCATTGAATCTTCCTTTGATAGACCCAAGCTTTATCCAGTATTGTCCGAGCCCTTTGTATCACAATCCGAAAGATGCTCTCCACCTCTTCAAAATGCCCGCACAGAAAGGCCGCCTCTGCTGCCTCGTTGTGCAACTCAAGGGTAATGTCATATGCGCTATCCCATGTATCCTCTTCAAGAAGAGAGATGCCGCTTTTCAAATAATCGAAGGCAGGTCCGCAGGCCTGGGCTGATTTGGCCTTCTTGCCTGCAAAAAGATTTAGTTTTACGACCCTTGCCCTCTCTTTCCTGTCTTTTAGAAGCGCCAAACTCTTGTTAAACTGATTTACAATATCAAAGACCCTTTCCTCAAGTTGAGTCTCATCCGTACCTGCCAAAAGCAAACGTCCTATCCGTAAATGCAGTGATTCTTTTTCGTTTTCCTCTATGAGAGCGTAAGCTGCCTCCTGTATGCGGTCATGTTGAAAACTAAAGACTAAGCTCGACATATCCTCTGTTCCATCTCCATGATTGCTTTCTCGATCCAGCAGCCCTTCTTCAAGCACCACACCCAGATCATCGAAGAGTTCTTCCGGCTTTTTTTCAGTGATCAGTGCAAGGGTCGACATATCAAACCTTTGGCCTATACATGCAATCAGCCTTAGGGTATTGAGTGTCTCATCCGGCAGTCTCTTAAACCTGTGGACCAAATGTTCAATAACATCCTCGGCCATATCAAGAGACCTGACAGCCTCAATGTCCCACTGCCAGCCGTAGTGCTCCGCAGTGTCAGTAAATCTCAGTAGACTCTCATTATAGAGCTCAGCAAGCATTTGCTTTGTAAAGAAGGGGTTGCCGTCTGCCTTGGTGAAAAGAAGTTTTGAAAGCGCAACTACTCTCTCCTCGGTGCTGTAAAGGGTATCAGCGATAAGCCGTGTGATATTCCTCTCTTCAAGGGGACAGAGTGTTATCCGCTTTATTCTGTCTCCTTCCTCCTCACGTCCATCAATTGTTTTAATCAGAGGATGTCCAGGGCCTACCTCATTGTCGCGATAGACGCATATGAGAAGGAGATGACTTAGCTCTTCATCGGTCATAATAAGCTCGATCAATTTTAACGATGCAGCATCCACCCACTGCAAATCGTCCAGAAATATTACCAGAGGGTACTCCTTCTGGCATAAGGCCCTAATAAATTGTTTGAAGACCAGATTGAAGCGGTTCTGGGTCTCAACTGGCCCAAGTTTTTCCAAAGGCGGCTTTGGACCTATAATGAGTTCAACTTCAGGGATTATATCAATGATAATCCTGCCATTTGCCCCAAGTGCCCTTATGAGTTTATCTTTCCACTCTTGAAGCCTTATACTGCTCTCAGCTAAGAGCTGCTTCACCAAATCTTTAAAGGCTGCGGAAATGGCGATGTGTGGGATGTTCTGGCAGAGTTGGTCAAATTTTCCTGAGACAAAGTACCCACCCTTTGTAGCTATGGGTCTTCGAACTTCGCCAACCAGCACGGATTTACCCACGCCTGGACCCCCTGATACCATAACCGTCTCCACCCCTCCCTCGGACACCCTGTCAAAGGCTTCTAGTAGAACAGCCATCTCCCTTTCCCTTCCGTACAACCTTTCAGGGATGTGAAACCTTTTGGGGATGTCATGCCCCCCAAGAGGGAAGTCTTCAATCCGCCCCTCCTCCTCAAACTGTCTTTGGCATTCCTCAATGTCCACCTGTAGGCCCCTAGCACTCTGGTACCTGTCGTCAGGGGATTTTTCCAGAAGCTTCATGATTATGAGGGAAATAGCTGTGGGAACAGTCTTATTAATCCTGTGAGGTGGCAAAGGCTCTCTTGCAATGTGAAAATGGATATATTCCATTGGATCATCGGATTCAATGGGAAGCCTCCCCGTAAACCATTCATATAAGACAATACCCAGAGAGTAGAGGTCTGTACGGTAATCGATTGCCCGGTCTATTCTTCCTGTTTGCTCAGGGGACATGTATGCCAGCGTTCCTTTCATAATATCATGCCCTTGTGCTTGAACGAAGACCTTACTTGAAGAGAAGGGATCCTCTGGGGCGAGAGCCTGAAGCTCTCTGGTCTTCGAATCGAATCTGAGATTTTGGGGCCTAATTCTGCCGTGGACAATATCATGGCGGTGAATACCTCTTATTGCCTTTACTGCCTTGAGGGCAAGGGAGATGAGTTCCTTCAGGGAGAACCTTCTTTCAACCACAAGCTTATCTAATGAGGTCCCCTCAGGATACATAAGATTGTCCAAAGGAGATCTATGCTTTCTGTCCATATTATGCTCCCTTTAAATCCGGTTTTGCCTTATCTGCTTCTTCACCCTAGCACACTAAATCATAAGTTTTCACCATAAAATACGGATTTACCAAATTCGATATCCTCATGTCAATAATAAAATCAGAGGTCAAGATATCACCCTTTCCTTGCCCACAAAAAATTCCCTTGACATGCATATATGGCTTGCCTATACTTTTTTAAAATAAAAGCAATAAATGAGAGGTGGAAGGGATTTCACTTGCGCGGTCCAGCTTCGTATCTGCGTTGAAGAGACCCCTGAGTCACAAATGAATATAAACAACCTATTTCATGCCGAACGGCCCCTCCTTCTCAATACCATGAGATTTCCAAGAGAGTTACGCATCCTGGTTCTTGCACCTCATCCAGATGATTTTGATGAACGCATACTCAGGGTAAACCTGGAAACAGCATCCAGGTTTTGACAGATGCTGTTTATGCGGAAGCATTTGAGCTTGAGTTTTGGGGAGTTTGAATCATAAAGCAAAAGTATATGCCATAAGGAGTAAGGAGCAAGTGTGTTTATGATATATGTCTGTAATAAACGATAACCAAACACCTCAATCCATAAACCTGAGAAAGGAAAACCATGGATATTTTTTCTGAAATCAAAAAGATTCTTATCAAGCAACTCGCACTGGATGAAGGAGAGGTTGTGCCTGAAGCCCACCTCCAGGATGATCTGGGCGCGGACTCTCTTGGGTTATTGAACCTGGCTGAGACCCTGAGTGAGCTATATGAAATAAACGTTATAGGTGATGATATAGTGGAACTCGAAAATCTCGATGAACTGGTCAAACTTGTGGAGTCACGAATAGCGTCAAAATAGAACATACCTCAGAGTTTGCACATATCAAGTTTCATTAGGGACGGGGACGAAATAACTTCCTCAAGTTGGCGCTCAGATTTAGGTTAGATTTGTTCGGTCTGAAAACGCAACATCTGAAAACCTTAAGCAAAGAAGGGCAGAAATTTTGAAACTCATTTGAATTATGCCTTTAAGCCATTGTAGCTCATAATTGAGTTTCAAAATTTCTGAAGGGAGTAAAATATGGAATACCCGAGAATGATCAAGGAGCCGTTCGAGCAGCATGCCGTCAAACCCAATCTTCAGGACTATAATAAGATGCGTGAGGAATTCAACTGGGATACGATCTCGAACGAACTTGATTGGTTTGACAATGAACATATCAATATCGGCCATATCTCCGTTGATACGCATCTAAAAACAGACTTGCGTGATAAAAAAGCCCTTATCTGGGAGAGCACAAAGGGTATAGTTGAGGAATACACTTTTGCAGAATTGTCGCGCCTCAGTAACAAATTCGCCAACGTCCTTGTGAATGAACTTCATCTGCAAAAAGGAGATAGAGTATTTTTCTTTCTGGAGCGAGTGCCTGAAATCTTCATAGGCATATTGGGTACACTGAAGGCAGGTTGTATCATTGGCCCCTTGTTTTCAGCTTTCGGACCCGATGCTGTAAAGGATCGTCTGGTAGACAGCGAGGCAAAAGTGCTTGTCACAAGTCCTGTTTTAAAAAAGAAGATACGTGAAATTTTGCCGGAACTTCCGGCTCTTGAGAGGATCATCATGGTCCACCGGGGGAAAACTACGGATGATACCGAAGATTTATCATATGAAGAGGTTATAGCCGGTGCCTCGGATCAATTCGATACAGTCAAAACAAATAAAGAAGATTACGCGATTATGCATTACACCTCCGGCACCACCGGCAAACCCAAAGGAGCGGTCCATGTTCATGGAGCAGTAGTGGGGCATTATGCAACGGCTAAGTATGTCCTCGACCTTCAAAGACAGGACATTTACTGGTGCACGGCAGATCCGGGATGGGTCACCGGAACGTCTTACGGAATGTTCGGTCCCTGGTCGAACGGCATCACCCAGGTCGTATATGAAGGTGGATTCAGCGCAAAACGCTGGTACCAATTTATAGAACGCAGGAAGGTCAATATCTGGTACACGGCGCCGACAGCTATCCGGATGCTTATGAAGGCAGGAGACGAACTGCCCGGACAGTACGACCTTGGTTCACTCCGATACATGTGCAGCGTGGGCGAACCATTGAATCCCGAAGCAGTGGTCTGGGGGCAAAAAATATTTGGAATGCCTTTTCACGACAACTGGTGGCAGACGGAAACCGGAGCGATTATGATCGCAAATTACCCGGTTCAAGACGTCAAACCAGGGTCCATGGGCCGTCCGTTTCCTGGAATCGAAGCCGGGATTATAGACGATGAGTATAAAGAGCTTCCACCCGGTGAAGAGGGGAACCTGGCGGTAAAGCCCGGCTGGCCTGCGATGTTTCGAACGTATTGGAGAAAGGAAGACCTGTACCAATCCCGTTTCAAAAACGGATGGTACATCACCGGGGACAAGGCAAAAAGAGATGAAGAGGGGTATTTCTGGTTCATGTGCCGTGCCGATGACATCATTAACACGGCGGGTCATTTGGTGGGACCTTTTGAAGTGGAGTCGGTACTGATCGAACATCCGGCCGTGGCGGAAGCCGGTGTTATCGGTAAACCCGACAAGATCGCTATGGAAGTTGTGAAAGCCTTTGTCTCCCTGAAAGAGGGGTATGAACCCTCAGAGGAATTGCAACATGATATCCAAAAATTTGTAATGAAACGCCTTTCCAGCGCTGCTGCCCCACGAGAGATTGAATTTATCGCTACTTTACCGAAAACCAGAAGCGGTAAGATTATGCGCCGTGTGCTAAAGGCCAAGGAACTCGGCCTCCCTCTGGGAGACACTTCAACCCTGGAAGATGATTGAAAAGGAGAACTTGATTATGATGCTGCCGCGAGATTTTTTTGACTTGGAGGATTTTGAACATAAGGAAATATTCATGGAAGATGCTCCTGTTTGGAGCGCACTTGATCGCTTAAAGGACTATCTTTCTTCCTTCTTTGTTGAACCGCGACCCCTGTCGGAAATCAATGGGCAAATCGAGTGTCCTCTGGTGATCTATCAAGGAGAGGTGAGAAGGGATCTTGAGGTAAAACCATCGGGTTCCAAGGGATCGGTCCAGGCCTACATGAATGGGAAACCCCTACAGGGGGCTTCCATTATTCTGCCCGGAGCCTACCTCTTCGATGATACAATACAAATCGGAGCCGGAACGGTTGTTGAGCCCGGCGCCTTGATCAAGGGACCAGTTGTAATCGGAAATAACACCGAAGTTCGTCAGGGCGCTTATATCCGAGGGAACTGTCTTATCGGAAACGGATGCATCGTGGGACATACGACGGAAATAAAGGGTTCAATAATGTTGGATAGAGCAAAGGCAGGCCATTTTGCCTATATCGGCGACAGTATCCTTGGGAATGATGTGAACTTGGGAGCAGGTACGAAACTGGCAAACCTGAAGATGATCAGTGGGACGATTTTTGTAAAATCAGGGAAGCAGCGGCACAATACTGAAAGGCGTAAACTTGGCGCCATTATGGGAGACCGAACAGAAACCGGATGCAATTCCGTAGCCTCCCCCGGAACATTGTTGGGCAGACGCTGTATTATTTATCCATGTGTAGCTGTTCCAGGTGGACACTATCCGGACAAGACCGTTTTCATGCCCTCAAAGGATTCACTGATCATCTCAGGCAATCGATGAAGAGACATAAAGTCAACCACCACGAAGGCCATTGCATTGAAAGGGCCTTCTCGATCCCCCCTCCCTATTTTTGCCTTTCCGAAATATCCTGAAGCCGACGGAGAAGGATGCCGAAAAAACTATAAGTTTATATTTCTTTGTTGTATAGTACTCTAACTTAGGTTTTTCTTGGCACAGTAATTACGGAGTCTTATGCTTATGTCCTGTTGGGTTTCAGTTCAGATCCATGAAATCAAGAAACATGGATGGTTCATCGCAGATTAGTGGGAAAAATTGTGGGAGCGGCTTTCCAGCCGCGACTGTCGCGGCTGGAAAGTCGCTCCCACAGTGAGATTGAAGTGGATAAAAAAATCAAGGCCGAAGATTTTCCCACTAATCCGCGATGAGCCACATGGATTAGCCAATTTTTCAAGTGGTTACGTTACAATGTAATGTAATGTAAATCGTCCGTAGAAAAACCCAAGTTGGAGTACGATATTGATATTAAGTAAAGGAATCGGGTTCGACTTTAATACTTTTACCAAAAAAAGGGATGCTCTTCCGCTATTACTTTGATTATGGGTCATGGGGCAATTTATAGATTTTCAGATATTAAATTTCACAAGGCCAGAGGGAGAAATCCGAGTAAGTCGTACATTGGAGTACGTCGTCGAGGATTCCGACCGATAACGCAGTGAAATTTGATATATGGAAATCTATAGGAGATAGGAACCAGGTCAACCCTCTCTAGCACCTAGTACCTCGATTTTAACAAATTTTCTAGCTTTATTTTCAAAGTATTAACGGAAGAGCATCCAAATGTGGATAATAAGCAAATTATCCCCTTTGAAATTGAAGGGCTAATATTACCGAGTGGAGGGCAAAATGAAAAGTTACCGAAAAGAGCTATGGTTTGAGGTGCCTACCAGACGTGCCTTCATCAATATTACCCCACAGGTAGAAGAATGCCTTAGAGAAAGCGGCATCAAAGAAGGTTTTGTGCTATGTAACGCAATGCATATCACATCCTCCGTATTTATTAATGACGATGAATCAGGTCTCCATCGTGACTACGATGTCTGGCTGGAAAAGCTTGCCCCCCATGAGCCCACCTCTCAGTACAGGCATAATGTGGGCGAGGACAATGCAGATGCCCATATGAAAAGACAGATTATGGGACGGGAAGTGGTAGTGGCTGTTACGGAAGGAAGACTCGATTTTGGTACCTGGGAGCAAATATTTTACGGCGAATTCGATGGTAGGAGACGAAAAAGAGCTTTGATAAAGATTATTGGAGAGTGATCAGATATTTTGAAACTCAAAAAATGAAATCAAGACTCAAGTCCTAGCACAGGTCGTTTTCCCAGGTTTTTCTCTCAACTTGAAACTCAATTATGCGCTACAAATGACAATGGCTTAAAGGCATAATTCAAATGAGTTTCAAAATTTCTGATTGAGATGTGGACTGAGGACCGTTTGGGCCAAATAGTGCGTCAAGCATCAAAAAGGATTGAGGACGAGATTTTCGGGTAATATTTTGCGTTGGAACCAGAAAAAAAATAAACCTGTGCTGTTTGGAAGGATTAGAGATCAGAAGATGAAGCAAATTCAACTTCGGCATCTAATATTAACCATGTGTATTACTTTATTAACAGGGTATCTGAGTTCCAGCGCAAGTGCGGACGAGACGTACTGGATGGGCAGAGTTGTGTCAGTGCAAGGGGAGGTCTATGCCAAAAGGGCGGGGGAAACTCAGTGGAAAACTGTCAAGATAAACGATACTTATCGTTCAGGAGATCTGATTCAGACACAAGAGCGGAGTCGGGCTGCCATTGTACTGCGCAATGATGCCATGCTTCGTCTTGATGAAAAGACCTCGATAATCTTTTCAGGAGATGCGAAAAAAGAGGGGTCCTTACTTGACCTGATTACAGGAGCTCTTCATCTCTTCAGCCGTTTTCCAAGGGGATTAAGGATTCTTACGCCATTTGTCAATGCCGCTGTTGAGGGTACGGAGTTTTTCATAAGGGTTGGACGTAATCAGACCTTGTTGTCTGTATTTGAAGGACGTGTTGCAGCCACAAACGAAAGAGGAGATCTGATCCTGTCAAAGGGTCAATCAGCAGTGGTCCGGAAGGGCAAGGCCCCGATCCCCAGAATCTTGGCCCGTCCCAGGGATGCGGTTCAATGGGCGCTTTATTACCCGCCTGTCCTGGAATATCGCCCTGCGGATTTTTCAGGCGAAGGTTGGCAGACCATGGTTCGCAGGTCCATCGAGTTCTATTGGAATGGCAACCTATCTCAGGCATTTTCAAGCCTGGAAGGAATTCCTGAAGATATCCGTGATCCGCGCTTTTTCACCTATAGGGCAGGATTGTTGCTCAGTGTTGGACGGGTTGATGAAGCAGGCGTTGATATCGAGAGAGCGCTTAGTCTTGATCTATCAAATAGCCAAGCCTTTGCACTCCGATCGGTCATTGCAATGGTGCAAAATGAAAAGGACGAGGCCCTTCACTTTGCAAGGAAAGGGGTGGAATCGGCTCCCAAGTCCTCTGCTGTTAGGGTCGCCCTATCATACGCTCAACAGGCCGGTTTTGACCTCGATGGCGCACTGGAGAGCCTCATGGAAGCGGTCGAACTGGATCCGGAAAACGCACTGGCGTGGTCACGATTATCCGAACTCTGGCTCTCTTTTGGAGATATTGACAAGGCTGCAGACGCCGCTGGAAAGGCTGTGGCCCTGAACCCCAATCTTGAGCGTACACAGACGGTTATGGGATTCTCCTACCTTACCCGGATCAAGATACGAGATGCCAAGAAGGCCTTCCTAATGGCCATAGAGTTGGATCAGACTGCTCCCCTTCCCCGGCTTGGGCTTGGATTGGCAAAGATCAGGGAAGGTGATCTGAAGGCAGGACGCGCTGAAATCGAGATCGCCGCAGGTCTTGACCCCGATAACTCTCTCATCCGAGGTTATCTCGGTAAGGCCTATTATGAAGAAAAACGGGACAAGCCGGCCAAGGATCAATTTGCCATTGCCAAGGAGCTTGATCCACAGGATCCAACGGCCTGGTTTTATGATGCGATTCGAAAACAGAGCCGGAATCGACCTGTTGAGGCATTGCAGGATCTTGAGAGATCCATTGAGTTAAATGAAAATAGGGCTGTTTACCGGTCACGCCTCCTGCTGGACCAAGACTTGGCAGCACGCAGTTCAAGTCTCGGGCGCATTTACAATGATCTAGGATTTCAGCAGCTTGCCTTGGCTGAAGGGTGGGGTTCGCTCAATGCTGATCCGGCAAACTATTCTGCTCATAGATTTCTCGCCGACTCATATGCCAACTTACCGCGACACCATATCGCCAGGGTCAGTGAGTTGCTCCAGTCTCAACTCCTGCAGCCCATTAACATCACACCGGTTCAACCCAGTCTCGCAGAGAGCAATCTGTCCGTGCTGGAGGGAGCCGGTCCTTCTGATCCATCTTTTAATGAGTTCAACCCGCTATTCATTAGAAACCGCTTGGCTCTGCAAACCAGTGGTGTTGTAGGAGGAAACGACAGTTTTGGAGATGAGATCGTCCAGTCCGGTCTTTGGGGAAGGCTGTCTTACAGCCTCGGTCAGTTTCACTATGAGACAGATGGATTCAGGGAGAATAACGACCAGGACCAGGATATTTACAACGTGTTTACCCAAGTGGCCTTATCCCACAAAACAAACGTACAAGCAGAATATCGTTACACAGACACAGAAACCGGGGATCTTGGAATCAGGTTTTGGCCTAACGTAAATCTCAACTTAAGACAGGAAGAACGAACAAAGTCTATCCGGCTGGGATTTCATCACAGTTTCACACCTCAATCCGACCTTATAGCTTCTTTCATCCACCGGAGTGCAGACCGCGACTCTGTATATATAGGTGAAATTACCTCTGATGACGATGGCTTCCTGACTGAAATACAGCATCTGTTTCGCAAAAAACGGATTCGCGTTATTGCAGGAATGGGACATCTCCACGAAAATGAAAAATCTGAGGTTACCACTTTTAATACTCGTCATACTAATACATATATATATTCACTGATCAATTATCCAGAGAGCGTCACCTGGACCTTTGGCGCCAGCGCTGATTTCTTCCGAGACGGGTATTTAGACCTGGATCATGATCAGTTCAGCCCAAAGATTGGAATTACTTGGAATCTTTTTCCTGCTACCAAGCTGCACGCGGCAGCATTCAGGACTTTCAATAAGAGGCTGATCACGAATCAGACCATTGAACCCACCCAGGTGGCCGGCTTTAATCAGTTCTTTGGAGACCTTGAGGCCACAAAGGCATGGCGCTACGGTATCGGCATCGATCAAAAATTTTCTTCAACCGCCTACGGAGGTATGGAATTTTCCAGGCGGGATCTGGATGTGCCGTTCACTGATTTTATCAAAGAAGACGATTCATCCTATTTGTCCTATTCAGACTATTCAGACTGGGGAGAGAGACTAGTCCGCTCCTACATTTATTGGGCGCCTTGCCCATGGATATCGACGAGCGCAGAATATCAATATGAGCGTTTCACAAGGGACAAGAAGTGGGTATATTCAGAACGATTCTTCTACATGAAGACCCAGCGGCTGCCTTTGGAGATCAAACTTTTCTGCGTCTACCCCGGTCTTACTCTAGGGTTAAAGGCAACCTATGTGGATCAAAAAGCCAAATTCAAAGGTCATCCACCTGAAGAGGATCAATTTTGGGTAGTCGATGCCTCTATTGGTTACCGTCTGCCCAAACGATGGTGCCGTATCACAATTGAGGCCAAAAACCTGTTCGATGAAGCGTTCAAGTATCAAGATACCGACACAGTTATAGGAAGTAAAAACAGCCTTCCTCTTAATCCGCTGATATCTCCTGGACGCCTGATCCTAGCAAGGGTTACACTTGCGTTCTAAAGATTGAACTCACCTGGATCCACGACATTTTGGCCATGCCGGCCTATCTGAGGTAGGTTATTACTTACAATGTTCCCAGTAAAAATTCATCAGATTAGGAGGACAATCTTCTAAGTGATCATTGATATAAGCTCGCAGTTTATAACAACACTCATTTGTTACGTATACATCATCTGTGGCTGTCCTGAGTGCAGACGCAGGTGTATGTGATTGCGACCAAGTCTGAACATTAACAGATGCAGGGATAAAGACTTTAACATAGCCAAAATTGTCATTGGGGGATTCAACACAATCTATAATCTCTTTTTTAGGCACTTCTACATAGTTTTCTAAACTTAAATCTTTGTATAGACGGAGTGTGTCACAATCAGATGAGCCAACATACCCCTCCAAACAAACCACCAAATCCTGTTTTAAAGCCTCCTCAAGTCTTTCAATAACTGGTTTCGGCTTAAGTTCACAACCAAAATCCTCTATACCTCTTTCCTTCTTTTCCATAATTTCCTCCCTTATTGACATGTTTAATTAATCCTGGGTATACCCTCGGCTTTGCAGGGTGCTACGTCCCAAAAAAGTTCGACCTGTGCAGTTGGTAGGAATATGACTTGAATGATCTTTGACGAACCTTCTTGATTCATTTTGAGAAAGATTCTTAGTGAGTGAAGCTGAAAATTGCAGATTGTTTGAGGGAGCTTGCGACTGAGTTATCTGCAATTTAGCGCAGCGAACTTAGAATCTTCAAAATGAATCAAGCAGTGAGGAGAAGATTATTCAAGTCATAGGCGCTATTGTTGAGTAACTGCACAGGTCGAAAAAGTTTGACACTTACGGGAATATAAGAGAACCTCCTCAAATGTGAACCGTTTAAGGTATAAAGCAATTAGGGGGTCTTCAATGAGAAATGTTCAAAGTTTAAGTCACTCTAAATGGGAATGCATATATTTTATATAACCTGGATACCGAAATATAGAAAGAAGAAAATTTACAATTGGACTTTGGACAAACCAGTTCATTCACCTCCCCGGGGCGTCTGAGATACGCCTCGGAATTCTCAGTTTTTGGAGCAAAAAGGATATTTAACGTGAGTTCGACATAAGTCATACAATGGCCAATGACAGCAGGTCTGATTTTTTAATACCCAAGGATGGTTTCTTAGCCCGACTTTCGCGTTTAAAAAATAAGTATAATAAACTTAACATGTTACAGCAACAGGCACTACTCACGTCTCCAAAGTTTTAAACAAAGTTTTTTGTCACGGGTAATTTCTCGATGCTCTTCCGCTATTACTTTGAAAATAAAACTAGAAATTTTTGTGCCTTTAATATATGGTTTCCTGGGAGGGATTACCATGAGAAAGGCACAAAACTGGGATCAACCTTGCCCTAATATGAATTGTGAATATTATGGTCAG